>Ga0100402_1005674_pt1 | contig 12666 bp, 9 predicted proteins | sample CryGeyme20150102_FD_80419 | JGI IMG/M metagenome (GOLD analysis project Ga0100402, IMG submission 80419) | Groundwater microbial communities from Crystal Geyser aquifers in Utah, USA - Crystal Geyser metaG 2015-0102 | ecosystem: Environmental > Aquatic > Deep subsurface > Groundwater | place...
ATATTTCTATCTTAGGAACTCAAAAAGAACATGAGCATACTCGCATCGAACACCGAATCATGCTACTATCGACAACCAACCCTTAAAGCTGAAAAAACGCTTCAACTCAATTGCTATCTCAAATCACTTACAAACTATCAACTTCTCAATAAAGTGTGTACCTTAAAGTATATCAATTTGCAACTGTTGACCACCATTCTCTACTATGCTTTAAAAGATTACAAGATTGTAGTGATGGGAACCAAGGACAATCGGAATATAATGAGCTAAATTGTTGTAGCTTTGAGGCATGTGCTTATGCCTATTAGGTATACCTATCCTGTTGTCATGGCTGCCCTATCTGAAACTCACGTCAACTATGTTGATACGCCAGTACCGGCTATCGTGCTAATCTGGGGCAATGAAGAATAGTGCAAGGGACTGATTGAACAGAAGAGAAAAGGAATTGAGAAAGGTGGTAAATTCGACATTCCAACTATCATAATAGATCTGATGGACAGAATGGTCTACTCTCCAACTCCCACAGAAAAGGAATCAGCTGAGTTAGTCTTCCTGAACAATCATTTGATCACCTAGCAATTGACAGATATCAAATGTCCAACAACTATAGTCTAAAGAGCTCATAATTTACTCTTTGACGAGTTGTTAGTCAACCAAGTCCCTCAGTTACAAACTCTAGTTGGACAATTCAAGTAATCATTCCTCTACCGCAACCACATTCAAAATTGAAGATGCTTTAAAGGGGAATAACATCAGTTTGATATTTTTTACTTTCGTTAGTAATAAAAATAAGATGACCTAGTAACGCCTCCCACAATTCAGAAACCCTAGACGTGTTCTTTCACATCTCTTTCAAGACCTCGCTGCCCGAGAAATCGAACATAGAAGGAAACAAATCAAACAAGCCATCATGAGCAAGAAATAAAAAATAAAATCTATGTATTAAAGCTCATCACATTAAATCATCCAACCACCCATCAAAGCAACCAAACTATCCTATGATATTTTTCATCATTCAACGCCAATCAACAGGGATGAACCTTTCATCAGCTAAAAAATCAAAGCTAATGTATTGACACCTGAACGTTTCTACACACATGAACCAAACAGTAAGAATGTATTTATGATAGTTAAAGCGGGGTCGTTCAGCTAGGGGAAGAAGTGGAGTCTGCCGCTGGATTCGAGGGTGGTCAATGGGCAGTTTGAGGAGTATAATCGGCTAGTAGATGAGCAATCGGGGTTTGTAAAAAGAGCTAAAATAGCTCAATTATTGGCTGGATACTCAACATAACCGATGAAGAAGAAGTACAGCCGCATGAAAAAGACCTACTTCCAGAAATTCATGCCCGACAAGTATAATTTTTACCAAAGCAACACCCAAAAATCAATCAATTTGGAATCAACCTCTATCCTTAAAAAATCACGATCTAGAGTCTATGATACACATGATACAAATCATCTAACTGAAATAAGACGAGATTCTCTGCCTTCGGTCGGAAGATAAGAAAGAACAATCCCAATCTCAATGCAGAAGATAGTCAGTCATAGGAGTAGAGACCGCAGTCGTGAGAATATGGCGTCAATGAGCCAAAGGAAAAGACTCAAGACTGTGGTATTCCAAAAGAACTTGGATAGTTTGAATTGATTATTGATACTATTAACTCATAATCATTGCTATATTATGTACCGGATCTTTTTGTGGAACTGCCCGAATCTAGGATCATCTAGTTCAACTCCTCGCTCGGTTTTGGGACGGTTGTGGTGATCCGTGTTTTCTTTGTTGACTTCATCCACTGAAAATAGAGCTTAACCCTTGATGATTGGGTCATGAGGTTTGGATGTCTTTGTTTTAGATGATCGAGAGTTTCTCCTTTTGCCTAACTTGGAGCGTAGTAGAGCATCGATTTCTTCGGATTAGCAAATCTCGTTAAGGAAGGAAGGCTTGGGGCTTCTTTCAATAACTGTGCTTTTTTCGGCAGATCCTTAGCAATAGTCCATTTCAGGAAGAGTATGACTTTATTCTATATAGACCTACCCTCGATCTCTGGCAGTAAGAGTAGCAGCTGATGTTTTCCTACCCATTTGTCTTTTTTACCTATCCAGCTGTAAACTCATCTTGGGACTTGGAATTTTCGATCTCGGTGATAGCGACCCTGCCAAACTGCTTCCTCCTTTCTCCAGAGATCTCCGCAACTCTGTGATATCAATTTTTATCATTTTAGGTCTACTGCTGGCTCTTTCCCCATTCGAATTGACGGACTATCGACGCGAGCTGATTCCTTATCCCTTTCGAGCGGTCTTTTTCCCATCTTCCTTAGTTGATCTCCGTTTTCTATTATCTTTCAGATAATTCCGCAAAGCAACTTGCAGTTAGCTCAAACATCGCTCCTTTCTAAACACTTAAAAATATTGCTGTAATTATTTGCTGCCCTCTTTGATCCTTCCCCTGATAAACAGGCGATCATCGTAGGTAATTTGAGTGCATTTTTCTAAATCAATCAATTCTTCTGCTCTTCGATGTTTTTTGGATTGCGATGGGGAATTCTTACTGGGCTGACTTTTGAACATCAACTGTCTGTACTAAATTAAATCTAGTCTCACTAAAATCATCAAATCAATAGTGAATGAACACATAATAGCGCAACCTCCTTCTCAACAATTTCATAGACCAACTCGATCTAGCCTGCCACTCTGAGCATACATACAACCACGACATTGCTTCTCTCGACATCAACGAAAACAACTTGCCCAAGCTAAACATGGTCTAAGACCTGATGAGCTATCATCACGATATTACCAGCACTATCGAAAATACCTACAAATAGGTTAAAGAAGTGATGATCCACATGAAATCGCTGAAGAACAGGAAAAAAAATGTGCAAATCGCAATAGATTCAATGACGGCATGTTAGGAGATTAAAAAATTATCGTACAGTTTGGGGAGTGAGGCTAAGGAGATATGTCAAAATTTGGAAAAATATTATGACATGAGACAGAAAGCGCATCATATGGAGAAATACACCCATCGGATAGACAAGCAAATTTTGGAGTTGGAGCAGGAATACTAGAAGATATTTGACAATGAGATGAATAAAAATAACTCGAGCAATATTGGTGATATATCAAAGATACTGGAAATCATTAGAAGTCATAGTCAAGATGGCAAAAAGCCCGATACTTTGCAACAAATTGCAGACCTGTATGTCTCAACAGCAAAAAAAGAATTTAAAAGTCTATAAGATGAGCTCTTTAAAATTCCTATCGTAGGGAATGAATAATGTAACTACAAGTTCTTTGATATGTCGAAAATAGCAATGAAAATAGTTGCCAACTTGGCGAGTAACTGCAAAAACAATGTTATCAAGGTCAGCGGCTAGGGAGGATATGTACATGTGTTGAAGACCTTGTTTGAATTGCTGACCACAGGCATTATATTCTAGCTCCTGATGAGACTTAAGAAGTATTACGAAATTGACAAAATAACCATCACTCAATCTAAGTTTGTCCTCAAATAAAAATAATTCAAACAGTTGCAGCCCTACTTCAAGTAGTATGTAGCGATTTGGAACCAACTTGAAAGATTGCGACTTCATCTCCTGACCGAAATCAACGAAGGATGTGCTAAAAAGCAGTAGCTCAAGATGGATTTTGAAAGTACGATGAACAACAAAAATATGGTCGAGATCAACTCTAGCTCCATCACATTTATGCAAGCTATGATGAGGTTCAGGTTTGATAAATTGCTGAAAACATCCAGATTTGTAGCCTGTATCTGTTCGTTTGATAATGACTTTTTCAGAGAAATCAATGATAAAAATCTAACTCATAATAGCCATGTTCAAGATTTTTTGGAAGAAACAATGACTAGAACATGCTAAGGAGTCGAGAAAGGCCTATAAACTCTCAACACGATGATCATTTCAGCCATCATCAATTTCACAAATCATAACCTCATCTACTAGGATGTCTTCTATGCCTTCAATTAATTATTCTCAAGGGTTTTCAATAAATTAGCATCAGGAGAGACAAAAGTGCAACATGCGATGATTTTGACCCTCAATGCCGTGGCTGGCTTCCCTCGAGCTTTGAAGATGCTGAAGCATATCAAACTACCTGAAGAAGTGCCAGAAAAAAGGATCAAAGCTTAATTGGAGGAAGTTGTTAACAACAATGAAGATAAAACAGGCAAATTTTTAGAGGGCCTGATTGGCAAGATCGTCGGCGCTGAGTGGTTCAGATTCGAGCTTTAAAAGGATTATGAGAAAATTTTATAGAAATGGATACATTTAGAGTCGGAATGTTTCCATACCTTTGTTCAGGAAGTCTGCAAAGTTCATTCTTAACTCATCGAATAAACTGAATTCTCCAAAAGGTATGCTCAAACAACAGCTTTCAACTTTGAAAAAGATGTCAGAGCTAAGATCTCCTTCTACGAGCGGTACTCACATTCGATTTTACCTCATTTCAAGAAAATACTCGACTACATTGAAGTTTTGCAACTTGAGAACTAGGACGATTTCAGAGACATCGTCCGCAGATTCAAAGATGTGTACAGTTAAGCAGACCTCAAACGCATTTGGGTTTTAAGAAGAGCTTGATACATATGATACTCATTATTCGATCGAATATATTTATAATTCCAGAGATGAAACGAGACGCTAATAGCAAAGGTCTAGTTCTGTACGAGTAAGTACTTCAGAAAAACTTTGAGATCATCGAAACTTTCCTGAACAAATTCCCAGTTATCTTCAAAAGTACCTCTCACACTATCCAGAACAAGACCATATGTAATAAACCCTCAAAAAAATAAATGAAAGTACCAACATTTAATATTCTAGAGTTGATTAAGCACGAGCCAGAATTCGATAAAATCCGAGAGTAGATACACATGACGGCTACCCTTCTTGACAAGAAAATTTTGCACATCAAGGAAAATACGGCGAGAAGTAGCAGATCGAGCATGCGAGGAGCCGGCAGTTCCGATTTCATTGGTAGCGAGAGGCGAAATAGCATATTCAGAAACAGCGGCATGTCCTCTAAGTAGAACAAAGAAACTGCAGCTTTGTTTTCGAAATAGAAAATGGAGCTGCTGCATGAAATGGACAAAAAGCAGCAATAGTCAAACAGTAAAATTGAATTGCTCTAGGCATAGATTTAGCACATTCAAAGCAAAATGAGCTTTATGTCTGCTCTCACCAGTAAAATAGATGAGGATATCGACACCCTCAAAGAAAAAAAAGTCAATATAAGCGATTTCGAATAACTGGAACAATAGTATAAGAACAAATTCCAGAGAGCTATTGATGTTTTGGCTGAGGAAAAATATATGATGGGACAGAAATTAATCGATCAGCAATTTACCTTTTTGCAAGAACAGTTCAGGACTTAAATTAGCGAGGATTCAGCATAGTTTAAGAAAAAATTGCTCGGGGAGCTAGAAAAAAAAGCTGCAGTAACTTAGTTCAGAGAAGAGCTCAAGGAGATCAAAAATATTATTGAAAAAATGGTCGAAGAGTCCATTTAATCCTTTGCCAGCAAGGAAGAAACTAAGTTGGCTTTCCTGCTCTTTGAGAAAAAAGTAGCGAAGTTTTAAATGGTGATGGAGGAAATGCTGGAAAAGACTTTAAAATCTGTGGAGGATGACAAGACCCAAGGTTTGCTTTTCGGCTACCGGAAGGAAAAAGATGGCATGATGAACAATTTCGGTCGCAAGCGAAGAGGATAAAAATGATTGTAGGATAAATAAGGATACTGCTATCATCTATACTGTTGGGTCACTATTTGCTCAAGTTTATTTTTCATATCCTCTACATCGACATCCCTCTGTCTGCTGAGACTGTCTTTGATGCTTTATAGCTGGATGTAAATGCTGTTGAGTCTAAATTACAAATCTTGCTTTTGGTTTTGAAGCAAGAGGAGCTGGTCCTCTGCCTATTAAATTCTGAGCTGGTAGGTTTCCTTCTATTAGTTGTTTAAGGTCAGCTCATAATTTTATTTCTTGAGCTCTTCGTAATTCAAAAAGGTGTTATCGTATTCGAACTTTACCTCCTCAATCTCTTATGCCAACTGGAGCAACTCCTCCTCTTTTTCTGTCAAACTTTACTGCAACTCTTGAGCCAAGGGTAGTAACTGTTCCAAATTGACTCCAAATTTCATGAGGGATTGTTGGTTAAAGTCAATGTATTTAGACAAGAGAGCCTGATTTTCGGAGATTATTTTATCGTTGCTTTAAACTTAGCTTAGGAGTTCCTTTATTGAGATGTGTTTATGGTTGAGCTCAGCCTTCAGGGAGTCATTTTATTTGACGATCAAGCTAGCTTCATTCCTTAATCTTCTGTTCTATGTTTTGATCGTTTCCAGTTCACCTTATTGTTCTTTACTTTTCATATTGCTTGTATTTTAGCCTGCTATTTTTTTCTTTTCTTCCTACAACAACTCTCTCTTCTCCTTCTCAAGTACATCGACTCTTTCAACTTGTATTTTTAATTCCTGAGTTTTCTTCCTCAGCATATTTTAAATATCCTTAATTTTTAACTCCAACTGACTGATGTGTTATTATTTGAATACCAGTTCCTTTTGAATTTTTTCCTGTTGTACTTTTAATGTAGATTATTCTTCGATTTGCCTGTTTAAATATTGTTTCCTTTTGTCTAACTATCTTTGCAGATCTGTGTACAATTTTGTGACAGTTGAAAGCTATGATTTCATAGAGGAAAGTTAAAGATCTTTTTCCTCAAGAGAAAGAAGAAGTCCTTCCTATCTGGTTGTACATTTTATGTGTTGCTATTTTAATTTTTTGTATGCATCCACAACCTCGGCTAACTCTTTACTCTTTTTATCCAGTAGCAGTTTCCACTCTGCCTCTCCCTAACTCAACCTTCCTTTCCAGTACTACACCTCCTAACTCTTATCTTTCTTTCCAGCATATTCCATCAATTTCTCTTCATAGGCGACAATGGTCTCCTTCAATTCCTAAATCCTCCTATCCTTTAATTTATTTTTTTCTTCAAACCTTCTCATGCTTCTATCATCACCTGTATCTGATTGTCGGGAAATCCTCAATCTACTATTGTTGGCTGCTGACACATTTTATCGGGCATATTTGAGAGTCGTCAACTACTTGGACATTGAACTGAGCTATTCCTCTAGATTGTGGAGGTTGTTATCATATTTTTATTACATTTCTCGCATTTAGTTACGAATTCGATTGACTTATATGGTGTAGATCTCGCTTTACTAGGCTAACTGAGTTCGGGCGCTGGTTAGTTAAGCTGTAAGTTCCTGAACTTCATTTTAAAGCATAAAAACTCCTTCCTCGAGCTCCTCTATTCTTCTGATTCTTTAGTTGAGGTCTTCTTCAATTTTTGCATGTTTATTTTTCCACTATCTCAATTGGCTCTTGAAACTGACCTCTAGTTATCTTTATTTTTGCCTGTAGCTCTCCCCAATCTCATCCAGTTTGCTTTCTAGTTTTTTCTTATTTTTAAAGTAATCTTGGCTGTTCATGGATTACAATTCCTTCAATCTGTTGATTTATAGTTATTTTGCCAGCAATTTGTTATGCATTGTTTGAATTTAATTGTTGAGCTTTTCTATTGTTTTATCCTTTTCTATTGAGACTGCTTTGTACTTTTCTAGCAGTTTGTGGTCATCTTGTTTCATCTCAGTATGAGACTCTGTCAGCTCCTGATATCTTTTTGTTATCTACTGGTATTTTTGCTGCAGGATCACATTTTCGGTTGCTTTATTTTATTGACTTCTGACACTTTAATTAAATTTTATTTCCAATCTTCGAATATCTTCTCTCGCTGATGCCAGCTCATCAGTTAACTCTCGGACTCTTCTTTCGAGCATGCTTTTATCTTTTTCTAGAACCTTGTTTCGTTCTTTCAGATGATTCATTTATGCTAATTCAAGTTGCACCTCTAAGGCATTTTCATTTGCTTTGTGTATATTCATCCTTAATTTTTAGTTCTCGTTGTAAAGACTCAAAAGTTATTTTTCCATGTTTTATCGGTTCGCACTACTATTCTGGTCAATTTCATATATGATCTTGGTCATCTCTTCTTCTTTGACCTTCTCTTCATGCTCTTTCAGTTCCTTCATTGCTGCTTAGATATCCTCCAAAGTATAGACATACTTGACTGTGTGTTGCTGATACTACTATGATATTTTATGCAACTCCTCCTCCAGAGAGCCAATGGTGCGCTGACTGGCGAAAAGCTCGTCTGCTAATTTTTGCTTATCCTCTGAGTTTGTCTAGTATTCATTCAACCTCAATCTAAGATTTTTGATGTCATAGAGGAAACGCTAGTTTATTTATTAAAGTTGTTGTGCTTTTTAGGTTTTTTTTCGGCCTACGACTCTCTAATTATCAAGCTCTTTTCTGAGGCTCATGATGACTATTTTGTTCTTTTCCTATTAGCTCTGCTTAACCTTGAGCTGCTTCTCAAGCTATTATATTTGCTACTTGCAGTGATTCAATTCTTCTTGCAGAGTGTTTGAGTACTCACTAAGTTCTTCAAATTTGATCTCCAATTTTTAAAAAGATGTTTTTAGCATTTAATTTTGATCGAAAAATTAGGCATTTTGATGCTTCAAGTTCATATTTTCGTGCTGGTACTCGTCAACAACTTTACTAATATTACTGACCTGATCGATGTACCCTTTGAGTTTCTATCCGTAAGTTTGCTTCCGCTCTTCATTATTTTTCTTCATCTCTTTTTCTAATTCACCTATCTTTTCGTTCAAAATTTTGATTGTTTCCTCTTGCTCTCTGTTCTTCCTTTATACCCTGCTTCTCTCGATTTATAATCTTTAAATTTCAGTGCGATACTCTCGCTATCTGCCTTGTTTGCCTTCCATATTTTAGTTCATCTTTGATCGCAATTTCTATGATTCTTTGTTGACTTTGACAAGCTCAGTTTATTTCTGGGCGACCACTCCTTCCAACCTGACCACCTAATCAAGCACTTTTTTCCTCTCGATGATGTACTAGCTTTGACTTTTTCTGACTTAAGATATTTCTTCCAGAGTCTTTCTGTTTACCTATTTGACTCGCTTGATATCTTCCTGATATTCCTCTATCTCTCTCTTGTATCTTTGCTACTTTCTCCTGAGATCGTCGACTTATCTTTATGTTTAAGATGCACGAGCTTCGTTGCTTTGGTTGGTTTTCGTCAACTCTGTTAGCTTTTTCCTGATGATTCGAACCTCATCTTCAAGGGAATCTCTTTCCAGTCGAGCTTGATTAACATTTCTGGATAATTCAAGGATTTTTCTATTTTGTTCGTCTATTTAGCTCTGCATCTATTGGTTCGATTTCGGAATTCCTTGCCGTTTCATTTTCTAGTCAAGCTCATCATATGCTTTCTTCACTTTGCTGATTTATTTTTCAAGGTCCTAATTTTCTCGAGCCTTCTGCTCGTACCTCATTTTCAGCTCGAAATATTTTTATTTCTAACTGCTAACTCTATCTTCGAGATTGGCTATGCTTTGCTTCATGAAACTTTAGCCAGAAAACGATACTTGCGGAATGTTCGGCACTTGTTTTTGTTGTTTCTCCAAGACTTTACTCTCCTGCATTTATGCCTTTAATTGCAACTAATCTTTAAGGTTTTACAAATCTTTTCTAAGCTAGCGATTAGTCCTCTCTATTTTTGCTATTGTCTATTGCTTCTCGATGATAATTTATTAAAGGGATTATATCTTAGCCTTGTATTGCTTGGGAGTTTTGGGAATTTATTCTTTCTGCATGCTCTTTTTGCTCTTCTTTGAAGCTATTGATTTAGGAGATGGGGGCTACTCAGCATATTTCACATGTTTATTAGACCTATCTTATTTACTTTGCTTTTAGAAGCTTGACTCATGCTTGCTATCCTTCCTGAGAACTATCGATCTGATCGATGCTTACGATCTTTGGGAAGACCTATGCTCTTCCTACTATTATTGCATCTTCTTTTCTTACTATTCAGCTTCCTTTACTCGTTTCTTCTCCTGAAGTTCGAACTCTTTCTTTTTCCTCTCAGCTTATTTTTTGAATTTGTCGGCATACTCACTATCCTGTTGCTTAAGTTTAAACAACAACTCTTATGTTTATCGATTCAAATCGAATACCTGACCTTCGAGAACTGTGATTCGGTTAAGGTGACGACGTACTTCTCTTTCCTGGCGACTTTTGAGGGTTTGTTAGTTGAACTTCAATTATTATATTTATGCCTCTAAATCCAGTAGTTTATCCTCCAGCTATGTCTTTTATTCCAGAATTTTGTTGATATCGATACCGCTTATTGTTTTTTTGCTTAAGAGCTTTGGTTTTTATTTATGTGAAGGTTTCGGCTATTCTTCTTCCTCTTCTTCTCTCTGATTTTATAAGTCCTTGGAAAATTCAAGAGACTATCCAATTTTTTCTTCGCTTTTGTCAAGAATCTTTAATTTTTTAACCTTAAGCTTTCCTTTTTTTGGAGAACCCTATTTTTTCTCTCCTTTTTTCTTATTCATCATGCCGAGTACAGAACCCCTGCTATCCTCCTATTCCTCATCATCTTCAAAATTTATTTCAGCCTGAGATTGCCCCTCTTCTTCCTATTCATCTTCATCCTCTGATTAGTCTTGTTCTTCAAAGAGAAGAGCTTTCTTTTTGGCCAGAGTTTTTTTTTTCTTTAGCGGGATAAAATTTTCATCATCCTAATCAATTTCTTCGATTTATTAAATTTATTAAATAGACGGCGAAACTTTTGATTTTTTCTTCAATCCTCGTTCTTGATTCTGATACTCTTCTAGCTGCCTCTAGTCCTCTTCCATCTTCATCCTGTATTTATAGGCTTCAAATTCCTACTACAATGTCAGCTTTTCCTGCATGACCTTATAGACCTCAGCTTCTTTTTTGTCTAGATCCTCCTTGAATATTCTTTATATTTCGTCTAACTCGGTCCTATGCTGATCCATAATGTTTGTGATTTACTGTTCGTATTAATTTTTCATGTCCATGGCCACCTTTTCCTCTTCCTATTTGGTCTTCTGTAGCAAATCAATCTCTTCTTCAAGCAACTGCTTATTGCTCATCATCAGGGCATCGTATTAATCCTTGATTTTCATGATTTATTGCTGAGTACTGACAGTCAGCTGTCGGATCTCCGCATGGAGCTGGGTATTTTAATTCTCAAGGAAATTAGCCTTTTGCATGAAGTTTGTCAGCTGATCAGACATTTAGCGATGCTGCTCTCTTAGCTTAGTCATAGTATCATCCAATTATTTCGTCAACTGAACCGCATATATCTTATTTTGCTCTAGCTCTTTGATATAAATATCGAGATCGTTATTTTTCTGCTACAACATTGCATTCTTGTCGGCCACTTCAATGGACAGCATTTATTTTTCATGCTCTAGGGTATCTCTGGTGTTCATTAGTTCAAAGTTGATTTCTCTTTCGGCCTCAATCTCTTTCTTGAAGCTTTAGTTCATTTTGTCCAGATCGATGTTGTACTGTCTGCTGATCTGTTCGTTTTCCATTTGGACTTTAGCCAGCTCCCCTTGTAATTATCTGACCTCCACCTTCAATTGTTCGTTATTCATATTAAGGATCTGATTCTTGGTGATAAGTTCCTCGCGTTAATCTATAAGCTGCATGTTATCGGTATGCATTTGGTTCTTTTCTCGAACGTGTTAGGTAATCATGTTGTTGTATGAAGTGATTTCCTCATCTTTGAACCTATTCTAGGTGTTCAGTCTCTAAACTGACAAATTCAGCTCGTTGTTGAGGCTTTCCAGCTCATTTATCTTTATGTTCATATCGTTGATTTGACCTGTGTACTGCAGTTAGCTTTCTTCTTTGTCGTTTTACAGCTTCTTGAATTATTATTTAGCCTGTTACAGTTCTTCATTCAATTTTGATATCTATTGGTTCAACTGCACGATCGTGTTTTAGCGTTCGTTCAGCTTTTCATTTGAATCTTTGAGCTCCTCATCGACTGCTTACTTGTGCCTCTACATTTGGCCGATCAAATTTTAAAAATTCTAGCTTTGTCTTGTGATGAACTCTTTGTTGGATTCCTTTAATTACCTTATTTACTCCTCATAGTCATATTTATCATTGATGAGGCCGGTCAATATTTATTTATTGTGTTCGTAATTTGAATTGAAAGATGTCACTAACTGCTGTAACTCTTCCTTGTAAATTGACTCTCTCAGCTAGATCTTTTTGGTGTAGTAATCTTTTAGTTTGTTGATATCTCGACACACCTTATTATTGATTTGGGATAGTTCAGCCTCCAATTTTTATATTTTTGACAGACCGTTGTTTCGTTCTTCTTTTAGTTTATCTACAAGATAGTTCAGATCTTCTACTTCTTTGGTCAGTCTAATTAACTGTTCCTTCTAGCTGTTGCCCTTCTTCATGCTGATCTTTTTGAGAAAACGGGCCGATTAATCCTCAGAGGTTTACTCAACCTCATTTTTCATTCTGTGAAATTTCTACAATTTCATCACACTTTTCCTTTTGACTCGTAACTTAATAGTGCCACCTCCTAATTGCACAGCATTCTCAGTAAAATCCATACTCCATTCATGGACCATCAGTTTGGTTCTTTATATCTATTCCCCTTCTGCAGAAAACAATATGAGATGAGTCTAACTATAAATAATCTTACATGTCTGGGTTGAGGCATG
>Ga0100402_1005681_pt1 | contig 12656 bp, 18 predicted proteins | sample CryGeyme20150102_FD_80419 | JGI IMG/M metagenome (GOLD analysis project Ga0100402, IMG submission 80419) | Groundwater microbial communities from Crystal Geyser aquifers in Utah, USA - Crystal Geyser metaG 2015-0102 | ecosystem: Environmental > Aquatic > Deep subsurface > Groundwater | place...
ATAATTTCTTTAATGATGTATAATGAAAATAAGAACTTTTTTACATATATAGTAAGTAAAATTAATAACGTTTTAGAACATTTTAAGTCAATTGATGAACAATTCTAATTGGTGGAATAAAGATAATATAGAATTATATCATAGCTATTTCTCATTAATTAAGGTAGCATTATTAAAGTTAGAAAACTTTTTTGAAGTGTTTGGTTTTGATTCAATTTTGTTAAAACTTAAAATAGTAATAGAAAATGATAATAACGAGATAAGTTTTGATTTACTAAAAACACTAATATCCAAATACACTTTAGATAACTTAGGTACTATCAACTTGCAAGAAATGTTTAAACTGCTAGTACTCAGCATCCCTAAAACTCAAATAAAAAACAACTTCTCAAAACACTTTTTAATTTTTATCTGTCAGTTTATTATAATATACGATGCCACAATACTTCTTGAATGCTTAGAAATTAATGAAAACTTAGGAATTACGGAAAAATTTCTTATAAGAGACTTTGACCAAATATACAAAATTGATACGTATTTAATGATGAAAACTGTAATGTATGGAATTTCTAAACTAATTAATGAAGAGTATAATTACTTTTCTGAAGATTTTCTAAAGAAGATTACAATTAAGTTAACCGATTTAGCTAGGAAAATGGGTGAAAGTAAAACTACTAGAAATAAAAATGTTGACATGACTCAATTTGAAAGTGGTAAAGTACATGCACTACTTAATGCGGAAGTGAATGTATTTACTATATATAAATATATAGGTTGAATCAGAATTATTAAAATCTTTAAGTAAAGTTGAGCATTTAAGATACTTTACCGAAACTCTAAGTAGACCTTATTATGAAAGAAGTATTGATCTTGTTAAACTTGCTTTACCAGAGTTATCTTTTGAGTCAAGGAGTTTTTTACAGAATATTTTTAAACAATACTGTCCTAAGTCACAGCCTCAGTCACAGTCCCAACCTCAGTCACAGTCTCAATAAAGTATAAGTAAGTAATTATGTTAAATATTTGACGATGATCATCATGAAAAAAGATATTTATATTAAAAAATAAAAATAATTAATTAAATAAGTAGTAATTAATAATTAATTAATAATTAATTAATAATTAAGTTAATATGTGAGTAAATTACTTTTACTTCTAATTAATACAATAATTTATTTTTAATTATATTTTTATTTATATTATAAATAAATGAATAAAATTAAATCACTTCCAGAAGGTAATTTCTATTTCAGTAGTGAGTCGGTTACTGAAGGACATCCAGATAAACTATGTGATTCATTATCAGACACTGTATTAGACGCATGTTTAACTCAGGATCCTGATAGCAAAGTATCATGCCAAATAGTTGCTAAATCAAACATGGTACAATTATATTTTAATAATTTATACTAATATTATTACTAAGGTCGTTGTATGTGGTGAAATCACTTCAACAGCAAAAATAAATCCAGAGCAATTAGTAAGAGAAAGAATAAAAGAAATTGGTTACAATGATGAAAAAAAAGGTTTAAATTATTCAACTTGTGATATAATTATAAGTCTATCTCAACAATCAACTGAAATTTCTAATGCTATTTTTAAAAATAAAAAAGAAGATGAAATAGGTGCAGGGGATCAAGGAATGATGTTCGGTTATGCAACCGACGAGACACCAGAATTAATGCCTTATACTCATTTATTAGCTTCAAAGTTGTCTGAAAAGTTAGCTGAAGTAAGAAAGAATAAAGTATTAAATTTTTTGAGACCTGATGGAAAAACTCTAGTATGTATGGAATATAAAACTGAAGATAAAAGTATTATACCAGTGAGAGTTCATTCGATTATTGTATCGGCCCAACATGATCCTGATATTTCTATGGAAGAATTAAAGGCCTCAATAATGGAAAATGTTATTAAACCTGTTATTCCTAAGGAATTACTTGATAGTAGTACACAATATTTTATTAATCCTTCTGGCTCCTTTGTAACAGGTGGACCAGAAATGGATACAGGTTTATCGGGTAAAAAATTAATTGTAGATACTTATGGTGGATGGGGTTCTCATGGAGGTAAATATAATTTATTTATAAATAGGTGGTTCTTTCAGTGGAAAAGATTGTACAAAAGTTGATAGGTCTGCGGCATATGGAGCAAGGTGGGTCGCTAAAAGTTTAGTAGCTGCCGGTTTATGTAAAAGAGCTCTTGTCCAAATTACATACGCTATAGGACAAAGCGACCCAATTGGAATTTATGTTGATAGCTATGGAACTGTTGTCAAAGGAAAAACTGATAAAGATTTATTTGACATTATCAATAACAACTTCGATTTATCTCCTGGGCAAATAATAAAAGAGTTAAACTTAAAAAGACCTATTTATAAGAAGACATCAACTAATGGTCATTTCGGCAAATCTGATCCTGATTTTACATGGGAAGTACCAAGAAAATTAAAGTTTTAATATTAATAATAATAAACTAGTTAAAATATTATGTAATTATGATGATATTCTTATATTTAGTTAATTAATTTTTTAAGTAATTTAATATATTAATTATCTATGGAAAATAATGAAATTAAATTACAAAATAGTGAATGCCTTATAATTTCGATGGTTGGTCTACCAGCCAGAGGAAAAAGTTACATATCTCGTAAATTAAGAAACTTTCTCTCTTGGTCAGGACTAAAAGGAAAGATATTCAATTTTGGAATGTATAGAAGAAGTAAACTAGGTAAAGCAAATATATTCTTACAATTTATTAAAATTCATAATAATCCTAATAATTATAAATAAAGGTGTACACGATCATACTTATTTCGACCCTAAAAATCAAAGTGCAAAAAAGGAACGAGATCAAATGGCAACTGATGCAATTCATGATATAGGAGAATTTCTAAATAGTCGTATTACAAAATTTATAACTTAAAATAGACGAAGGTGACTACGCTATTATTGATGCTACAAATAATACTTCAAAAAGAAGAAAATATGTCCGTGAACTTTTAAGTGAGATAATGGAAAGAGATTACAAAGTTCTATGGATAGAAACAATATGTACAGATCAAGAACTCATTGAAAAAAACATACTAAAAGTAAAAGTTCAGTCTGCCGACTACACTGGCTGGGAAGATCGAGAAAAGGCCGCAGATGACTTTAGAAATAGAATTAAAGCTTATGAAAAAGAATACAGTATATTAAGTGAAGAAAGTGATGGAAAAGACACTTCTTATATTCAACTTATTGATAATAATACTGAAATTAAAATGAGGAATATAGTAGGGGAATTACAATCTAAAATATTTGCTTATTTATTGAATCTTCATACTTTAGAACGGCCTATATATTTTATTCCTGCAGGACAATCAAACAATGATGCAAATAATATATTAGGAGGTGAGTCTGATATTACAGACGAAGGAATAAAATATGCGCAATGCATTAATAACTTTTTTAAAGAGAAAATCAAAGATTTAAATCAATTTCCAGAGGAATGTAAACTTCTTTGCTCAACAAATAAGAGGAGTGTTTTACAAACTGTCAAAGAAATGACTAGCTTTACAAATGTTATGAAAATTAAGATATTAGAAGAAATCAATTTCGGTTATCAAGATAATAAAACAGAAGAGCAATTCTTTAAAGAATATCCTGGAGAAGAGGAAGAGATGAAAAAAGATCGTTTAAATTATAGATATCCCAGAGGTGAAAGTTATAGAGACCTAATTGGGAGGACTGAGAGAATAATAGTTGAAATAGAACGACATTGTGGACCAATAGTTCTAGTACTGAAACCAAGTGTAATGAAAGTATTATATGGATATTTCGCTTATGAAGCTGAAGTTAAAGAAATAGTAAATATTCCAAATATTGAAATTCCAAAAGATACAATAATAGAATTTACTCCAGAAGCTTATGGGTTCAGAAAAGAATTATATAATATAGATACGAGAGCCGGCTTCAGGAAATTATCAACAACCTTTTTACGTGATATGAGTCTTTATTTTAACCCTTACAAAAGTAATCTTACAACTGATAGCTTAAAAAGAAATGTATCAGATATATATGATATAAACGAAGCTCAGAAGTTTAATAATAAAAAATTCGAAATTCAAGAGTATACTAATTATATAATATCGAATACATCATTCGGGAAAAGTAAAAGTCATTCATCAAATTTAAATCAGCTAGATGAGACAAAACATAAAAAAAAGTAAATAGAAATAATGAATTATAATAAATGACTTTTATAATAAAAATAGTATATATATTGTATAAAATAATATAACTTCATATAATTTTATATAACAATTATTATTAAATAAATTAATAAAATCTCAAATTATTAATAAAGTGTAATTATTATATAAAAAATGAATGCTAATTTAAATGCTAATAGAGTTGAAAAATCACTAAATGATTTAATGTCCGGAAAAAGACTTTGTAGGAAACTTCCTGATAACTTTTTTGAAAAAGTTGTTGAAGAAGAGTTAACATTAAAAAGACACTTTACAATTGAATCATTACAGTCATTGGTAGATTTATATTCAGTATGAAAATTATTAATAAACTAGACTGCTATAGAGTATTACTCTAGTATGGATGATCAAAAATATAAAGATTATCAAAATAGATTAAACCTTTTATTATCTCATCCTGGAATATTAAAGAATATGAATAAGAATCTTGGTGACAGTAATTAATAATACTTAATAATTTAATAATATTAATACCTATATTTTCATTTAAACTAAATTTAATTTAGAAAGTCATCAAATAAGTTATTCAGACAAAGCCAAACAAAAGGTAATTATCTCAATAAAGTTAAATCAATTATATTTAGATGGAAAAGAAACAACAACTTAAAAATAAAATAAATTACATATATGAGATGAATAAATTACAAAATAACAGCGAGCAGCAAGTTAAAGACCTTGTTAAAAAGGCCGAAACAGATAATAACCTTGATAAATCAATAAATGATATAATTTCCGGACAAGAAGATGACTTTAAAGCAAAATTAGAAGCTAGAAGAAAGAAAATAAGACTAAATAAAAGTGATATGATGGACAATAATCGTTTAGAGAAATTTGAAAATGTAATTTAATAAATTATAATGAAAATAAATAGAATATCGATGCATTTGATGACTTAACAATAAAAAAGAAAAAGACCTCAACAAATAAATCTATGGTTGAGCTTAATAATAGTTATACTAACTTTGAAGATCAAAACGATCCAAACTTTTTAACAGGTATTGATATGGGAAGTGAAATAGTACTGACAGGAGGTAATATAATAAACACTTATTAATAATACTAATTTAATAACATATATTAATTCAATATATAGCTCCAAGAGATATCTCAAGTACTCAACTTCCATCTGTTGATATTTCTAAACCACATGACAATAATATTCTAAAAGAAATTGATATGGACTTAGAAAATAATAAATGGGGAATTGAAACACGTGATGAAACAACCCCTGGAAGTAACCTTGATAGATCTAGAGATATCGATGATATGTTCTCTGGAATAACTATTCAAGATCCGTTTAGAAATTCTCCCGCTAAAGAAAATACAAATAAAAGTTTAAAATATGTTTCTCCAAATAAAGCAAGCAAGTTCCTAAATCAAGTAAAATAATTATATAATCAAATAACCATATAATTAAATAACACAATTATTAGACAAATGACACAACAAAAAATGGTTCAAAGCAAAGCAGAACATTTTCAGATATAAAACAAACTGTTGATAACTTTATTACCGATTATAACTCTTACTTTGAGAACTTTATTTTTCAAAAATTTACTGAACAAACACAGAAGTTAATGAATGAAAAATTTGAAGCCCATATAGAAGTTGCAAATAAATACAACACTCAAATTCAAGAATTAGAGTTTTTGCTCACTGCTAGTAATGGTAAAATATTAAATTATATTAGTTAGATAATGATGATAAACATATTGACTCTATTCAGCAAAGTATTGAACTATCGCAATATGAGAAAAAACATGAACTTGAAAAAATAAATATTCATTATCAAAATTTGTTATCTGAGTTAACAAAAAGCTATAAAAGTGATGGTTTTATGGGAAATCAAGGAGTTCAAGTTATTAATGAAAGATTTAAACTTGATATAATGAATTTGATTAATGTAGTTGTGAATCCTCTCAAGAAATAATATAGTTTAAGTTATTTATATTTATTATTTTATATTAAAATTAAGTCTTTATTTGAAATTTGATGAGTAATATTATTATGTTAAATATGATTTATAATACTAATTAATATATTAAAATTTCAATTACTGTTATTATATTGTCTATTGTCTATTTTCAAGTTATAAGAATTCGACTTGTTTAACAACCATCATAAAATATATAATCTGTCGAAATAATAATCAATTTAATTTATTATTCATATAAATAAAAGAAATTTCAATTTTTAATAAAATAAAACTCAATGATAACAAATTTAAAATTCACTTCTAACTTCTTTTCATCTATATTTAAATTAAACCTAAGATCAAATATTTAAATATTTAAACATTTAAATTAAAAATATTATTAATTACACGTATTCGAGCTAATAAAAATAATTATAAAACTATGTATATTAAATAATATAAAAATAATATATATTCAATAAATGGAAAATGAAAATACAAAAACACCTCAGCCAGAAGTTGCATTTTGGCGAATGAATAAAAAAGATTTATTACGCCACTTCAATCAAAATGACTCAGGATTTACCGATAGTGAAGTTAGTCAATTGCATAAAAAATATGGTTTTAATGAATTAAAAGAAGAAGAAGGCGAATCAATTTTTGAAAAAATTTGGGAACAATTCCAAGATACCCTAGTAAGAATTTTACTTCTTGCAGCTGTTATATCATTTATTATTGCTTTAACACAAGGTATATATTATTTTAATATAAGGTGATTCACATGAGGGAATAACTGCTTATGTTGAACCTTTTGTCATTCTTTTAATTTTAATCTGTAACGCAGCTATTGGTGTAATTCAAGATATAAATGCTGACAATGCTATTGAAGCATTAAAGAAATTACAAGCAAATGAATGTTCTGTAAAAAGAAATGGTCAATTGGTAAAAAGGGAAGGTAAAGAGCTTGTACCCGGAGATTTAGTAATCCTTAAAGAAGGAGATAAAGTTCCTGCTGATATAAGAATATTAGATATAGAAACATCTACTTTCCAAATAAATCAATCTAATTTTACTGGTGAGACTAAAGCAAGTTATAAAGTTTCAGCACCATTACAAGATGAAGAAAAACCAGCAATTAAAGACTTAAGTAATTATGCCTTAAGCTCAACTGGAGTTGAATCTGGAACAGCAGTAGGAATTGTCATTAACACAGGTAAGATATAATAATAACTTTATCTTAATATTTCAGGTATGTTAACTGAACTTGGAAAAATCCAAGAGATGGTTACTGAGGCTAAAGACAAAGAAAGCAAAAGTCCATTAAAAGAAAAATTAGATGAATTTGGTGAGACTTTAACGAAAGTTATTGGAATAATTTGTATTGTTGTCTGGGTAATTAATTATAAAAACTTTTTTGATGACATTCATGGTTCAGCTATTAAAGGATGTATATATTACTTCAAAATATCTGTTTCACTCGCTGTTGCTGCTATCCCTGAAGGTCTCCCAGCTGTTATTACAACATGTCTTGCTTTAGGAACAAAAAGAATGACAGAAAACAATGCTTTAATCAGAAAATTAGACTCAATTGAAACTCTTGGTTGCACTACTGTAATTTGCTCTGATAAAACGGGAACACTAACAACAAATAATATGACAATGACAAGAATTATGTATTTTAATAAAAACTCAGAAGAAGTTAGAAACATTTCAGGAGTTAGTTATGACCCATGTGGTGAAATTGAAAATTTCCAAAAAAATCAATTTGAAAGTATTAGATTATTTACATTATGTTCCAGTCTATGTAATGGAGCAACAATCGAATACGATCCAAAAGATAAAGCTTACAAAGTTCATGGAACTCCAACAGAAGCTGCTTTAAAGATCTTTGTAGAAAAGGCTGGTCTAAACGATACAAAATTCAAAGGTAAATCAACAAAAGAAAATCCAAATCCAATGGAGTATAATGATTTTATCCTAAATGACTTCAAAGTCTTATTTACTCTTGAATTTGACAGAGACAGAAAAGCAAAAAGTGTTCTTGCTTTAGATAAAAAAACAAATAAAGTTATCTTATTCACAAAAGGAGCCTATGAGATTTTAATTGATAAATGTGATACAGTTCTAAATGGAACAACTGAAACTAAATTAGAGAAAAAAAGACAAAAAGAATTACTAACAAAAGTAAATGATACTTTCACCAACAATGCTTTAAGAACATTAGCAGTCTGTTGCAGAACTTCATTACCTAAAGAATTATCAGATTCTAAAAATTATAACTCATTAGAATTCTTAAAATCATACTTTGCTACATACTCAAATATTACTGATTTAGAACAAAATCTAACATTACTCGGAATAGCTGGTATTAAAGATCCTCCAAGAGAAGAGGTTAAAGCCGCAATAGAGACTTGTTTCGGAGCTGGAATTAAAGTTATCATGATTACTGGTGATAATAAACTAACTGCAGAGGCAATAGCCCAAGAAATAGGATTAGTTAAAGGAGATGTTACCAAGTATAGTTTCCATACTTCAGATTTTTTCAAGTTATCTCAAGAGAAACAATTAGAATGCTTAAGAACTTCTCAAAGTTTAATCTTTTCTAGATCAGATCCTAAACATAAAATGACATTAGTAACTTTGTTAAAAGGACTTGTAAATAAATATTTATAATAATATATTTAGAAACATATTGTTGCAATGACAGGAGATGGAACTAATGATGCCCCAGCACTCGCTGAAGCCAATATTGGAATTGCTATGGGAATATCAGGAACTGAGGTAAACAATTTAATTTAACGTATAGGTTGCAAGAGAAGCTTCTGATATGATTTTAGCTGATGATAATTTTGCAACAATTGTTAAAGCTATTGGTGAAGGAAGATCAATCTATATGAACATGAAAGCTTTCATTAGATATTTAATTTCTTCAAATATTGGTGAAGTCGTTTCCATATTCTTAACTTCAATGTTCGGACTACCAGAAGCTTTTACTTCTATTCAACTTTTATGGGTAATTTCATATATATTAACAACTTACTTATATTATAGGTTAACTTAGTAACGGATGGACCCCCAGCTACCGCATTAGGATTCAACCCTCCAGAAGCAAATATTATGAACAAAATGCCAAGATCAAAGTAATTATTATTAATCAATCATATTTAATATTTAAACCTAATATAGTAATGACCCACTCTTAACAAACTGGGTAATAATCAGATATTTCTTAATTGGAATTTATGTCGGAGTAGCAACAATTGGAATATTTGTTTACTGGTACCTTTACTTTGAACACCCAGATGGTCACTCATTAATATCATGGGATCAACTTACTCATTGGAATCAATGTCATACTTGGACTGGTTTTACTGTTAATAGTTTTTCAGGTTTTGACTTATCAATAGACCCTTGCTATTACTTTTCAATTGCTAAGAAGAAACCATGCACTCTAAGTTTAACAGTTTTAGTTGTTATCGAAATGTTTAATGCTATGAATGCTATTTCCGATGAGAGTTCTTTATTATCAATGCCAGTATGGCTAAATCCTTGGTTAATTGTAGCTATTTTATTCTCAATGGTACTACACTTCGCTATATTATATGTTCCTTTCTTGAATGAAGTTTTCGGAATTATGCCTTTAGACAAAAGCGAGTGGATTTTAGTATTGCTGTTTTCGTTCCCGGTTATACTTTTGGATGAGTTTATGAAGATATTTGTTAGAATTATGAGACAAAATACCAAATTAGAGGAATTAAAGAATGAAAATACTAAAAAGCTTAATTAATTATAGATACTTATATAATTTTTAATTTTATAATAAAATTATAAATGAGTTAAAAAGTTATTTCCTTTATATATAATTAATTATATATATTTCTATAAAATATATATTTCTAAATAATTATATATTAATTAATACTATTAATTATTTTATTAAATATTTGATATAAAAAATGTTATACTCTGTAAATTCTTTTTATTACAAACAATACCTTGGAGGAAATAGGTAAGTTAATATTTTTAATTTAATTCTTATTTAGAAAACAACACACTCAACAAATTAATGCTCCATCAGGATTTAAACCTACTGAATCTAAAAATGTAGTAACAAACAACCCACAAGCGCAAAGTGCATAGTAATAGAATAGACATAAATATGCTGAAAATATACTTAATTACTTTGATTAATTAAATAAATATAATAGTTACTAATTTATTAATATTTCAAACTTATATATTTCATAATTTATATTAAGCTATATCATTTATACTTAAATAAGAATAATATTTAACAGAAAAGATTAACTGTTTACTTATAAATTTTATTTCTAGAATTACATATTATATATACTTAATTTATTTAATATTTTAAATGGAACCTAATTCGAATAAAACTACTTCAAATGAAACGGATATTGACAATGATGAAATTGATGAAAAAATAAATGATAAACTAGAAACTAAAGAATTTAACAAAACTTGGGATGTTGCTGATAGTATGACTGAATCTGAAAATTTAACTAAAAGTTCAAAGAAAGAAAATTATATATCAAGAGAATACTCACAAAAAATGTTAGAGTCTATTTTAAGTAATAACTCTAATCATGGTTTAACTGGACTACAAAATCTAGGAAATACTTGTTTTATGAATAGTGCTTTACAATGCCTAAGTCATTCTATTGATCTTACATATTTTATGTTAAGTAAAACTTACCAAAATGAAATAAACACAGCAAATTCCCTCGGACAAGGTAAATAATTAATTCTATTTATCTATTTAACTACTTATTAATGCTTCTTATTATTAATTAAAATTTATAGGTGGAAGAATAGCAAAAAACTATTATAAACTACTTGATAATTTATGGAATGGAAATAGCAGAAGCTATGCTCCATCTGAATTAAAATCAGCAATATCAAAAATTGCCCAACAATTCGCGGGTTACGGGCAACAGGATTCACATGAATTACTTTCCTTTTTATTAGATGGACTTCATGAAGATTTAAATAAGATATCAAAAAAACCATATATGGATATTAAGGAAAAGGACATCAATGAAAGTGATGAAGATGCTGCAAAAAGATTTTGGGATTTCCACAAGTTGAGAAACGACTCAATAATTGTTGACTTATTCAATGGTCAATATAGGTCAACAATTACTTGCCCTGATTGTCATAGAGTTAGTATAACTTATGACCCTTATTTAAGTGTCTCTTTAAATATTCCCAAAAGAGTAAAAAGAGAGATTTACGTAATTCCTCGTATTAATATTAAAAGAACTGTTCGTTTGTCAATTTATGTTGCTGAGGACTCGTTGTTTTATGATATTGGAGCATATATTAATAAGCATTTGGATGAACAAATAGGAAAATTCCGTTGTATGGTTGTTCTTAATAACGTCGTAGAGAGACTTAATGGAGTAAATGAGAAGATTTCACATATAAAAATAGGTAGTTTTGTGTTTTGCTGTGAAGTTGACCCTAAAATGTTAAAACATGATTACTACACAATGACTATCCATGTTTATGACATTGAAGAGAAAGACTACTTCTGTTATCCTAGAATGATGACAATCTCTGAAACTCAAACTATAGCTGATTTAAAAGCTAATATTTATGGATTTATGAGAAGATATATAACCCTACCTGAAGAAATCAGTAAAGTAGTTGGAACTGCATATAATGACTTAGTTAACGAATATACTACAAATAAAACTTTAAATTCAGATAATTATGATGAAGTTATAAAAAATGAATACGAAATGATCTTCTCTGAAAACTCGACATTAGACAAAGATGTTAGAAAAAAGTTTTTATCAAGTCTTCCATTTAATAGTTATATTGACATAGATAACAAAACAAAAAAATATATCTTTAACTTTAATGATAACGAAATGACTGACTGTTTTAAAGATGACGAGAAATTAGTAAGTCTCATTGGAGCAATAAAATCAGGATATAAATTCAACATTGGAATAATAAATGTTAAAAGTGAAGTATTTAATGAATCTCTCAAACAATTAAAAACTTGTATTACTACAAAAGAAAAACCTAAGGAATTAACACTTTCTGATTGCTTAGACCACTTCAAAATGACAGAAAAACTAGATAAGTCTAACGAATGGTATTGTAATGTATGTAAGAAACACAAGCAAGCATATAAGAAGTTAGACTTATTCTACACACCAAAATTATTAATATTTACCTTGAAAAGGTTTGAGTATACTACAGTAGGAACAAGATATTTTAGAACATATGCTGAAAAAATTAATACTTCTGTAGAGTTTCCAACTGACGACCTAGATTTAAGTCCATGGATTGTTGGCCCTCATAGCCCAACTCCTAAATATGATTTATATGCTGTATCGCAACATTATGGATCTACTGGAGGAGGTCATTACACTGCAGTAGCAAAGAACTTAGGAAAATGGCATAATTTCAATGATTCTTCTGTTTCAAATTGCCATGACAAAAATATAAGTGATA
>Ga0100402_1005692_pt1 | contig 12646 bp, 12 predicted proteins | sample CryGeyme20150102_FD_80419 | JGI IMG/M metagenome (GOLD analysis project Ga0100402, IMG submission 80419) | Groundwater microbial communities from Crystal Geyser aquifers in Utah, USA - Crystal Geyser metaG 2015-0102 | ecosystem: Environmental > Aquatic > Deep subsurface > Groundwater | place...
ATTTTGACTTAAGATATGATGATATACTGAAAATAGCAAATTTATAGTGGTTGTCTGGAACCGGTCAGATTTTACATCCAAATGTCAACAACATATAAATTAATAACATGACTAAAACATCTCATATTCTTATCCTTCTCTGTCTGGTACTAGCTGTCTCATGTTGGGAGGTTGATGTGGCACCTTGCAATACTCCCAATTGCACCCGCTGTGATGATACTGATACGACTTGCATTTAATGTGCATCGAGCTTCTATCTTATTGCAGAATAATGTAGTTAGTGCTCGGGGGCTATTGATAACTGTGATAGGTGTTCGGCCAATAGCACCTTTGCCGTCACTTGTGAAGCCTGCTCGGATGGATACTATCTCTACAATGAAGGTCAGCAATGTAGATCCTGCTTCCTGGAGATTCCAGATTGTCTCAAGTGCACCCTTGACAACATTAATGTGCTGACATGTGACCTGTGTGAAACAAATTAATTTTTGACTGTGGATGCCAAATAATGCAAAAGTTGTTTTGGTCTGATCGCCAACTGCTAAACCTGCCAAGAAGCAGCCAAATTTCACCAGACCACCTGTTCAACCTGCCAGTAAGGCTACGACCTTTCTGATGACAAATTAACCTGCACTGAAGGTGGTTCAAGTTCTACCTGGATAATAATAGTTTCTGTGGTTGGTGGCGTTCTTCTAATCGGTGTAGGTACATATGCTGTTATTTTCAGGTTTTATGGTGTATCGATGCATAGAGAAAAAGAAGAGAGAGAACAATAGGAGCAAGTTATTATCGGAGGAGGATTATTGAGTGATGTAGATCTATATTTGACTTGGAGGATTATTATTAATGGGATATATGAAGGATCCACAAATACGGGTCAAACTAAAAATAAACACCCTCGGATATATAGTCATAATGCTCCTGATTTGCCATCTCGCAGTAGGACAGCCAACAGAAACGACCTGCTAACTACAATAAAGTCAAGGGGTGCAATGTTTGGTTAAGGGGTGCAAAACATGCTTCACCGCCTAACATTGTCTCCTTTGTGATTAGAGGATTCATTTCCAACCCGCACCAATTGACAATTAATGCCACTGCTAGGCACCCTATTTCTCAGCTGGAGATCAATGCGTACTTTGTCAGGTCAAAATAACCAACTGCGCTGTTTGTTAGGCCACGGGATAAGCGGTTGAATGTTAGAAATGTTAGCAGTATGCCTTTAGAGTAGATGCTCAGAGCTGCCAGCTATGTAATAAGACTCAAGCACACTGCTACTCATGCTCCGATCAAGCTAGTTGCACTTCATGCCAAGTTGGCTACTTTTTGGATTCACTCAAGGAATGTTAGCGTTGTTTGGCCAACTGCCAGACCTGCACGAATGTCAACGATTGCTAGAAATGCGTGGAAGGATATTATTATTCTGACAAAAAATGTCAAAGATGCTTGGATGACTGCATACTATGTGAGGACAGTTCCAACTGCGAACAGTGCAGATAAGGCTACTACCTAAAAAATGTCACCCTTCAGCCGAAGATATGCGCACAATGTCCTCAGCTATGTCTGCAATGCAAGGATGGAGATTCATGCTTAAAATGTCAAGATGGACATTACTTCGATGCCAGATTAGACCGATGTGTGGTTTGTGGCAACATTGCACAATGCTTGGAATGTACCACTTCAGGCCAATGCTTGAGATGCTCCAGTGAGGAGTACTATCTGGAGTAAGGCAAATGCATGACTTGTTATAACGAGAGCAATCATTGTTTCCTATGCGATGGGTCACCATAGTAGTGTATAGTCTGCTAGCATCAGTACTATTCCAAGAAAGGTATCTGCATGCATTGCAATGAGGCTCAACCTGGTTGCATTTCTTGTATAGACGCTACTCACTGCTAGCAATGTGCAGATAGGTATTTCTTCAAAGATATTCACTCAGTCTGTCACAAATGTGACTAAAAATATCAATACTGTTAGACCTGCACCAGCATCATATGTCTTACTTGCTAACATGAGGCCTATTTCGACCATGGGGAATGTTATCCTTGTTGGTTGGCAGTAGATGGGTGTCATTATTGTGAGGGAGAAGGTGATAGTGTCAACTGTACTGTATGCAAAGATGGTTATTTTTTGACTCAGGAGGGGCTTTGTCTGAAATGTGATCAGTACATGCCTCATTGTCAACTATGTCAGGACATGGACGTGTGTTAGTTATGCAAGGAGGGTTACTTTACAGATGGAGGGGTGTGCTAATCTTGCACTGTTCATTTTCCTCACTGTCGGTAGTGTTATGCAAATGCATGCTAGGCCTGTTTGCCTGAGTACTACTATTCAAATGGATAATGCCTATCCTGCAATTCTTTCGATGAATCTTGTCTGGAATGTGCTGATAAGCATAACTGCACCAAATGTATAGACACTAAATTTGTTTTTCAGGGTGAGTGTATCGATTGCAGCACATTCGATATGCAATGCAGAAAATGCAAGGGATAGTTTCAATGCACACATTGTCTAGATTAATATCATTATGCATATGCTGGAAGTTGTCACTCTTGCAGTCTCTTCAATGATGGTTGTCTGAAGTGCCAGCAGGATTAGTCAACAGGACAGGCGAGTTGCATCTAATGCGGAAGTTAATAGCACTACCTCGATGGCAACTTTTGTCATCTATGTGCCCTTTTCGATGTGAATTGCATTAAATGTCATGAAAAAAATAAATGTTCAGAATGCACCTCCAACCATTACTATGTCGACCCCGTCCAAGGAATATGCAAATTATGCTCCTAAGCCCTGCAATACTGTCTTGAGTGCAGTTCATCAACCGAGTGCACTAAATGCCAAGAGCACACTTTCATTGACTCCCAACATAAATGTTAACTCTGCTCGAATGTTCTACCTCATTGTTTGTAATGCACCTCAGCTGAGCATTGTACTCGATGTTAGGAAAATTACTTTCCAGATGGGAGTGGAACTTGCCAAATATGTTCGCATTTTGTGGTGCATTGTGTCGCCTGTGTTGATAACTCGACTTGTAGTCAATGCGAAGAGGGATATTTTTTGGATTAGCATAAACATTGCCTGCATTGCTCGGATCTCATACCGCACTGCAATACCTGTGCAACAGCCTCCACTTGTGCCTAATGTGAAACAGGTTACTATCCAAATGTCAATAAAACAGCTTGCCTTCCTTGCAACTCGACCCTCCCCAACTGTCTGGAGTGCTCCTCGGCCACCAACTGCACCAAATGCCAATCAGACTCAGGATTCAAGCCTGACCACCACACTTGCGACAAATGTGGCAACATGATCAGTAATTGCATCAAGTGCACAGATTATTACAACTGCACTCAATGCAAGGTGGACACCCTCTATCCCGACAAGAACAACTGTCGACCTTGCAATGACGTATTTCCACATTGTAATGAATGCACCTTATAGGATCGATGTGTCAAATGCGAGAGCAAATCGTACTTTGTGGAGCAGGGGTTGTGTAGACAGTGCGGGTAAGTACTGGAGGGTTGTTTGTAATGCCAGGACTCCAACACTTGTCTGAAATGTGACACTCCAAAATACTACATGGAAAACAATCACTGCCACCTGTGCAAATAATTTGATCCCAACTGTCTATAATGTTCAGGACACAACACTTGCATAAAATGTACGAGCGATCATTTTTACATTTAAGACGGCCAATGTAAGTCATGTTCTGATGTGATTGAAGGTTGCCAGAGTTGCACTGATTCGCAAACTTGTATCAAATGTGTGGAGGGATAATATTTTCCTGAGGATGGGCATTGTATCAAATGCACCAATTTGCCCAAATGCCAACATTGCTTGACAGCTGACAACTGCACCGAATGCATTGCTAACTACTTCCCAGAAAAGGGGGAGTGTCGGGAGTGTAGCTACTTCATTGCTAAGTGTGAGAATTGTACCACTAAAAGTCAGTGCGGTCAATGTCAAGTTGGCTACTTCATCACCGAAGAAGGATATTGTTCAAATTGTGATATCATACCACACTGTTAAGCCTGCGATAGTCGATCAAAATGCAAATAATGCGAAGAGCACTATGGAGTAGACAGAGATCTTCACTGCAGCAAATGCTAGACCATTCTGGAAGGATGCGATCTCTGCCACAACTATACAATATGTGAGCACTGTATCCCATAATATTACTATTTTTACGAAGGAAAATGTCTGAAGTGCTAGTAAGCCTATCCTTACTGCTTGAGATGCTAGCCTCAATAGCATTGTTTATAATGTCTGTCAGATCATTACTTCCTCGAAGAGGGATAATGCCATCCTTGCTCGGATTTTGATCATGCTTGTCAGACCTGTACGGGTAGAGATATATGCACAGGTTGTTTCTCTAGTGCATATTTTATCAATAAAACATCAAATCAGTGTGAATTATGCTCGGAGGCTATCCCTCACTGTCAGACCTGTAAAAATTCTACCTTCTGTGTGACCTGCAACGATGATCGGTATCTACCCAGTCCCAAGGGTGTCTGTCTACCTTGTAGCACTTCCCTCGATGGTTGTATGACTTGCTCAGACGCCAAGACATGCCTTACTTGCATTGACACCAGCTACTTTCTCAACGGCAGTCAATGCCTCCGATGTTCACGGTATCTCCAGCACTGTCTAAATTGCACTAATGGTGAGCAATGTACAAACTGTTAGGCCAACTACTTTGAATCAAATAATCGATGTGCTTCATGTGGAGAGGTCATACCGGGCTGTCAGATCTGCAAGAGTAAGGAGGAGTGTAGCAAATGTGCAGATCAGTATGTGGTGACAGACAGTGGCAAATGCCGGTTCTGTGCTGACCTTATCAGCAACTGCTAAATTTGCCAGTCAAGCAGCAAATGTTTGCACTGTCAGGAGAGATACTACTTGGGAGCAGGAAATAGCACTTGCCTGAGATGCAGCGACGCTATGCCTTACTGTCTCTAATGCCATAATGCTAACAGATGTCAGCTGTGCGACAACGGTTTCGGGATGGATCAAAACGGTCAATGTGCTCTTTGTTCAGACATGATTGAAGGTTGTCTCAAGTGCAATGCTTACAATGACTGTTAAATTTGCTCCAATGGCTATGAGTTGGTAGATGGTACCTGTTCGACTGGTTCCATCAACGTCATAGTCCTTTCTTTGCTGATCGCAGGAGGTGTCGTTCTATGTGTGGTTTTAGGTAAAAAATGAGCTAATGTAGGTCTGATAGTTCAGAGGCTAATTCATAGAAGAAGCACCAGGGAGACCTTATTAACCGAAGGAGAGGGGGAGGATGACATGAATATAGAGCGAGTGCCTGTATAATACGGGGACGAACCGCAGGAGGAGGACTGATTTAACTATTTGTATATTTTGTCAAAACTTGATTTGTATATATTTGAGAGATATGCTTAGCAACAAAACAACAAACAGACTGATATTGATTTCAGTGCTGCTAACCATAGCTCTAGGCTGTTCTGATCCCAACTGCAAGAGCTGTCCCACGGATACGAACATATGCTAATCCTGCAAAAATGGGTACTATCTCAATGGCAACTGCCGACCATGTAAGGATCAAATACAAGACTGCTCAACATGCGATTACAACACTGCTACAGGAGCACCAGAATGTAGCAAATGCGATAATACCTTCGCACTCAACTCTACCTCAACACCGCAATGTGTCGATTGTCTTCCGACCTATCCGCTGTGCTCCAAATGTGCGATTAACACTAACAATGTTTCCGCTTTTGTCTGTCAAGGATGCAATTCTTTGTCTTTGCTGAATAAAGATAACCTCTGCGTGCTCTGTTCGACTCAAATATCAAATTGTCAATATTGCAGCTAAACACAAATAGTGCCCAACGTAACGATCAAATGTGTGAGTTGTTTCAGTGGGTTCTATTCCTTCTAGGACAACCTCAAATGTCTGACTTGTCAGTAGTCAATCGAATATTGTGAGGAGTGCGAGTACCAGGCTCCATTCTAGCCACCAAAATGCAGCATTTGTGCAGATGGCTACAATCAGAGCACAGACAATCGAATATGCTAAAAATCAATAACAACCACCATAATTATCATTGTTGTCGTAGCTGTAGCTGTTCTTTTAGTAGCCGGTGCATGTACATATCCTGAGACTTAGTGTTTTATCTTTACAAGAGAAGACAGGCAAAGGCGAGGGAATCTAACCCTTTAATGGAATAGGAGGATGCCTACGAGAAGGCTTTCTGATGGCTGTACTGTGCAAAGTGTGTATCATAGTCATATATTAAACTATAGCAAATTTTAATAGATGGATCCGGAAAGGGATAAGGCGATACTAGCAGAGATAGCCAAGTGGATGAAAATGAATCCCAACTGTCTACCTGTCAACTTCATCGTCAATGAACCAGATTAGTCTAAATTGCCAGAATAAATGCCAGTGTACATCCGCCTCCATATAGTATGCTCTACCCAAAAAAAGCTCACGTCAAAGAGTTGGTCGATAAAATGAAGAACAAATTCCCTCAATATCCCTACATCTATCTATTCGGCAAGGATCACGGAGAAAAAGATAAAGCTGAAAAATCTCTGAGAGAGAGGAGAAAGTAGAAAGGGAAGATGATCCCAAATTATTTAGGTTTGGCAGTCATAGGCATAGATGATGAGCTAGCCAACACAACAGTGGAGTCAGCTTTTGCAAGGTATAAAAGCGAGTAAGGAATGCTGGTAGTAGTAGTTTCAGGCAAGCAGTTGCTGACCGATCATAGCAATGACTCTCCGGGCAAGGAGTGGGAGTTGGGCATGCCATCGAAGGAGTCAGTAGTTTGTGGGCTCCTATTCGTAGTAGTTCTTCTTTATCTTTTCATTGTATTCGCAGGTGACGTGTCAAGTATAGATCACGACGACATAAATGCACCTCTCTGATGTTGCTGATGACACTATATTTATCTGTAACATATATATCCGAAGGCTAGATTAGTTACGAGCTATGACATCATTATATATTTCGACATATTAAATCCAATTGTAAAACTTACCCTCTCACATTGGGCCAACGGGTCCGATTTCTCTGCAAGGATTAGTTAGCAGAGGTCCTATCTTCTCTGATGCTGTCTGGATTGATGATTTGATAAATTACTAACTATGCTACATCTTATTGTCGTCATAAAATATCAGTTTGAGAAGGTATACTACCTGTTCTTAAAATCAAATGGAATAAACTATCCCAAAGAGGACTTTCTGATAGTAAATAAAGCTCACAGAAATGGATCTTATCGCTGGCCGAGCTGGTGTCACTATAGATAGACTTCGATCGGGATTTCATCAAACCAATAATTAATTAATTACCAGCCATGCTTTCAGAGAACCAGAGGGAAAAGATAGCACTCTCGCATCTTGGCTTTGAAGACTAACTTGTCACCTCTGATCTTCTCTCAGAGGAAAAAAGTTAATAGGATTGCTTCACCAGCCCTGACTTCTGGATCGACATGTTCCCTGACTACATCTTCTAGGATCTGTTGGTAGCCACTGACAACAGCCTAGTATGGAGGGGGTGCCAGAAAGGTAACCAGGCCAAGATAGCTCTCAAAATCACTGAAAACTTTTAAAATGAGAGTTCGAAGGCCTTGCATCAAAAACGATAGAAAACGTTTTTCACATGCCATAGTCTGACCCACACCGTGAACATGTATTTTTCTTATTATTTAGAATATCAGTCGTGGATAAGGAGGACTATAGGTTGGTGGCCATGGAACTCTACCCCTGGACCCTTGAAACCGTTGCGGATTAGTTCACCAACAAACATAAAAGATTTGATGAATAACATATCAAATTTGTGGGTTTTGCATTCAGGGCCATCCTAACGGCAGTTGAGGAGCTTCACAGCCTCGGATATGTCCACCGAGACCTGAAACTTGACAATTTCATGGTCAGCCAGAAATGTAAGATTATTTCTATTCAGTCAATATCCTACTCAACGATCTCGAGCTTGTCACATAAGAGAACCAGGTTGACTCTTCCCTGTGCGGGACAGCCGACTACATGCCTCCCGAGCGCCTTGAACAGAAAAAGAGGAGTATGCCTATCAAGCGATCAGTTGATATATGGTCGCTGGGCATCATCCTCTTCGAACTTTTAACGGGTAGCACTCCCTTCAACGGTGATTGCCCTGATGAGCTGGTCAACGACATTTACTTCAGGCAAGCTTACAACAAGAGCATTCCTCAATAATGGAACTCCCTGATTCAAGGGATGTTACAAATAAAACCTGAGAACCGATTAACTATAGAGCAAATCAAGGCAAGCAGGGTTCTGGGAGGAGAGTTCGACATGTCGCTTTTGTCAAAGGTCATGAAGAAATGATTAATATTATTTTACTATCTTTTTCTATTGTTGATGGATGAAGATTTGGTTGGGTTTACACTGAGTTAAAGAGAGGAAGTGATCGAAAGTAGTTGTAGAATGTCCAGGCGAAAGCATATGTTTTTTTTCAGAGAATGAGAGTCAAGGAGAATAAAATATGATTTTTTGAGTAATAATGGAGTCCTCACTTTATAATAGACATCCTACTTGACCATAATGTCACTCACTTTACACACAACTCACGGAAACATCAAAATATAACTATTCTGCTAGTTGTGCCCCAAAGCTAGCAAAAACTTCCTCGCACTGGCTGCTAGTAACAAGTACGACGGCACTCTCTTCCACCGAAACATTAAAGGTACCATTTGAAGTTATACAGGTTTCATCATCCAGGGAGGAGATCCAACAGGCACAGGAAAGGTTAGCTAGAGTATATACGGGGCACCATTTGAAGATGAGATTGTCGATACGATCAAGCATGACAGAAGAGGAACAGTCTCAATGGCCAACAGTGGTCCTAACACCAATGGAAGTCAATTTTTTATCACATACAACAGAATGTCCAAACTCAACAAACAGTATACAGCTTTCGGCAAGGTAATTCCCATCTGAGTCAGGTCATTGACGGCTTTGAAGCATTGGATTTGATGGAACGAGAACCAGTGGACGCTACAGACCGACCTCTGAACGACATAAAAATCCACAAGGTGACCATCCACGCCAACCCAATTGCCTAGAACGAGCAGATCTGACCTTCATTGCTGTACTCATCAGGTCTACCTGTGAATAGTATATTCTCTTAAAATATCAAAATAACATTAGCTAGCTCCTATAACACATATTTAGAGCATGAAGCAGGGAGGGACAATGGTGGTATTTTGTCAGTTGTAAAAAATAACTCATAATAATAAAATTAATGGCTTTCGTATTTCGCAGTGATAAGGGAAAACAACCTAAATTCACCAGCACCGTCGGCCCAGGTACTAGACATCACATTTAGGCAGCTATAATTTCTAAGTACAACATGAGAACAAAATCCCCAAAGCATACGTCCCCTTTGGCAGCATGGAGCCCAAACTCAAATAGACCAACAATGCTCCCTCGATGGTGGGACCAGGATCCTACAATATTGATGTCCAACACAGCGGATAAAAAATTATTGTGTCAAGCGAGACAGAAGACATAAAAATATTGGAGATCAGTCGACCACATCCTGTATTCAAATCGGGTGTGAACAGGTTCAATGAAATAAAAGAGGAGTTGATTACTCCCGGACCTGGCGAATAGTACCTTTTGTGTTATTCAGCAATCAGAGAGGACTGGAAGTGAGACCGAAAGCAGTGGGAGCAAGCAATAACACAGCCAAACCTAAGATATTAGAGCATTTGATCAACATCAACCAGTATCAGTCAATTCCATCAATTCCCTCCAATATCCATGCTTATGGATACAATGAAAACGATAACAACGAATTGGAGCTCAATTAACCTCCTGTAGAGTATTTCAAAGGAGAAAAAAGTGATAAAGTAGGACCTGGGCAGTATAATCCTAACGTGCAAGTGGTTAAAACACGAGGATTGTCATGGTCTCAGCCTAAAGGAAAAAGGATCGAGGAAGTTAAAACCAACAGCAATGTCGGGCCCGGCACTTATGAAGCCACCAGCATCAATCCACTCTACAACTATAAACCTTCTTCGAATTTTGCCAGCAAAACTATGAGGACCATGGACCAAAGAAAGGGAGCCGTCACCAACGCCAAGTATCAGGTGAAAGAGGAAAGAGAGAGAGCCAAATCGGAATATCAGGCTGAGAGTAGAATTTTATCAGAGAAAGGAGGAGCTGCTTCCACCCATATTGACTCTGACTCCGATGAGAGTTAGTATGAATATGTTGATGATACCACCCCAGGGCCAGGCTCATATCTTGAGCAATCCAAAATCTCCAGGCCGAAAGCTGGCAAAACGACCACCAGCTTTGGCAACAGCAAAAGATTCTAGACGAATGCTGCTGCAGTGACAGCGCATGCTGTTGGACCTGGTGCATATAACGTTGGCTTCAAATTTGGCAAACAAACTAGAGCCAAGAAAGCAATAAGTGTCAGGGAAGAACCCAGATGTCCTTCTTTGATAACCCCTAGTGCTAAAATTCCAGGTCCAGGATCTTATGAGCCAAGAAACACTATGGAGGACAAGCTGATCTACAAGATTCAGAGAGGCTATAGAGGTCAGTTTGGATCAACGGAAGTAAGAAGCAAAGACGCATAAGAAGATGAACTTCCAGGACCCGGTTCCTATAATCCTCAGGAGGCCAACGGATAAAAAGAGGTTACTTCAGCCTTCAAGTCAAAAATTGATAGAAAGATAATAGATGAGAAGCGAGTGGGTCCATCTGTCGGTTCCTACAATCTCATTTACCATGACCTTGCCACCAAAGTCATCAAAGAAGAGGAAGATGATCCCGACCTTATCATCAAGAAGCCGGGATTTGGTGTTGGTGAGGCCAGATTCAAGGAGCAAGCGAAACCTGAGGAAGATTTCGAGGACGATGACATTATCAAGTAGATTCAGGAGAAACACAGAGAGGAGCGTAAGCTGAAGATGTTGAAGAATAACAGCGTATTCAAGAGCAAAGAGCCTCGCTTCAAGGAGCAGAGGAAGCAAGCCCCTGGTCCTGGCTCTTACTATGATGGTGAGGAGGATTACTGGAACAAGAGAACCTATAACATCCTCTTCGCTGATATTTGATCTTTTTATCACATATTGTAGTCCCAAACATACATATCAACCATTCACTCGCACGATCTTCGTCTGCTGGAGTTACTTCTTGCCGTCCTTTAAAATGTAGGCGTCGTCGCAGAAGAAGTCTTATCGTTACATGGGCTTGGTAAAAATGCGAATGAAAATACCTATAATGAGACCTGCTATGGCTGCGATTCCTATAGTAATACCTACGCCTGCCATTTGATATCCTCCATGGGCCCACCGCGATCGACTTCCGTCAGCCTGAACATAAATAAGCTCATTTGCTGGGCCATAGGCAGTAGTTGCGAACAAGATAGCTGAGTATATTCCACCAGCCAGGGAAGGAATCAAAAAGACAAAGAGGGTGCCTAAAGAATCAACTACACCATTTTAATTGAGTATTTTTTTCTTAGAGTTGAAATATGTTGTCACCAGACCTGCCAAACTTCCGATCAGCATGCCAGGCCAGGGATTGGGGAAAACATTCGAACTTGATCCGTAAGCTACAGCTCCCTAAATATATCATGGCTTACAGTAAAGCAGGAGAATATGATGTCGTGAATGGCAATTTTGCTTCTCAGCCAGATCGAGGTCGAAAACGACATGGAGGCACTAGCAGAAAGTGCATAAAAAATATTGAGAGGGGCAATTTGTCGGAAATCGGGTACAAAACCAGAAGTTGTATCTGCTTGGCTCTGGTCAATGAAAGAAAGCCAGGGGAGTAGGATCCAAACGAATAGAGCTCCAAGCATGGCTAAGGTCTGATTTTCATAGGTAGTCGTATAGCTTTCATGCTCGACCGTATGTTCACGCCCTATCAACAAAGCAGCAATAATCCCTGCTACAGCTCCAAACAAAAATATCTTCATTCCATAGCCGTTATCGCTGATATTGAGTCTCCAAAAGACAGCCTCGTTTAGTGTGTAACCGAACCCTCCTACAAAGCATATGATGACCACTTAAGCAGGTCCAATTCTGCCGATCATTGGGAAGAAAATGACGTACATGGCAAGAGCGCAGCAGATAGCTTGACTGAGGGTGAAGTATTGCATGTCTTGTACATCGGTGGCCATGGCGGGATCAGCATAGCTGTATTTGAGAATTCCAGAGAGTCGAATGTTGTTGGGATTGGTTCCAAGATATACATTATTGACGGTGTCAGTGAGTTTGATGGCGTACCAGAATTTTTTTACCAAAAAGTACCATTGAATCGTGAAGGCCAACATGATGAAATTCAAGATCATTCCGCTGATTGCAAACTCCTTTAAATACACTGTCAACAGCCCAAATCCTTTGTCATCTCAATAATACCTATAAGCAGCAACATGCAGAGAAAGACAGCAGCCAGCAATCCGTTGAAATCCGAATAGCTGACGGTTGCTGAGTATCCTTCCTCAAAGGCGTAGATAATTCCGAAGAAGACTTGCATGACGAGGGTGATGAGTGCAAATCCTCGCAGTGAACGTTCGGTGGCCATTATGTTACTATGTCAATTAACTTGAATTAATAACTATACAGTAACGCTTGTTAATGTCCAAAATAAATGAAAAAAGGAAAAAGATCAGATAAAGAAG
>Ga0100402_1005693_pt1 | contig 12643 bp, 7 predicted proteins | sample CryGeyme20150102_FD_80419 | JGI IMG/M metagenome (GOLD analysis project Ga0100402, IMG submission 80419) | Groundwater microbial communities from Crystal Geyser aquifers in Utah, USA - Crystal Geyser metaG 2015-0102 | ecosystem: Environmental > Aquatic > Deep subsurface > Groundwater | place...
AATGAATTTGGGCAATGAAACAGGCCCTCTTCTGACAACAACAACAACAACAACAACAACAACAACAACAACAACAACAACAACAACAACAACAACGTTACAAAATGGAGCAACAAAGCATGTGTGCAAGCCATCTCCCTTTTCTCGAATAGGACGATGGGCAACTAAAGCGCCATTTTTGTCTTGAAAAATTAATAAACTTTGCTATACATTTTACGTATTGCATGAAGTATTTGTTTTGTTGTTCTTGTCATTTCGATCTGATTATGATGTAATAGACTTTTGTTGTTCTAAAATTCCGCTATGCTGCTTTGCTATGCTGCTCTACTACGTCGTTTGCTGTTTTTGGACGCACGACCCCCAATGTCGCAATCCACAACGTTTGTTACTATTCTTATCACTTATATATTCTAATATTCTTGCAATATTTCCCTCTTAATCATCTTCCTTCATTGGGAGTTTTTCTCCTTCCCAATTCTTCCACTCCATTCCTGCAAAACGTTGCGAAAGATGCAAAGAGACGGTAAGCAACTTTCCAATTCAGGACAAGACAAAGCAAAGCAATGCAATAGAATAAAATACGACCAGAACAAAACGGTTGTATCCATACCTTTGGGAGCGGTCCGGTCTTCCTTTTCGTAGTTCTTCTTCGAGACTTCATCCCAATTGGTACTGAGGACTGTTCCACCCGATGTTTGGTACGATTTGACCATGGCACGCTTGGTATCTTCATCGGCACTGGCATAAATGGTCTGAAAGAGTTTGTTCATGGCGTCATCACCTTCTGGTTTTTCTTTCTTTTCTTCTTCTTCCAATTCCTTTTCAATCTTGTCCCAATCACGATGACTAACATACGGACGGGTCTTGTTTGGTTCCACGGTCGGCACTGGTTTGGGTTCAGTAGCAGTGGTAGTGTCAGCGGCATCAGCGGCATCGGCAGCATCAGTGGCAGGTCCGGATGCCGTAGTCGAAGTAGACGATCCAAACGTTTTCTTGGCCAATAGTTCTTGCCATTCAAATCCATCATTTTCTTTTTTGAGTTTGATAAGGACCTTTTCGTCTTTGATATTGATTTTGCATCCGTCGACACTGACGGGAGCATACGTATCGCCAGAAATGACTTGATAGATTTGACCATTTTTGGTCAGCTTTACGACCAAATGTTCGTTATCAAACCGCACGTCCAAATCGGTAGCCTTCACATTGGGTTCCAACAAGGCAACCGTGACAAATTTATCATTTTGATAATATTGATACTTCGGCATGGCCGTGACGGGTACCTTTTTGTTACTGTTGCTGTTGTTGTTTTTGGACGATGGTGATGACATTGAGATGGAAGAAGGTTTGGTAGCCACAGCCGGAGTCGGTGCTGGTTTTGGCTTTTTGGCCACGGGCTTGATCTCTTCAACAATGGGTGTTTCAGGATCCTCCTCCTTTTTCTTGGCCGCTGGAGCAGGAGCAGGATCTGACGGCTTTTTTGTTGGCGCCATGGAATCCATCATGTTGTCGGAAGCCGTCTTTTTGGGTTTAAGATTGTACTCACACTGTTTGATGTAGGACGAATAGATTTTGTCATCTCCACGATTCAACGTAGCTAATTGTTGTGCCTTTTCAAACATTTCTTGTGCTTGTTGGTAATCAGATAGATTCATGGCCGCTACACCCGCACGTTTGTACAACAACTCAGTTTCACCAGAACGCAAGCGAGTGTCACCTCCGCTACTGTTGGTTACGCCGTTCAGTACAGTCATGGCTTCCAGAGCATCACTTAACGCATCTTCGTTACGTCGCAAACGATAAAAAGCAGCAGAACGATGAGAAAGGATACGAATTTTTAAAAAATCATTATCTTTGTTCAATACGAGAAGTGCTGCTGCGTAGGCATCCACAGCTTGTTCAAAATCTTCATCAACAAACAGAGAATCTCCCAATTGCAAACTCTGCCAAGCCGTGAGGTCGTCTGAGTTGTTGTTGCTGTTACTGTTGGTGGTGATGGTGGTGTTCGTAGCGGCTGCAGGCATTGTCGAAATAATCGATATAATGATTCCTGCTTGGTTTTGTGTGTGTGTGTGTTTTGTGATGTGATGTGATGTGTACTCTCGAAAAATAATAACAACAGGATCTTGGTTGTCGTCGTTGTTGTCTGTCGTGTTTTTTCTATGCTGTTTTTCGTTTTCGTTTTTCGTTTTGCTGCCTGTATGTTCTTTCGTTGCATCGAATCGAGACGTGCAGCAGCGCGGCGACGGAATGAGGACAGACCGGCGATGAGCAAAACCCGAAAATATTATTATTATTATTTATTATTATTTTATTACGGGCTGCAAAAATGCCGATCTCCAATTAAAAATCCTTGCGAGGTTGTTCTTTTTTTAACGCAAATGCAATGGATGATGTGACGATGTGATGTGATGTGTTGATGAATGAACAGGAACGAACGAAGAAACTACTGGGTCTATTGATTTGCTGACGGAAAAGCCATTTACTTTCCAATAATCCAAGTTTTGAAATTGACCACTCATATATTAAATAATTACGTACTGTGTACATGCAATACTAGTAATGAACATGAGACTCTCTTTTGTTGCTTCACAATTGTTTATGATGGATGTGCTCGTCACAGGAATAATCATGATGTCTTCGCTATTGCTGCTGCCACTACTAGTGGTTGCCTCGAAAGATAGCAAATTTGGTCACGTCCTTCCTGTCGACCTTCCTTCTATGGAAGATCTTCGCGTTAAAAATTTGGAAAGCATTGTTCCCGCTTTTGCAACATTTGAAGGACAAATGTTTGCTGGTAGTTTGCCCATTGATCATACTACTGCTAATAAGGGTGACAAAAGTAGTAGTAGTAGCAGTAGTAATAATAATAACAAACGTACGGGGAACCTCCAATTTTGGCTATTCGTGCCAGACCATCCCACTGTACCGGGAACCATTACGAGCTGGTTTAATGGAGGTCCTGGTTGCAGTAGTCTTGCTACGGGGATTATGTTTGAACATGGACCCGTCACAGTGCCCTTGCATCCTGCCGGATGGTGTTGTGAAGACCCTAATGAACCTCTGACGCCCAATCCGTACGGTTGGACCAATGCCACAATCATGATGTACGTAGAACAACCCATCGGAGTTGGATTCAGTGAAGCAACGAATGGAACACCACCACCTGCTTCCGAAGACGATGTTGTTGCAGATTTTGAAGCCTTCTTACAGAACTTTTACAAAGTATTCAGCTCCAACAACGATGTGAAAAGTAATCTGGACTTGACAGGACATAAACTATACCTCGTTGGAGAAAGTTACGCTGGTGTTTATATTCCTGCTATTGCTCGTGGAATTTATATTCGCAACTTCGAACAAGAAAATAATGACAAGGACAACACCAATGATCGATTGATGATTAATTTGGCTGGCGTTGCTATTGGAAATGGAAAAATTGATGGTATCACACAAGGTGTAGTTGTCGTGGACTATGCATATTGGCACGGTTTGATTGATGGTACGACCCGTGACTTTCTTCACAATACGTGGGAAGCTTGTATGGAAGGAGTTCGCGTGGCCGATGGGAATATTGGAGGTGCTCTTGACGGCAAAAGCAGCAGCACTAATCCAACAAATGACCCGGCTTTGGAAACGACCCCCTTCCACCCGTTCAATGTTCGTGATGAGTGCGGTATACTGGATGCTGTTTTGGAAGCTGCCGGGGAATCGACACTCGATAATCTTCCCGGTGGACCTAATATCTACGAGTACAGTACTTGGGATCCTTATGCCGCCGGAGAGATTTCCACGGGTACTGTCGGTGCCTTTTACAACAATATCGAAGTGCAAAGGGCGTTGAATGTCCCAAAACACATCCAGGGAAAGGGTTGGGAGGGTTGCATTCCAGAATCAGATGAAATGGATGTGCGCAGAAGATTATCCAAATCCGCCTCGTCTCGACGCAAATTAAAGACGAATGTCACTAAGGTAACCCAGTCACATCGCAAACTTTTCATGGACAATGACACTCCTTGGTCTACGATTCCGTACCTGGCCCAATTATTGGATGAAGCTAAAATTGATGTCCTCATGTACAGTGGTGATCGAGATATCATTTGCTGCACGCAAGGAACCGAAGAATCTTTGAAAAACATGGAATGGAGTGGGACTCGTGAAGCAGCACCAGGTGTACCGGTCGTCGACCGCGATAACAACGCTTGGGCCCAAGCCCCTCGTAGTCTCTGGGTACATAACGGTACTTATCCCGCTGGATACGTCAAGACATACAAAAATCTCCAGTTGCTTACAATTTACAATGCAGGTCATATGGTACCCTGTAAGTTTGAACAAAGTAACGCTCGTGCATGCTCTCGGCTACCCCTCGTAACGGTGCTGCACTAACAATGACTTTGTGGCTGTTTTATATTATTTTACAGACAATCAACCTGGTCCTGCTCTTGACATGATAGAGCGCTTCTTGAAAGGAGACAGCTTTCACGACCGTCCTTTGGTTGCTCTTGTGGCCAAGGTCCGTGAACGCAATAGCAAGCCAAAGACTCAACACAACGAGCAACATTCCACCAACAAGAATAGCGACAAAAAGTTACTAGTAGAGTCGATAAATGGAGGAAATACATTTGTGCCTGGGATAAAAGCTGACTCCATGCCTCTGACGGCAACGTTGCTGTTGACAGTCTCTGCTGCCTTTTTGATGGGATTTGTGATTGCCCGTTTCACGGGCCGTGATAATTCCATGATGCAATTCGGGCTTGGAAGTTCGAAGAGAAGCGGCTATGGGTCCATTGAAACATATTCCGAGTAGAGACTAGGTGTGATCCATGGTTTGATAATCTTGCATTTGAAATATTATCATTGTCGCTAGGGCTACGGAGTGGTCCTTTCCAAAACTCACAGTAGTTGTAGCCTTCACTTATCTTGTTCCTCGTCATCATCCAGTAGTCCCTATTCCATGTATTAGTAATCGTCGTTATCATCAATTTCCTCCGAATCCTCCTCATTTACTTGCTCATCCGCGGGACTTGGACCTGTCGCAGGCATCAGAAGGCTCTCTAGATCAACACCGTGCCTACCGTTAACCTGCAATCGACCTGCTAAACCAAAAGTGATTGCGAAATCATTGTTCGACTTACAATGTGCACGAAAAAAACCGAGTGCTGTCAAGCCAGATCGATTCTGTACATGCTTGTTGGCGCCTTGCTGAATCAAAAAGTTGCAAATTTCATAACGTTTTCGTTCGTCAAATTCACCGTTACATTGGGATCCAGCAGCAACCATAAGAGGTGTTAGTCCTCCGATATCTGGATGGTCGAGAGACTCCTTTTTCTTGTCAGGGGGTAATAGATCCAATAAAAACTGAATACACGGTTGCACCAAACAAAAAGCACAAGCGTGAATTGCACACGAACTAATAACGAGTCGCGTTTTGTCCTCCGACGATGCGACTAGCTCTTCCAATTTCTGTCTTACTTGGGCTTCAAAGTTCTGCAAGCTCTCCACTTGATCGGTTGCAATCTGTCGGGTCTTTTCTTTGTGAGATAAGGCGCTTTGAAACATAAAGTCAAAGAGCGCTGTTTCTTGGGGGGTTCTGGTAGGAGCGTCGCAGCGCTGAGGTCGCAAGATTGGCATTTGCATGGCCTCTTCGTGGGATAACAAGATTGACTTATACTGGGAAGAGTTTGACAGGATGTCGGGGGTTGTATACACGTAAGCATTGGAACACTCCTCGATCACCACTCTGTCCGAAACCTGACGAAATCTTGCTCGAAAGAGTTGCCGCATATCCTGCAAGATCAAGGACTCAAGTCGATCCATCCATTCTTTCTCATCTTGGAGTTCTTGCTCTGAAAGCTCTGTAGTCCGAGAGGGGTTGTTCACCATACTTGATATTCTCCCGGATTGTCGCTTATCGCTTTCAGTAAACTGTGCGCGGCCTACAGGAATGTACATGGCAATGGACCATCGGTTTTTGAGTGTCTCTGTCAATAATGTCCGTAGAATCATTGGCCCAACGCTGGATCCCAACTTCCGGTACTCCGTTGGCAACTCAAACTCAGAAATTTAGAGGAGGGGTCGCCTGTCATGGGTAGGTACGGCTGCTTTGAGGCTTGGCACTTGTGGACACCCCATATTGCTGAAGCAGTTGACGCTTAAAATTTGTAAATCTCTACTGATATTGTCGCACATTGAAAAGAAAGGAACCCCGTGTCTAGGTAAGAGATGCACGCAAAAGTATTCCATTTTGATTTTCTGGCCATCCACGAAAACGTTCATCCCGAGGGTTTGTTCTCCATAGGCTTCAATCCTTCCAAGCTCGTTGTACTCTTTTTGAAAAGTACTGTCCTCTCTGGACAAGGGACCACGGTCATCCTCGCCATAATCTTTCAAGTATTGTTCAAAAGGCGGTCGGAGTTTAACAGCTTGAACTTCAGCATAACCCAGCACTCCCCGTTCTTGTCGAAAGGAGAAAGAATTCACAATCTTACAAAAACGCTTGCAAGTTTGACGCAAGGAATTATGATCTGCAGCACACGTACGCACTAAAATGGCTCGGAGAGCACCATCATCCAAACAATCAATGACCGAGGACAGTGTTGCGGTTGATGGCGAGTCGACAGCTGACAATTTTGCCTTCTTGTTACTTTTACTGGCCATGCTGCATAGGAATGGTCAACACGAGAGTGCTTTAGAGTAATACTTAGAATAATATTATTATTGTGATCAGAGAAATTATGCAAGAAGGATCGTTTGTTTTTACAAATAATAATAATAATAATAAAAGCTGGTTTCAGTCAGAAATCTCGAGGGATTTTGAACAGTGCGATAAACTTTCGCTTTGACCAAAGTAACACATCGTTTTTTCATTGGCTTTGATGAGTGTCTACTCATTAAAGTATCAAACGGGGGCCTGCGTGTTTCTTTTTTATAAGAGCATTTTTTGTTTGAATACAGAGCATCGCGCGTAAAACAACTGCGGAGAATCCTCTCTCAAGCTTTTGTGTGAATACTGTATCAACATCATTTGCTGTGTCCCGTTATTATGGGTTCAAAAAACCTTAGCTAATACTCGGAGTTAACGCGCTAGCCAGCCAGAAAGTTGAGTATTCTAATGATGAGCATAGAACTGTACCCCAGTAGTAGTAGCTCCTCTGTAGCAATCCAAGATAACCAAGCCATTATTTACGCCTCTGTCCAATGATTAGACCAAGCTTGAGTAGAAAGTCTACTACTAGAAGCATTCTGGAAGATATAATAACAAGCGAGTAGTCATAACATTCTTGATAGAACGAGACTGAACATAATAATATTGTCATTGCTTTCTTTGTCCATTTCCCTTTTGAGTGAATTTTCTTTGTTACCTGGTATTGCGCTTTTTCTTTTGCAACTCTAAAAATAAGAATTGACAGTCTCGCAGCAGGAGGTGCATCTCATTTTCGGCATCTTTGCAATCGTACTGGAAAATCGTCTCCAATGGCTGCTCTAGAACTATTCCAAGTTGGTACTGGTAGTCTAGTAGACACTGGTAGATGATGACACGGTCGTCTGGGAAATGTTCTGTTATTCTGTTCCGTGCTTTGAAAAACTGCGAGAAGGTTTTCTTTATTTTAGTAGAAATGAGAGCCAACAAGCAACACTCCTTTGTGAAACAAAAAAATGGTCAGTCCTTCTGTCCATTTACATTTGGACGCATAGATGGTGTCGTTTCAGTATTCAAATCTCCCTCCAAACCTTTACACTACTATCGGTAGTAGAGCACCACTCCTACTATTGCTTGTTAGTATGTTGTTGTATGTACCCTGTAGAGTACTGGTACAGTAGCTAGGTACTGGTACCACTACTACTCTACTACTACTACTAGTAGTACTACTTAGTAGTACTCTAGTAGGCAGTAGTAGCGAGGCAGTAGTAGTAGTGGTACTTCAGCACTTTTAGCAGCGCGCACACTCACGCTCAATCTGGGCTTGAAACACAAAAATAAATAAAAATCGTAATCGTGGTGCACCGCCATCCTCCATCATTTTCTGTTTGGATAAACACTTTCTTCATCATTGTAGTTTTGACGTTTTGACCAATTAAAATAAATACTACAGTACTCGCATCATACACGTACCACACGTAGCCACAGCAAAACATAAACACCACAAAACTACATTATACAGAATGCCACCGCGACGCGGTTACAACAAACAAAACAAGGCCGCCGCTGAAGCGGCGGCTACAAAAAAAATCCCCGTCGATCAACAACCGCCGAATCATCCCCAAGAGAATTTTCCTTCCCACGTTACTTTTTTGGCACGAAGTTTGCGTCGCAACGATGTAGATATGGCAGCTCTCATGGATCTGAATCGTTCCTTGAAGCTAGTCAAAGCCAATCTAATCCAGCATTGTGGTGAAGAATTGTTATTAGATATCGGTGAAGGTCTGGTGCAATTAACTCCAGACCAACAGAATGTTATGGTATCGCCCGCATTGTTATTGGAAAGCAGCGGCTCGTCGGGGGAATCCAAACTTCAACGCAGAGAACAGCACGCAGCACTGTCCAAAAAGCTCGACAGTGTACTCGATACTACCGCCAAACGCAAGTTGTGCGTCGACTTTTTGCTTCGCATGATTTTGCGACGCCGATTGCTGAATCGTTTGTCGCGACGACTGTTGCGGGTAGCGCATGCCATGGATGGAGAAGATGTCACGGCACCCATGCCTCCCAAGTACGGTGACTTGCGTTTTCACGTAGATACCGAGCAATTGGAAGCCGCAAAGTTGCAGTGGCAGGTCCAAAAGGATGCCGAGAAACGCATTGCCGAATATCGCAGACAACATCCCGAATCCATTATCCCCTTGATCAAGGAAGGACAGGATGCTGCAGAAGATGTAATCGAAGAAGAAGATGAAGAGATAAAGACCGATAATGCAAAGCCAGAAGAGGTACTAAAATCCAATGGTGAAACAGCCAAGCCTAAGGACAACGATGCTGTTCCCGCCAATGACAAACCGAAGGAAGAAGAGGATGTTGAAATGAAAGATGTCACTAAGGAAGCTGTAACGGAAAAGAACGCGGATAGTTCCCAAGAAAAAGATGCAGATGTTCCTGTCGAGGAATCCAAGACCGATGGTACGAATCCCGAATCTGTCGCGAAAGCGGGAGAGGCTCTTAACGAGCCATTGGCTCCAGTCAACACGTCTTCTTCTTCCAAGGGCAGCTCCGATGCGGCAACAACTCTTTTATCCATAATGTCGTCTCCTACCAAGTCACCAAAGGAAACTGCTGATCCTAGTGATGAAACACTTGAGTCGGCTCCTATTTTGCCCGTGTCTAGTAATGGTAAAGCTTCCAAGACTGCTGCTGTTGAAGCAGTTGCCGAAGATGCCAAACCTGGCGAAGAAACGACCGAAACGGAAGGTGATAAAGCAGATAAGAACGACGAAGGCAGCAGAATGGATGTTGATAAAGCCGATCTAAACGATGACAACAAGCCCGAAGACAAGGAAAAGTCAAACCACTCGGTTAATGTCAAGAAAGAGACCGATGTCGGCGCTACTGATTCTTCCACAGAAGTTGATAAAAAGGACGAAGTAGCGACAGAAGCCGAATCAAAATCGGAGGAAAAGTCTCCCATCAAAACGAAATCGGCCGAAGCAGAAGAAGCCAAATCACCGGCATTACCTGTCAGCAAGAGTTCTCAGAAGGAAGCACCAGCCCCAAAACCTCTGATTGAAATGCCACCTCTTCGCTTGCTCTCTCAATATGAAAAGGACTGCGAAATTCTTAAAGAATTCAATGATGCCTATGAAAAGCACATGGACCCAATGACGGGAGAAGTTTCCTTTCATATTTTGGAAGGTGAACAAAATCGTGAAGAAGATTATGTGTCGATTGGAAACAGGGGCGAAGGTGTTGGAGCAAGCAATCGTTTCATGAGCCTCAAGGAAAAAGAAATGGACTTTCAGCGTTGGCAATCGGCTGTACTGGCTTGCGTTCCAGAAGCTCCCACTCTTGATGAAATTGGTATGAACCGTGTCTTTTTGATTGAAGAACGCCGGAAGCGTATCCGGTTAAAAAAGGAAGAAGAGGAACGCGAAGCCAAGCGACAAAAACTTTCGTCGCCTTCCAAAAAGGAGGAGCTTGCTAAAAAGCGAAACGTTGGGGCCGTTGAAAAAAAGAGCTCTTCAAAGAAGAGCAAGGAAGAGGAAGAAGAAATGCTTCGCAGTACGAAAATAATGAAGACTCTGCCTTTGGTGCCCTTTCCATCCTTCCACGCAAGTGATCTGATACGTATTCGCAAGGTTCATTTTGATTTAATGTCTCATTCCATCCGACGCGGCGCACAAAAACGGGTTCAGCTGGCCACGGATGATTACAATAGCTGTAGGTTACATCTGAGTATATTGTATTGTTTGTTGCCGCATCTGGTTTTGAGATTCTCACACCCCCACCTTCTCCACCTTAATTTATCCAGCGCTCAAAACCTCGACTACCTTTTTTGAGCACAAGCACAAGTTGGAATTACAAATGCAAGAACTTGCCAACCATTATCGCGGACAACTGAATAAGGTCAAGCAGGAATGGTATGCGCAGGTGCAAATAGAAATGCGACACTGGCGGCAACAAAAGGCAGAATACGATGCAAATCGGATCAAGAAGCTCATGCCTTCCAGCTGGAACACGACGCCCCAGGGAACTCGTATCACCAAGACGGTTGTACAACGATACAAGGAGGGCAGTATTCCACATGTTGTGGGAACATGCATTGCGGATATTGTAGATGCGATTGATATCAAGGTACACAACAATGTTCAGGACGAGCCCTTTCCTCGCTTCAAGTTTGCTCCTCAACCAACGATGGAGACGTTCGTTGTGGATCGCAGTACAGGCGAAACAATGGCCCAGCACGGACAGCGGACTCAAAGAAAAATCCAGCAAGAATTGCAGGCGGTCGAGATGAAGCTGAATGCTGCCGAAGACGAACGCAAACGTGCCTGGAAGAAATTGATGAAGGTCAAGGCCGAGCTGGAGTCAATCGCCAGTCAAAATAATACCATGCCCGAGTACAAGCCACCCCCACGCGGCACAACGAATCGCAATCTTGAAGAGTTGGTCCCCAAAGGAGATTCCAACGCGACGAGTGATGCCAGGTATGCCAAGGTTGTCGTGAGCCGGAAAAAGTAAGATGTTGATGGTTGGCCTTCTGCACGGGAACAATTGTTGCTAATAATGCGGGAAGAAGCGTTGTTTTGAATTCGGAAATCGTAACAAATTATTTGTAATTATTAAGTCTCGTTATAGTGTTTTAAAAACATCCGTACTGTACGTCGTAGGAATGTTTTGTTGTGTTTTGTTTCTGACCGTAGTGTCTATCGCAATTACTGCTACTAGAACTACAGCATGGACTGCTGGTGCTGGTGGTGCTGATCGGGAGCCTGTGCTCGACTCTTGGCTTCTACCTGACGCGACAATTCGTTCACCATTTCTTTGGGTACCAGAGGAGGCCGGTACAGCCATTCACCTCCGTCCACCACCAGTACGTGTCCCGTTACGTAGTCAGCAGTACACAAGTACACGGCGGCGTGTCCCATTTCGATGGCTGTTCCCATTCGTCCGAGAGGAATGCCTTGCGTAACTTTGTGTTGCAATAATGATGACGTCTTCTGGTCGTGGTGGTGGTGGTCATTATTAGTAGTCACAACTGCTGGTGCCAATTTCGTCGTTCCGGGCGTATTGGCTGTCGCTCCAGGTGCTATTCCTACCACACGGATCTGATCCGGTCCCCATTCCAGTGCCAGACTCCGGGTCAACGAATCAACAGCAGCTTTGGCAGCGCTGGGATGAGATTGCCACCAAGTGGCTCCGTATTGGAGAGTGGCAGAAATATTAATAATAATGGCATTGTTGTTCTTGTTGTTGTTGCTCTGGGCAGTTTTCGTTAATACAGGATAGGCAGCATGACACATGTTGAAGGTCCCATGAGCATCAATGGCCATGACAGTAGCAAAACCTTTGGGTGACAACGATCGTGCCTCTGCTAGAAAATTACCAGCTGCTCCATTGACCAGAATATCTAATCGACCAAATTGTTCGACGGCATAGTACACAGCTCGTTGACATTGTACCGGATCTCGTACATCGCATACTTGGTACACAACAACGCACTTGACAGGACTGTTACTATTATTATTATTATGTTGTTGTTGTTGTTGTTGTTGCATTAGTAATGTCGAAGAACGTTTCAAAAACGATTCACGACGTCCACAAATCACAGCACCCGTAACACCGTGCTGTAAAAGTTGATTTGTAATTTCGTACCCTATTCCCGAACCACCACCTGTAATAAGAGCAATTTTACCTTGAAGACAATCGGATCGAAAAGGAGATTGCTGTTGCATCATTTTTGGAAATTGTTATGATATTATTGATATTTTATTCTGCTAGCGTAAGATTTTGTAGGCAGTGAAGCAGAAACAATAATACAAAAATTATTAAAGGAGTATGTGTGTTGCCAATTTTCTGACTCAAAGAGAAAGATTTCAAATTAAGCCCAGGTGGACTACGGCAGTTTACCTTGTCTCCTATGATAGGACTCAGGAGTTAGGTCTTACTCTATTAGGTCGTGTGCCTAGCCTGCTCTGTATACACACACCACTAGTTTGC
>Ga0100402_1005699_pt1 | contig 12629 bp, 8 predicted proteins | sample CryGeyme20150102_FD_80419 | JGI IMG/M metagenome (GOLD analysis project Ga0100402, IMG submission 80419) | Groundwater microbial communities from Crystal Geyser aquifers in Utah, USA - Crystal Geyser metaG 2015-0102 | ecosystem: Environmental > Aquatic > Deep subsurface > Groundwater | place...
CTAGTGGTGTGTGTGTGTATACAGAGCAGGCTAGGCACACGACCTAATAGAGTAACACCTAACTCCTGAGTCCTATCACAGGAGACAAGGTAAACTGCCGTAGTCCACCTGGGCTTAATTTGGAACGAAATCTTGTACGGTATATTATGAATACTATTATTTAAAAACATAAAATATGAAATTCTTCTATTCTCCGTACAGAACATTCATTCCTTGCTAGTCGCAATGGATGATCGATCTTACCTAAATTAACAGTCATCAGACAAGATACTGATGTGATCAAGAAGCTGGTTCACATAATCCGTGTCCTCTAGAGAACCACGTCCCCCGTCTTGATCGCGATGAGAGGCCAGCTGGTGGCCATTGTCCGCAAAAACACGCGACGGGTCATGTCCCGAGTTCTGCTGTGCTACCATGGCGTGTTGTTGTTCATGGTGCATGAAGTTTGCGGGATGAGAGTAGTAACCTTCCATTGGAATATTCATTTGCCAGGCAGGCGGAATGGCATACTCCAAGGGGCGGCTCACGAATCCGCTCAAGCACGTGAAATCGGATTGATCCGTGAAACGGGGTGCCGCGTACTGTCCAGAAGGAAAAGCAGCATTCGACAGCGAAGCGGAAGAGTTGCACGTTCTTAGTGGAACCCAGGGCATCTTGTAGAAGTCAGGTTCACTTTCAGGCGAAGCAGGCTTGCGGCGCCCATTGTTCTTGAGCTTGATGCGGACAATTTGACGAGCCAGAAAAGGCATTCCCTTGAGGAACTTTTCATGATAATAGCCTGGATGACGCAAAAAATTAGACGAATCAAGTTGGCATATTTTAGAAAATAGTGGAGCACAATAGGGGAAAAAGAGATTGCAAGCACATACCTCCCTTGTCCGGTCCCGCAGTCAGACGAGTAAAGCCATATATGTTGCACTGTCTTTGAAAGCTCGCATACGAGCTCTGGGTGAAGTAGCTGTCAGATGAAAAGGACGTCGACAATCGGAGATTAGAGAGAAGCTCAGGCGCGCAGCTGCACCCAAAATGTTCATCTCCGTCTGGGAACAATTCACTTACCACGAGAGTACTGAGCGAACAAACTCGTCTCGGTTGTGCACGACGAAGCATCTACCATCTACGATAACAAATAGAGATCGATACAGAAGAACCGGGATGAGTTCATAAACAGAATCAAGCTCCATACAGGTATTCCGAGAGTGTATCTACTTACGAGGTTGCCAGGATGCAATGTCTGCGGCAACAAGCAATAGGTATTGGTGTTGGAAAATGAGTATTACATTGAGGAAAACAAGTTCAGCGATACCGATTACTATTACTCACGAGACATGCCATCTTTTTCCAATTCCGACAGCACAAAGTGGAGGCGGATAGGGAAGGCCTCTTGTTGAGTCGAGGAGACAGCTAATGCGCAACTTCCATGGAGATGGTTCTCAGGTTCTATTTCCCTAGAGTTATCGTGGTAATTATGCTGCACCCTGTTCGGTGCTGAGGCCATGGTCTCCGTATACAACTTCATTAAGACTTTGTTTAATTTTGAGCATTAGTAACAAGTGTTGCTTGATTTTATGATAATAGTATCATGAGTTTTACGTACTATGAATAGATCAATCGAGGACGTGGTGGGCATCGTATTACTGTACCTGGTACTGTTACCAGGTAGTACGTATTAGTAGTACCTGGTTCCAGTACCAATACGTAGTATTTACCAGTAGCTGTACCGGTAGTTACTACAAGGACTACAGTACTAGGTGCACACCAGTGTACCAGCACTGTAAGAGTCTAATTAGTGCCGTACCAGGTACTCCGAGTACCTGTTAGTACCAGGTACCTGGTACTAGTATGCAGGCGGTTGCGAAGCGCGACGTGAACGTGATTCTTTTGTTAGACTGGTACTACCTGGTAGTTCGAGAGAACCGCTTTAGATTGTCCAAACCTCGCGCGTCAGCTTCTTTCGAAAATAGGTAAAATGGAAACCGATTAATTGAAAAAGAACTTGCAATAAATGATCCATAACTGCTTTAGTACCATGGGTAATTGTTTACTTGAACAAGAGGCACAGTCGTCGTTTCCGGATTTCCACGAACCGGTTGAAAAACTCCGAACTGGTACCAGGTACTAGTAACAGGTATGGTACCAGGTAGTGAGTCCACATTCAGCATCAGAATCTCCTACCAGTAATGGTACTCTACTAGTATTAGTATCTCGTACAGTACGATTTGCTTTTGTAGAATATTTAAAAGTGACTCCCCTGAACCAGTAAAATCGATTCCTGGAAACAAAAAAGAACAACTACATGGGGTCTAGTTCTAGTACCAGTTAGTAATACGTACTACCAGGTACGTAACACCTGCCACGGCATTACAGCTGTCCTAAGTACTATGGTACCATAGTAGTAGTACCTGGTACTACTAGTGCTACCTACTTCCCTTGTAGCCGAATAGAGTATGGTACCAGGGTACTAGATTAGTAGGTACCAGGTACTAGTACTTCCAGGTGGTAGAGAGGTACGGTAGTAAGAGAATATAAAGATTCGCTAGATTCCCTTGCCCCGACGAATTATTTAAAAAAAGAATCAGTTGCTAATAGTACCTGGTAGCATAGTAGTGGTACCTGGTACTCGTGATACAAAAGGTGAATTAAAAAAAACAGCAACTGACGCTTTCGAGAATTATTAATGCTGAAAACAAATCGCAAAAGGAAGGTGACTTGCTGATGTTGCATCGACTACCACTACTGCTATAGCTAGTACAAGGCAGCTAGACTAGTAGTACCAGGGTAGTAGTAGAACTAAAGTACAGTACTTTGGAAGGTCCGGCAAACCTCAATTTTAACCCTATTCTGAAGTACTGATTACTGGTACCAGGTACTCGGAGTATAACTTAGTAGTAGAGGTACCGATACTACTAGCTTACTAGTATAATCTTGTCCGCGGCTAAAAATCTTGGAAAGAATGAAAGCGTAGTACCACTCCCCCAAAAAATTGTAGTACGCTAGGCAGTACTGGCTGGTGGTAGTGTACCACTACTATTAGCTAGTAGTAGTAGTAACGACACAGTAGCTACTAGTTGTGAAGTCGAAACCACGCCCTCCATAGAGCGATATCTGTTGTTGCTCTGTCCACTGATTTATTAGCGCCCCGTGTTTCGCATGGTACTGGTACTAGACTACTACTGGTAGTATTACTACAAGTAGTAGATCTTTCAAGCATTCCCGATCTACTGCAGGCCATGGTCGTCGCTACAGCACCGGCATAGCATTACATTTTTTTTGTCCTCCGCCCTGTTCCGGGAGGTTTTGAACATGTTGCAGTAATGGCGAAGACTTCTGTGCCTGATGAGTCCTTTGTTCTTACTACTACTACTACATCACTGTCGGTTGAGACAACGAGGGCACTTCAAAAAATGGACAATCATCTCAGTCGGGTATCAGCAACGCTAATAGAATACCAGCACCTCTTGTCTGTGTGGATAGCCCATCTGGAAAAAGCATTGCGAGAGGAATTTGTGACATATGATACCAGGTAGCGCTTCAAATATTTCTTCAGATAATATTATGTGCCAATAATGTGTCTAACTAGATATCAACGATGCAACGGCTCAACATTACTAATTACGAGTGGTACAATAGTAGTAGTAGTCCTATCTAAGCAAAAAGTTGAAAAAAATAAAACAGTACGGTAGGAGATAGACTAGTAGGGTCTACTAAAAATTGAATGTTGATTTTACTGTGTTTTTTTCGAGCTACTTATTGAGTAGAGAGCATGAGTAATTAGTTCTTGAAGTGAGACCGATGAATGTTTATACTATTGCCGAAGCAAGCATTTCTCACCCTATGTTTCCTTCCTTCTTCCCCGCGGTGCCGATGGCTTCATACTGTTCAAAGGAGGGCTCGCATACCGACCTGCGACTGGCTTCGAAGTAATTTTTCCTTGCATCTCCAAAGGTTCAAACGGGAAAGCTGAATGTTATATTGGTCAACTGATCATGGAGCGATTGATGCATATCAATCCAGCGTAAAAACGAGACGTTATACATGTCATAAGCAGGTGTGTGCTTCTTGTCTCTAATTTTTCTTTTTATCGGCTGGTGGTTTTTGGATCTGTCATGGTCATCGTTTGCATGCGTTGTTTTCGTTTCTCCCTCCTTTCCTTATCTTTCGCCGCCTTAATTTTGGCATAGCTTTTGACTCGTTCGGACACCCGGAGTGTTTCTTCGGTTGGAAGGCCCTCTTCGTTATAATATCGACAGCACAAGTACCCTACAAAGTGATACCGTTCGTCTTTCGCGTAAAATTGGGCCCATTCCTGTTCCACCACGTACAATTGTTGTGCCGTTAGCTCGTCCGTACTTTTGCTGGCCTCCTCTTCCGTGAAGTTGCCAGTGATAAAAGGAACGGTGGCATCACGTCCAGCAAAGATATGGTAACTAGAACCGGAAGAATAATATTCGGGACCAGCCGAAACATCGTACACCTGACCAAGGATAGACAACCATATCTCTTTGCCACCATCCTTTCCGTTTTTGCTTAAAATTTAAAAAAGTGGACAAAGGAGATCGAAAAGTGTGAGTTTGGGGAAAAAATGGGCGTTGGCGTTGTCAACCCACAGAAGAAAAAAGAGGAGTGTTGGAGTGGATGAAGGAGGTTCCACAGTACGACTGGACCAAAGGCACACACAGGAAAAGTGTCACCAGCGCACCGAAAGCAACAGCTACACCAAAAACCAAAAACGTATCAGCCATTTTCGGTGTATCGGACCAGGAGGTTTGATAATTACTGCTACTCACGTTGCTAGCTCCTCGACCGTTACGATTCGTACTTTGCACGTATCATCGCCTTGTTCGCATTGTGAACGAGTATCAGTAGGTGTAGTCTTTGTTGTCGTGGCGTCGCCTTCGCCTTTGACAAGAACTTCGCCCTTCGCATCACCACCATCATTGCTTGTGACATCGGCATCGGCAGCTGCAATGCCATCATTCGCGTCGGCGGTGGCACCGCCTATCATCCAACCCACCGATAACAGCAAACCGAAGATCAGCAGCAGTAATCTCTTTTCAGGGAGGATTCGTCTTAATCGGCTACTATGATAATGTAGGTTCATATCAGTTGGCGTATTAAGTTTTCCGATCTATTATTAAGTTTGGCTTCGCAGTAATAAGAATCACGAGGGCTGATGAAGGATGCGACCTGCGGGCAAACTTGACTGAACCAAAGTTACTAAAACTGCAAGCCTATTATTGTCGTGTTTTACTTTACGTACGTAGTCTAGCTAGTCGTAGTCGTTTTTACTGACTAGACCTACTACTAGTCTAGCTAGCTAGAGTAGTAGTACCAGTACAAAGGAGCAAATCATCCCATACCTGGTAAATCATCTGTCAATTCTGGTCTTGCGAAAGTGAAAACCCGTTAAATTTAAGCTCAAGATCGGAATTTGTTCATTAGTACCAGTATGGTACTCCTATTGTTGTTGTTGTCCTCCCAAAGTACTACGTACAGTAGCTCCTCCTCCTTATCAGTAGACTAGTACTACTACTGGTGTACTACTAGTCTACTCATCATAGCAGCCTGAGTGGAGTTGGAGTTTTCCGAAGTAGTCCACTATTTACACCACAATTCATTCTGCAAAGCATCTGCTATTTGCAAGATCCTAATTTATATTGTTTGAGTCTCACGTCTACTGCAAAATTTTTCCCCGAGGCACAGAAGCGTTGTTTTCGTCCTCATCGACGCTCTCGTTTTTGTCAGCTTGTAACAATCCAGTCTTGATCTCTGCCATTACTGGCTTTTCACCAAACCACATACTACAAAAGGCCCTAATAAATTCAGAACTATGAATCTGTCCCACGGTCTGCCCTTGATTTATGACGGTCATGGTACCATTTTTTCGAAATTCGAACGTTATGGTACCCATGGCGTCCATAGATCCATTCAACATTTCCAAGAATGTGGTACGATCTTTTTCGTATCCCTCGTAGTCTGATTCCGTCACGCTCGTGTCCAATTGAAAGTTCCAAGCAATGGACATTTGAGAAGGCGTAACGGCACGTAAAAAGGTATATTCCATGATAAAGTTGCTAGATGCTGCTGCTGCTGCTGCTGCTGCTTCTTCTTCTTCTTTTGATGAATCATCGTTTGATGACATCAATTTGGTAACAACGTCTTGGGTGTTGCGAATGGGTTCCAATGAATACAACGTAGCAATGTACACGTGCACGGTAATGCCAAAGGGTGCTCGTACTGTACGAATTCCGTGTCCGTTGCGGTACAGTGTGAGAGGTGACGATGAAGATGATTGCTGTATGTATAGTTCTTTGGTAGCCGGTAAGGTAACACCTTGAACCGTGAGGGTTTCTGGGATGGATCTCCACTTGGATGCAGATGCATTCGTTCCCCGTTGCTGCTCGTCTGCTCTCTGGGGTGCAGCTTCAACTTGTGTGCGTTCATCCAACAATGAGGAAGACGTTGATGTGGGCTCTTCCAAGAGGACAGCTTCTTCGTGGCTTGCCGTTGTTATCGATATACTAGAGAATATGCACTCGTCTTTTTTATTCAGTTGTAATTGTAGCAGCGTCCGTAGAGAGATCTTCGTATCGTTGATGTTGGCAAAGGACATGGCAGTAGTACTTGTGGTTTGTAGTCGACTCAAAAATGTCGCAAAGGAAGGTTTATTCCAATCGGAAAAGTAGTGTGTTTCGAATCGTCGAATTTCTGATGAGATGGAACGCCGCAATCGCCAAGATTGAATACTTGTGGCGGCTTGTCTCTGGGAGGACAGCTCCGAAATGAATGATGCGATGAATGGAACGTAGATTGCGACAGCAGGTCCAAGAGCACGGTTTAATAACATCAACAGCATTCCTCTTGTGAATCAATAACTTGTTGAAATTGTGGCCGTCAACATCAGTTTGGGTGATATAACAATAATACGTTGTGATAATGTGAGAATTGTGTCGTGATGAGTCATCACTGAAAACTGAAATGCGTAATCACTACGAGACACGAATGATTGTCGATATGGTAGATGCGCGCTTTTGCCTTTGTAGTAGACTAGTCTAGTCGAGTAGTCTAGACTGGTCGGTAGTGCTACTAGCTAGCTACTAGCAGGGAAAGACCTCTTTTGTTTTCAGGTTCTTGAATCTGTGGAGCCAGTAGACCTACTAGAGTAGTAAGTAGCAGTAGAACAGGTTTTTTCGCCACTGGTAGTGGTGCTGTCTCTATCTTTGCCGACTTTAACTTGGAACGATCCGAAGGAGGAATTCAAAAAGCAAGACTTTGCGGTGCAGAAAACCAGGTTTGTTTGTAAATGAGTACTGGTACTCTAGTACAGTAGTAGCAAATAAATGTATTTGCTACTAGCAACATTATTACTCTATTTTTTTTAATAATGACACTCCCTTGTGCGCATTTCCACGCTACATGCCAGGGTCTAGCAAGCAGTAATACAATTCTGATTATAAAGTAGGAGAGACGCATACTGGAGTAGGTCTCTGCATTAAGTCCGCGTGGATTGCCTTTAAACAAGGCTTCATGTCTAGTAGGCTGGCTGGGACAGGACAACAAAATGCGAAGCTCATTATTTTCACACCGAAAACAAACGTCGTAATTACTCTTCATTTTTGGATGCAATCTGTCTGAATAAACAATAATAATGAAGCAGAGCTCACACCATCATTCAAAATAACTATATATTTATTTATCGAACGCTGGTAGCCGTAATAAATCATAGTTTATTATAGTATAGTGATTTGTGTATTGTGGTACTTCATAAATGGTGTTGATAGTGATTGTAAGCTTAGAGCCAGTAGCGGTGTCGTTAGCAGATCCTAAGCAGTACTGGTGGGGCAAAAAGTCAAACAACGAAAAAAAAACGCAGGAACCATTCTCATTGCATCACCACCACCCCTCTAAACCACAAGTACAAGTGCAACGCACAAGTACAAGCACACACAGACACACTGTGACTGGTTGCAATGAGTCTACTACAACATTCCAACCGATGCTCTTCGTGTACCTTTTCGTTTCGTCGAAGATGCCTTGGGTGAATTTCCACTGGTACTGGCACTGCCCGAACTTTTCTTCCTTCCCGTAGACGTCACGTTCAATTTTTTGGATCTGCTGGACGATTTTTTCTTGGTCGTCATTAATGGTGGTTGTACATCCCCAAATGTATCAAACACCCCAAAGGCATCAACATCATCATCATCACCACCGCCACGACCATTATTTCCAAAAGTATCAAAGGATGGTGGCGATGCCGATGCTGCAAAGAGAGTATTATCAAATGCATCAAAAGCAGCATTTTGATCGACCAAAAATCCATCATCATCAATCATTACGGGAGCTGAAATTGCTGCTGTTTGTGGTTGTTGTTGTTGTTGTTGCTGCTGCTGCTGCTGTCCTCTACTACGTTTGCTACCACCAAAACCATTACTATTGTTATTCCCAGCAACAGCAGTATCCCAGCCTCCATTGGCTTTTCTGGTGCTCTTCTTTTTGACTTTTCGCATTGTACCGCTACCACCACCACCACTGCCATTACTTGTTGCAGCACCTGTATTTGCTGTGACGTCTTTTGACTTTTTCTTTTTGGTTCGTTCCATTTTATGACTCGATGCTCCTCCAAGATCTCTTCGTGATGATGGTTTCTTGGGTGCTTCTGCTGCTGCTATTTTCTTTCTGGATGCTGCTGTTGCTGTTGTTGTTGTTCCGGGACCCAATCCGGACGGACGATTCGGTTTGGCAAATCCTGACAGCATATCACGTCGTTTGGGAGCCGATAGCTTCATTCCACCGGGCAATGTAAGATCCTTGTAATACTCTTCCTCGTGAATTTCCATACTACTAACAACCGTTGGTGTTGTCATATCGCTGACCACCGACAATTCATCACTGTACCCATCTCCTACCATGGGATATTCCGCATCTTCATCAAAATCATCATAATCTTCATCATCGTCTTCCTCGCCGTCGCCGTCATCGTTGTTGTTGTTGTTGTTGTCATTGCCGTCGTGATCAAATTGCTCGTGTTCGTCCTGTTCTTCGTCTTCTTCTTCTTCTATATACCCGCGTTGTCGCGATGGAGAGTATTGTCGTGGTGATGTTCTTCTGGTGGGCGGTTGGTGTTGTTGCCGCTGTGTTCGTTGCTGTCCTGTAGCAGTACCATCACCATCACCACTACTACCACCAGCAGCAGCAGCAGCAGTAGTAGCAATAGTCCCCATCATCGCGCGTCGAGAGGAACTATTGCTCTTCGACCCCTTGGACCGTGCTTCTTGTTGCGCTTCCAAAGCTGCAATAATTTGTGGTGCGTGCATTTGTACTTCGGCTAATTTTTCAATCAAAGCTTCAATTTGTTCATCTTTTAAATCATTCAATTTCGAAACGTCGGGCAATGATATATCACCCATTGTTGTAGATTATACTCTATATTTTTGTAGTAGGTGTTGTGGTGTAGCCGTGCCGTGCCGTGCTGTGCCGTGTTTGTTAGTTTGGCTTGTTGTTGTTGTTGTTGTTGTTGTTGTTGTTGTTAGAGTTACTTTCTCTGTCGCTATTAGTATTGTTCGTTTTCCAAGTCAAAACGAGGCAGGGAAAAAAATTGCTCAATGCTCTCTTTGTACTACTTGGTACAGTAGAAAATATCACAAAGGTGTTTGGTCTTCCACGCTGGACCAGCCCCTTGAAAAAAAAAACTCGATTCGTGCGATACCAAAAAAAAAAAGCCAGCTTGTTTCTCGCTCTCTCTACCTCTCTCTCTCACTCCCTTGAATTATAAATCAAGAAAGAATATAATGTCTCCACTTTATTATTATTTCACTGTGACTACTATAGCTATCAGCTAGTAGCACTTCGTGGTGGATGATTAGAGTACAGTAGTGGTGGTGAATGGCCCAAAACTGGTGGTGAATGATGTCATACAGTACTACTTTTTTTGCGTATGGTATTGATTCGTCTTGTGCTGGACACAGAGAGTGGCAAAAAATAATATATGTTTTTCGGTTTTAATAATAATAATGGACTGTAACTTTTAGTACTGTAGCTATTCTAGTACTGCTATTTGACTTTTGTTGCTTGGTTGCACAACAGGAGGACGACAATGGTTTCCGTGCGAGCGAGCCTGACTTTTGAAACCTTTTCTAACCCTTGCCTGAAACATCCGATTTGGAGTAGTAGACCGGTCTAGTAGTAGCTACTGGTAGTAGTGTAGTACTAGACTAGACTAATACCAGGTACCCTGGTAGTAGTAGGTATAACGTAGACTAATCTTGTTCTACTAAACTACTACTACGAGTACTAGCTAGTAGATCTACTTGTACCTGGTACCTGGTAGTTGACTAGACTAGTAGTCTAATAGACCTGTTGTGCTGTTTATCGTCGTCGCCTCGCCGCAGAGGAAAACGTGGAAGGCACTTGTGGTTTTTGTTACTCTCATCACATTGGTTCAATTACAGCGAGTAACTTAACCTCAATCCTAACAACGAAAGCACTGTTCTCTGAGCAGTCACTAAAATAGTCACAATGTATTATCAACTTTAAAAGTTTAAAAGTCTTTCGACACAAGATCCACACAAAAAACACAAAAACCAAAAGTGCATACAGGGATTATTATCTATCTATTTGTCTTTTATACAATTACTCTCGTTTGAATTTCTGCCAAACCCAGCCCTTCATTTTAGTGTGTTTTCCACCTTACTTTGATTTATTTTGATAATCATGTCGGACGATGAAAGCGAATCGAACAAATCGGATAGCAATAAGCCCGATGAAGACGACGCCGAGATGCAAGCCTTGTTGGCTGGATTTGTAGACGAAATGGGAGTAGAAGACGATGATGACGACAATTCCAGTTCCAGCAGCTCTTCCGAGAGCAGTGGTCCCGATCGACGAGAAATAGAACTTCCAGATAACGTCCTAGATCACGTGGTCTTGGCGGCTCCCGAGCTAGAACCTGCCATGATCGAATTCCAAGAAAAAACTGGAATCGAACCACGCATTTCTGGTTCCATCAAGGGCCTCGGCATCAAGACGGCTCGTGTATCGTTCGAAGGAGATTCCTTCCTCGAAATCATCGCTCCCGATCCGGAAAAGGGTGGACCGATCGGTACTCTATTGCGTGCTTCTGGATTGAAGGGCCTCGTTCCCTTTCACTGGGCTATTCGTAGTTCAAAAACGGGCGAACTGAGTCGTCCTCTCAAGAAGCTGGGATATACACCCGATTGCATTTCCATGTTTGGAGCCCGTGAGGATGGGACCCCAAGAAAGTGGGAAATGTTGTACTTGTATGGACATAAGCTCCGTGGTATGTGTCCCTTCTTTATCAACTGGGACAATTCTGACCATCCTTGTGAGTCCATGCCGGTTGTTGGTGACTTGTTGCACGTAAAAATCACTGCTCCAGAAGATGATTTGATCCACAAGTTGATAGCTGAGACAGAATCAACTGGATTTCAATTGGAAGAGGGGCCTACTAATTTTGAAATCAAATTCGACAGTCCAGAAGGTGAGGTTGCATTCACATCAACAAAAATGATTGGTTTCCGCTTTCCTGGATTTGAAGATGAATGTGGTCCCATAGAAGGCGAAGAACCAGAGGAGATGCCAGAATTTGTCATGCCAGAAATGCCAGAAATGATGGAGGTTGGTGATCTGGGTGATTACGACAACTCGGAGCGATTTGCGGCAGACGGCGGCGATGACGATGACGACGACGACGACGCGGTACCAGGGCCACCCGTCGATTATGGTGCCGAATTTGCCATGCCAGAAGGTCTAGACGATGCACTCGCCATGCCGGAAGGTCTAGATGACGCTCTTGCTATGCCCGACGACAGCAATGCAGAGGTTGAACAAAGTGAAACTACTGATGGAGAAAAGAAGAAGAAAAAGAAGAAGGATGGGAAAAAGGAAGGAAAAAAGGACGGAAAAAAGGAGAAAAAATCAAAGAAAGAAGGCAAGGAAAAGAAGAAAAAGAAGGATAAGGTACGCATGATCATTCGATGCCAACGAATTGTGGGCGACATATTGACACAAATAAAAGTATCTCACCATATCACTTTTTTCTTGATCGCGTTTATGAATAATTTTCAGAAAAAGGACAGCTCGGAAGCGGATGCATCGGAAGAGGTTGAAGAGTAAGCATACATTGAATGTATCAGACTCTTCGATGACTCTAATTCCACAACAAAATCACGTGTGCTGGAGCTTGTTTGCGGTAAAATTTGCAGAACGTATAGGAATTCATTACCATAAAATTTTAGTATTGTTATCTGGGAATTGTGACTTCTAAGTCTATGCGAGTGTCGCAAAGGTATACACCACTAATAAGAAAGGTACCTAGCAAGCAGAGGACAGTAGAGTGATAAAAGGTTGTTCAGTTCGATTTCATAAGTTTCTGTAGTACAGTGGGTGGACTGCGACCTGTCCTGTGAGTTAGGATGGTGCAAGATAATCATCTACTAAGCAAACACTAATACATATGAGGTCTCCACTCTGATGCCATATCCTGGTAACTAGCAAATTAAGCCCAGGTGGACTACGGCAGTTTACCTTGTCTCCTGTTAGGGACGATGATAGGACTCAGGAGTTAGGTCTTACTCTATTAGGTCGTGTGCCTATGCTTGCTCTGTATCCAC
>Ga0100402_1005701_pt1 | contig 12628 bp, 22 predicted proteins | sample CryGeyme20150102_FD_80419 | JGI IMG/M metagenome (GOLD analysis project Ga0100402, IMG submission 80419) | Groundwater microbial communities from Crystal Geyser aquifers in Utah, USA - Crystal Geyser metaG 2015-0102 | ecosystem: Environmental > Aquatic > Deep subsurface > Groundwater | place...
ACAGACAAGTGCAGCCTCAGGAGGTCGATCAGTTCATCAAGGCCATCGACAAGAACAACGACGCCAAAATCTCGAAACCCGAGCTCTTCGAAATCCTCAAAAAGCTCATCGCCGGAAACTGATGAATCTAGAACTTTATGATGGAAGAATATGTCAGCATTGAAAATATCAACCTCAATCTTTCTGCTTCCCTTTTTGAATGTAGTTTACCTGATGAAGAGTGTAAATACTTTCTTTTTTTTTACAAAACAAGCAGATAGTTCCAACTATCTAATTACGTAAATACAAACTCACTTCTTTAATAATCACTCTATGCAAATCAACCTTACTTGAGATGTTAGGCCAATAACTTAAAGTAATGTCTCAGAAACAGTCGGTTCTTGATTTATTGATTCTTGGAAAGTTGGCCTTCTGACAATTTTTCTTTGTAAATTTGCAGGACAGACTTTTAGTTGTTGCTTTTGACTCTTTAAACAATCTTTAGCAATAATTATACTCCCTGGCAATGCTGAGTAATAATTTCAAGATTGCTCTCGGTCAGTACCTTGGCATAAAATTGCCTTTCCTCTTTAAGAAGGCTGAAGTCTTTAGATTGAGCAAGTCCGTATCTACTGATAAGATCCCTTAAAATGTTAAGATACAGTTTTAACACTTTAACCTAAACATCCAAACTAAGGACCTTGTGAAGCTCATTGTATCGATTTCTCAACTCAGCATACTCCTTATCGTTTCTGATGATTCTATATCTCAAATAGGCCAATAGACAATAGTTTAATTATGTCTTTTTTAATCTGAATTCAGGAGATAGATAAGTATAAGGATAGCGCTCATTGCCCAGAGGTATCTGATTTGTGCAATCCTCGTCTGTCACAAAACGAGTGAAAACCAACTGGCCTGTGCATTGTTATATCTTTTATCCCCAGATACGAAAAGGAACGCTGTCATACTTGTTTTCCTCAAAGGCGAAACCATACCAGAGTAACAAAAATCGGTTATTTCGGCGACCGTAGCTATTGAATATCTGCTAACCTTTCTCTAAAGGCTTGGAGGTTGATACGATAAAACATGCGTCCTCATGCTTGTACCACCAATCGAATTTGATCTCGTCTTAAAATTAACGATTTATGGCTGGCTTCGGATAGTTGAATTATTCCTCTTTGAATTTCTTGACAACCTCGAAGAGTTGATCTAAGAACTTTTTTACACGAAGGTATCTGACAGCTTCAACTCCCCATTTGGCGTAATCCTACTCATCTTAACTTTCAGAGTTGCTGTCATTGTCCTCCTAATCAGAAGAAGGGTATATCTCCACATCATAGTGCTCCATGATCTGTTTGCCTCTGAGAGCTTACAATCTTTCTCTAAAAGCACCTTTCCTCAGCCCCTGCACACTGCCTTCAATCTTCAATCCAAGCTCTTCAAGAGCCTCCTTATTTTATTATAAATATAATTCTCTTGCATCTTTCTCGTAGCCAATGGGTATCTCCTTGTGGTTGTCGATTCCAAGGGTAGAGAGGTCGAGAGTTTTGATTTTTTTTATGTAGTCAGGGTGATCAGCTTTTTCGAGAGTTTCTGAAAAAGTATAGTGATTGACTCCTTCAGAATAATGATTGAGGAAATCTGCAAAAGGAACCATCATTGTTTAGGGCAGTCCCCAGCCGAAACAACGAGTCATGGTCATTCCATAGCACTCGTAAAATAGCTCCTTGCTCAACTCTTATCTGAAAAATTGACGATTGCTATTCACAATATCTTAAAATACTGTGTAAGTTGGCTCAAATTCCTTCCTCACCTCCTTCAGAAAATGCAAATTAAGAAAAGGTTCATCCAATGCCATGATCTCCTCATTCGTCCAATGCACCATAGTCTCTGCCAATATGATGCACCTCAGATATGGATAAAAAAACGAATCCTTCCCTCTCATTTTGTGCATGATCAGGAACAGTGTCAAAATATTGAAATCCTTATCATCATTGTCTTCACCGTTGAAACATGGATACTTTGGTAAGATGGGTCCTAGTTCGGACTGTTTGACTGTTTAAATGCTGATGATGATATTTTTGGGGACTGACATGATGACCTTGTTGCGTGGTATGTCACTGCTAGCCGCAAGGCCTATGTAGTTAGTGGGCGGGAAGTATGCAGGGTATTGAATGTTACTGAATTTTCCGCCGTTGTTGGTGAACCACTCAATAAACTCTGAGTAGATATTTGCCTACATTCAAATTTATAAGGCAGGAAAAATATCAATTCCAGGGAGAAATAGTTCCCTCACTTATGTTCCAAAAATTGGCACGTTTTCGGTTTGTTCGCTATTAGGAAACCTCCCTTAAATTGACCTCGATTTCTTTGAGGCGATCTTTGTAGGGTGTCTTCTCAGGATTGTAGCTGTTCAGGTATTGCTTCAAAGAACAGGGCTTTTTCTTGATCGGGCATGATTTTTGCTGCTGTTCAGCTCGCTTGAGGGATGGTTTTGCCAGGATGTTGGCAGTGACTGCTACTGACTGTATTTTTTTTAGTAATTTGCAACAAGACTGTTTCCTACCAATTTAGGTAACATGCTCCTAAAGTTGGGAAATCTATGGCTGTTTGGTCCCTAAATCAAAACTTTGGATTCTGTTGTGTCTCCTCATTTTTATGGTTTATTCGAACTTTCTGGTGATTACACAGTCGATATTCTTCTTTAGGGGTTTGATTGTGCTGATCGAAAACATAGGAGCCAGACTCAGGTTTTATTCTTTCTATGGGCTTTGCTCAGCCTATTTTTTTATTCGCATTGCTAACGATGACTTTCTGCTAAGAATAACCTCACTGCTTTCTGTTGTATGAATCCTCTGCTTTGAGCCTCTCTCCTTCATTACTTCTGTTTTGTTATGGACTCTAATATCCTGCTTTTAAATCTCCAGTATTTTCTGTTTCACTGCCGAAACCTGAATCATTTGCTTACTGACTCTCACCTCCACTCTCCTTTAACTCTCAAACGCTTGCAAACTGCGGTACTCTCTTTTATGGCTGCCGAGAATGGGCGTCATCCACCTATTTTGATAGGAAGGCTTTCTGATGACCAATTTATTGACTATCTTAGGCAAACAGACCTCGCTATTGATGAGATCTTTTTGCTGGCGAGAGGAGGATAGGCTAGGATTGCTGGATCTTCTGGGCAACATAAATAAATCTAAAATAGACCAATGACACATAATTGCAGCACATGATATGACAAGTAAACTTATAATCATTCCTCAGCCCTCAGTTTTTTCTTCTTGCCCTGATCCTTCTTCGTGAAGTCCTCCATCTTGTAGAAATGAGGAGCCACCTCCACCATCCACTCGGGCTCCACCTCAATTACGTTTCGCATGTACTCGAAAGTAGTCAGCACCAGTTCGTGGTAAATGACGCATTAAGGCTGATCTTTGTGCAACATGGAGCTGGGGTGTATCCTGACGCTTAGCATTGATTTGGTTGTCTTGTAGATATCCTACCGATGGTTTCGGGCACAGTTGCCGAAGAATGCGCTGGCTATGCATTTTCTTATGTTTGTGTTCTGGTCGTCCTCGTAAATGCTGAGCTACTCGTCATTCACATCGATTTACACCCGTTCCATCAGGCCGGTCAGCTGCTACTTGATATCTCTTGCCCGCCTCAGCGAACGGACCTGAATGAAATTATCAGTGCACCACTGGTTGCTGTACTAGAATTACTTCCAAGTGTTAAAAACGTTCAGAAGAGTGAGGTGATCTCCTCCAGGTCTGTAGAATGTTTTTTTGGCATTGTCGGCATGCATTTTCTTATCTTTTGGCCTGAAGAAGACGCTATTGCCCACTGACAACATTGCACAGATTGTCATGATCTGGTCTATGCATTTGTAGTGCTCAGATTTAATTAGCATCTTGGCCAACATCGGCTCGAGTGGAAATTCGGCCATTTTTCTGCCAAGCATCGTCAGCTTGCCTTCATGGTTCAGTGCTCCCAAAGCATAAAGCATCTCCAATCCCTTCACCAACATATCATGAGGAGGCGGATCCAGGAAATCAAACTCCACCAAATTATCAATTCCCATACTTTTTAGCATAAGGATCACACTGCAAATGTTGCTTCTTTGAATTTATGGAATGGTCGATTCTTCCAGCTATTTTTAGTAGCTCCATAGTGTATACAGACGGAAGCATTTGCCAGGGGCCACACGACCGGCTCGACCTGCTCGCTGGTTGGCTGATGCTTTGCTGATAGGTACAACAATGAGACTGTCTAGTCCTGAGCGTGGGTTGTAGGCTGTCTGTTTGACAAAGCCGCAGTCGATGACATATATGATGTTGTCAATGGTTAGGGAGGTCTCTGCTATGTTAGTTGCTAATACACACTTTCTGGCTCCTTTGGGAGTCGGATCGAATATTTTAGCCTGCATATCAGTGGGCAGTCCTGCATAGATCGGCAGCACCATCAGTTCCTTCACCTTACTCCCCAATCCTTTCATCCTGTTCAGCAGCTCCTACTGAGCTTACTATATTTCATCTTGACCTGTGAAGAAGCACAGGATGTCACCTGAATCTTGTGTGAGGTGGATCTGCAGAATGGTGACAATTGCTGCATCGATGTAGTTGGCCTCAGGGTTGGAAGTGTAGTAAATATCAACGGGGAAACGTCGACCTGGGATGTAGATGATTGGCGCATCATTGAAAAATTTCGAAAACTTCTCAGCTTCAAGTGTGGCAGAAGAAATAATGATCTTCATTTACGGCCTTTCTATCGCCACATCTTTAATCAGCGTCAGCAAGATATCAGTATGCAGTGATCTCTCATGTGCCTCGTCCACTATCATAACCGAGTAGGAGGCTAGATCGGGTTCAAGCAAAAATTATCTGAGCAGCATACCATCAGTCATGTACTTGATTATGGTGTTAGGGGCAGTATTGTCATCAAATCTGACAGCATACCCCACCTACTCTCCTAGCTTTACCTACATCTCCTCACTAACACGCTTGGCTACACTCATGGCTGCCACTCTTCTGGGCTGAGTGCAACCTACTTTCCCTTTTAGAGTATAGCCGTCTTCGTGCAAATACTGTGGAAGCTGGGTGGTCTTTCCTGAACCCGTTTCGCCCACCATTATGATGACCTGGTTGTTCTCGATGAGGGTCATGAGCTATTTTCGGAATTTGAAAATAGGCAATGATTATTTCGTGAGTTGCATTGGAGTCTTTTTGATCCTAATTTTCTACATCTTTTTCTATACTTTTTAAGGTTTCTCGTAATCTCCTCCCTCGGATTCTGACTCTGACGATGAACTAGAGGCGAGTTCAAGTAATTCCTTTTATTGTTGGGCCCGTTTCTGGATATCCCGCTTGATAAACTTAATGGGATTGTTGATCAGTATGTCGTAGTTCTTTTTTGCTTTAAGCTCGATCTCATCGATAGTTCTGTACTCCCCTTTTGTTTTGGAACCTTGAGACATCTCCCAAGCCTTGTCGTCAGGCAGCACGTTGGGGACATCTTAATATCTACCGTAGAGAGCTTTTTATTTTTTGTCCTTCTTCGGTTTGGCATCATCCTCTGTTGTGTCCTGCATCCGATAAGTGCTCACTTCCTGCTTCTTCTCTTCTGCATTTTTATGAGCAAATGCCAATATTTTTTCCTTCAGATGACGCATCTTCAATTCCTTGATGGACAACTCCTCATTGTCGAATATTTATTTTTAGTCTTGCAAGATGGCCTTCTCCTTGTCGAGGATGTCTTTCTCCCGCTTGTCCATGTACTTCATCCTTGATTTCATCCTCAGGTCCGGCAGCATTTTCATCTTTTCCTCCTCCGTCAGCGACATCCCGTTGGCGTGGTATATCTTCTTCTTTGATTTGTCCTGCTTATCTTTTTCTGCTAAACGTTTGGAGAGCTCGTTGATTGCTCGGGCTTCACTGTCCTAGGCCATCTCTTATAAGGTGTGTGATTAAATGTAAAATATCAAATCAAAAGGGTGACATATCGAGCTCAGACGGAGAAGATTCGTCAATCGACATACAGACCTGCTATTCGTGGGTCAGAGGAGTGAATGGGTTCTGCACAGGTACACGCTATCGTTTGGGCTGGGCCTCCTCTTTTGCTTTAGTGGGTGTCACGCACACATAGTTGCTCTTGTCTGAGATGACTCTCTTCATGCCAAACAGCTTATCCTTCAGCTTGGAAATGCTCGACTCCCTCTATTATTTCCTTTCGGTTCCGTAGCCCTTCTGAGCACTTTTTTTGCTGCTGAGCAGAGAGGCAAAAGACAAGTTGCTCTTTTTAGGAGTGTTCTACTGGTTATCCGTGTAGATGTTGCCATTTGACGGCTGATGCTGCATACCCCCTTTTCTTCTGGGATGCCCAAATACCAAAGGCTTATCTTGAATGTTTCCGAATGTGATAGTCTGTCCTTGTTAGTAATACCTCTGCGAGTTAAGTTTATTCTCCGATTGGACATAATCGACATAAAGTACATTTTCTTTCCTGCTGGTCTCATACAGATAAGGTTCAACTCTGTTCGAATCTCTCCTCGACAGTGGTGATCGTCCCATCCCTCCTAGCTCGCTTTTTCTGGGCGTTAACTTGAAGCTAGTTCTGGGCTGATCGTGGTGCATGGCCTGCCCTTGTTTGTTGGTCCGGATGATGCTATTTTTCATTTCCTTGAACTTCAGCATTTAGTCTCCTCTCAAATATTAATGATAAAATTTATATATTGAATTATTTCTTGATGTTCGACGAGGTGTATCTGACCGGCTTCAAAAAATTCGGCAACTGCTCAGTCAACCCCACACAAATGATTGCAGAGCACTATCTTAAATCTACAATTCCAGGACTGCATTCAGCAGTGGTCGAGGTCACCACTAAAGATGTTGATGCATACATAAACTCTATGAAAAAAATTATTGCCGACATGGGAACCAAAAAAATCTTGAATTTGCACTTCGGCGTCGGTCCCAATAAAATTTATCACCTTGAACGATGCTGCTACAATAACAAGGATTTTGGTATACCCGATAATTTGGGCTACCAACCTAAAAATGAACAAATCTGCAAAGACACCGACCTCGACTGCCCCATCAACTGTAAACTGGATCTTCTCGCCATCGAGAACAAATTGGGGAAGAAGCATCAACTGCAACAAAGCGACGACCCCGGTCGCTATCTCTGCAACTACATATACTTCCAAAGTAGTCATGAGCTATCGTTGAAGAATGAAAATGTCTGCAGTTTGTTTGTCCACTTCCCCGACCTGAAGATCAGTTCACATTAGAAAAATGTGGCTTTTGTTGACGGCTTGCTGAACATGCTGCTCAAATCTAAATGATCCCGCTATAGTATTATGGTGCATAACTTGCTATAATTTATTGTAATAACGGATAATACCCATGTCGAGACTGATCCGCTCTTCAATTTTCCCCTCTGATAGCTCCTACCTCGAGTTCCGCTTCGAGCACAGTTTGCGAAAGTACGAGCAGAAACCCATCAAAAAGGTCAAGTGCAACGAAATATGTTCGCATTGCATCATCCATCATATCAAGAAACAGCCGATGAGCCCAGCTCAGCCGCCCACCTTCAGAAACAGAATCAGCTACAATTAAAATACAGCCTAGAGACGGGTCAAGTTGGAACAATCTGAGGATAAGCATCTGATTTCCTCCAATAAGTCCATTCGGCTGTCGAAGCCCCGGCAACTGGAGGAAAGAAGCGCCAATGCTAACAACCTAGAGATGAAGATCTATGCTTCATTGGCCAATATAAGTATGGACAAGGGAAGCAAAGAAGCCAGTAAACAGGCTAGCTCCGAGAGGAGGTCGGAAATTGAAGATGAGGTATATCTAAACGATTTTGAGCTGTCGGAAGCCATGGAGGAAGAAAAAGAGGAAGAGGAAGAAATATAGTTTAATAAGATTTAAATTGGAGAGAAAAGTTAAATTGGGATGAAGGAGGAGCAGGACAATGGAAATGAGGTCAAGGAGCTTAGGTAGCAAAGTGTGGAAGCTTCCTCCAGTGAGGAAAAGTGTTTGTCTGCTGGCTTCGAAAGACTCAGCGTGGCAGATTTACCTGAACTATCCTCTCGCAGATAGCTCTAAGCCGAACTATAAAAAGGAGAATAATAAATCCCTCAAGCCGAACCGAAGCACAATATTTAAATCAAGCCGGAGCAACAACAGCAACAATAAGAGCCAGCATCAAGAGGTAACATCAGGAAACGTCCTTGCAGTGACTCCGCTTATTCCAATATCCTCGAAGAAAGCGCTTTTAGCCAATAGCTTATGGACAAATGTCTAGCCTTCCAAGGCGGTCGCATTTATATCGATTCCTAGGGCCAAAACTTTTACATTTCAGTTCGAGTGTTCAACAAATTGCGCAGGCAAAGTTCCTCTCTAGACGATCTGCTCACCACCCTCATTCACCAACGACCCTACCTGTCATCTTCAAGGGACCAGTTGCGAACATAACTGTAGAGCTACCTGCACTCCTCCTGATTCATAATCAATATTCTTCGTTATTTGATTTTAGTATTATTTGACAGGCTATACAAAATCATTAATATAGATACATGGCTCCCATTTAGACGCAGCCCTCGATTCTTTGCGTGAGATGGAATAAATGAGTCGAGTTGCTTGACTTCGACAGCTATTTTAGGAGCTTGTTGAAATCTGATACATTTTTGCGGAAAGTATCGTCCAAATGCTCATGTTATGTAATTGTTCTACTATCTATCACATTTTCGCTCTCCAGTCTGAGTTAGAACACCAAGAGTACTTGCTGAAGAAGGAGAGGAAGTTGCGAGATTGGCGTACAATCTCATGGATGTGTCTCTGGATTTTCAAAGCGTTGAAGTAGAACATAGTCTGGATGGTGTTGACATACTTTGTCAGCATGCGAATGACATCTACCATTAGCCTTATCAGTACCCTCGAAGTCGTCGGAATTTGCAAGAGTTTGCTTCAACTTACTCCAAGCTGTGTCAATCACGTCTGCTTCGAAGTACGACCAGAGGTTGTTGACCACCATATTCATCCTAGCACGACTGGCGCTCAACCTACGCTAAAAGGTGTTCAGCTCTCTTAGCTCAGTCTGACTCATACCTTGGTATCTGGCCTCTTTGATTCTTCTGGGAATCCGCATCCACACTTTTTCCAGCTATATTTGGGTCAATCTGATTGGAAATAGGAATTTTTGAATACGTGAGAAAATTTCCATGAGGTCAGGCGTGAGAATGAGGTTGAGCGGCCATGGGATAGCCAACTTCAGGGCCAGATCACTCCAGTGATCTCCGTGATGGTTAGTGGGTTTACAAATCATTTCCCATTGTTCGATTTGCGCCTGACAACTGAAATCTTGAATGTTGGACAAGATTCCCACATTTGCCCGATTCATTTCCAAGTTCAAATAGCTGGACAACCTGATCTGATCAATTGTTAGGTTCTACTCCCCCTTGTTGTAGTTGTTGACAGAACTGACGCCAATTTTAAGCTAGTCGTGAGAGTAGGCCACCTTGACGAAGTAGACTCCACCGTCCATCAAGTTGAGTGTCTTTGGCTTCAGTTTGCCTATTTAGACCTATTTTGCATATTTTTTTTAATTTTTATATGTCACGTAGACCAAAGACTAATAATTTTTCTATTAGTGACTGTACCGGTAACCCACATTCACCGCTACATACTCATTGATCTTTTCCAAAGAGGACGGATTCTCGTGCATTGTAGGCTATATATCCCTGTGATTCTGTATCACTAAGGACACCATCGAAACTGGGACTTTCAGCTCATCTCTCTTCAATCTAAACATCCTGTCGGATCTTTTGAAGGAAATCGAGAATACTATGCTGAAATTATTCTCAACGACCTGTTTTGTCCGATGCCAGATTCCTCCGCCAGAAGACGAGAAGGAGATGTGCTTACCTTAAACGAGGTCAATGTTTCCTACTGGACAGATGTTGACAAAATTTTTGAAACCGACATAACTGAAGCCCATAGCCTTTATCTCGAAATTAACCCTCTTGGCCTCTTAGGGTTGTCCGATGCGAATGAAAGTGTTGGGAAGCCAGGTTTCGTTTATTTTTTTTTGTACTTTTTCCCGATTTGAAATTTGGGAAATACCTTGTGCTTCCTCTAGGAAGTGATGATAGAACTATCCCTTGAGCATGAGGTAGTAATCGTTGATTTTTTATAACTAACGAACCAGGTTCTCCTCACCGATGATCAGCCGAATCATTTATTCTGCGATGGCCTTTCTTATTTTTTATATAGTGCTTTCGAACTACATTTTGCTGTAGCTTTAGCCGAATAAGCCACGGAGGTCTACTAATATTTGCTTGCTGGGAATGGAAGAAATCCGACCAGATCGCAACAAAATTTTAACAGATTTTCCAATGAATAGGATTTTGGCTGCAGTTTGATGACTTACGATGGAAAGAGGAATCAGCTCAGAATCCAAGGTATATATTCCCCAACCGCTCATCTCTTCTCTTCTGTTGTCCTTCCCTCCAAATTGTAATCTTTCCTATGGCTCGTGCACCACCTTATGAATAAAAAACTCTCCCTAGACGTCAATCAACTGTCCATGGGCGATCCACCCTATGACCTGGTTAACAAATATTTTTTCACATTCCTTCAATATAGCCTACACCCAGGGTCGCAGCCAAAGGGGACCGGTTTGATGGGTTTCCCAGAATATATCGATGAGGACAGCTCCTCTGTATTTTTTTGCTGTGATGTTGTCGACTATTTTGTGCATTTACTGCATGATCAGCAGGTACTTGTTGGTTTAGGCCTTGATGTTGCTGAAGGTGAAATGCCTGCTGGCCAAAAAATCCCTCTCCATAGCCAGCACCAATCCTTCATACTATTTCAAGCCAGTCCTCAAACCTTGAGCAATGGCCTTCCTGTACACGCTCGGGTTCTTGTTATAATCTGCAAAAGATATCTCGACCAGCTCTTATTCCACAAACCGACAAAGCTGACTATAGTAGTACCCACATTGTGCGATATCGTTGATCATTTGGGCTTAATTGGCAGTAAGAATCGTAGCAGAAGGGTCAACTGCGAAGGTGGAAGGGTATGGCTTGATGATGGAGCCAGTTTTGCCGAGGAGAGAGAGCAGTAGTTCGTGCAGCATCTCAATTCAAATATTAAGCTTTTTGATATTAAACAAACAAAGCTCATGTGTCCGAACTGAAAAATAAATAATATACTTATAAGCAGCAGAATTCTATGGGAAATCAGCAACAGATGAATCAGATTCAATATGAAGTGGTCAAAAAAGAACAGCATCCCGTCTTGGGAACTATATCGACTGTTCGGGTCGATTTTGGAGGAAAAAAACAGCTGTGCACCATGAAAAGCCACCAATATATCGACGTTGAACAGATCAATGGAAGAATAGGATGGCTGATGGCAAGGCAAAATCACCCTAGCTGCAAACACGTCCTCAAAAAAATATACGCGCAAAGTAGAGATATAGGGGAGAGCTGTGCGAGTGTGGGAAGAAGATAAGTTTTTTACTAGCTGCTCTAAAGTGATCTAGATGTGGAGTACTACAACAGAAAAACGGCTCAGAGAGTATTCGAATAGAAAGAAATACTGAAAATTTTGAACGACTGTTTGCTGGCCCTGAGGTTGCAGGAGGATATCGGACTCAGATTCTATCATATTTGCAGAAGTTCTATCATAAAGAGCAAAAACGATAACTGGGCCCTTATTGCTCAGTAGGACACTGAACTGTCCCATCCTATGTATCTGTACAGATAGGAGTTCAGTTCTCAACTACTAGGAAAAAATTACTGTTTGTCTCCTCAGTTGCTGCTAAGTTATAGTGATAAGGATAGTCATGGGGAGGTGACTGTCCAGGACCAACTGTTTTCGCTTGGCTGCGTGGTTTTGTCACTCTGTCAAATGGGAGAGGTGCAGTTAGAAAGCGAAGCTGTTTCCATCGGATCAAACAAAGGATAGAAGTATTTTGTTTTTGAGTAGCCAAGACTGAGAAGGCAGGTCGATAGGATCAGATCAGCTGTAAGGGATCTAGCCAATAGCTAAAAAATAAAAAAGATTCTGTTAGATCTACTGGGCTATCTTCGACAGGATCGACCCACTCTAGATAGCATCATCACCCTTCTCAACGAAGAAACAACAAGGCCAATTAACTCAATGGTAGCCAGTAAATCAAATCTTTCCTTCAGCCAACGCAAGCACTCTATTCAGACTCAAACCGCCACCAAGGCAGATTCTCTACATTCTACCCGGAATCTCAGAGGCAGTTCAGAAGCAGGGAAGAAAGTAATCGATGTCTATCTTGAAAGTCGGCAGTCTTCGAACCAGAAGAAGCCAATTGCTACTGGTGTGAAATAGTACAAAAATCAGAAGATGAGCCGAGACACCAGTGAGTGCAAACCGATCAAATCCGTCATCAGCTAAGAATTCGTCATGGAGAAAAGTCGACCTTCCTTGCAGACACCCGTCAAAGCTCTTGTCCCCTTTGAGAGCACTAATTCCCCACATTTAAGAAACCAAGCTCACCCTAGACAATTGGGTATTGTTTTCGAGACTTCAACTGTCGGTTCAAAGTACTAGCTTGTTTCTGTCTTGAATCCGCAAAGTAGAAGGTCAATGACTTTCACCTCTTTTTCAAAGAT
>Ga0100402_1005707_pt1 | contig 12617 bp, 11 predicted proteins | sample CryGeyme20150102_FD_80419 | JGI IMG/M metagenome (GOLD analysis project Ga0100402, IMG submission 80419) | Groundwater microbial communities from Crystal Geyser aquifers in Utah, USA - Crystal Geyser metaG 2015-0102 | ecosystem: Environmental > Aquatic > Deep subsurface > Groundwater | place...
AACAAAATTATTTGTGAGTTTTTGTTTGCGAGAAGCTTTGGGTTGCTTGCACCGGTGGTCCAGCCCACCTGATTTTGCTGGTGGTCCAACCCACCAGACCAGTGACGAATCTTAATCTTAGCTGATGAAAATCTTGACCGATGCAGGCCTACCAGCGTTAGAACTGCAACCAGAGTATTTTACAATTATTATTTTACTGATATCTTGAATCAATGTATTCAAATGCGTTCAGCATGCCTACCAATACAACCTCAAATGCGATTTTCTATCTTTTCGTGGCTGGCTTTCCGCTATGTATTAGCGTTGTGACGTTCTCTCCAGTGCTAATACTCTCGTTTTCTATGGTATCTCAGATACATATATCTAGAAGATCAATACGCTGCAAGGTCAAGCCAATTTATTTTCCCTTTGTTAAACGATCAGATACCGGCGACAACGAGCAAAGTGGTGTCGATACGAGTGAAAGTACGGACTGGGAATCAGACGACTACTGGCTTCAACAGATACGAAAGCAAGGTGCACAGCGACCAGAATATCGGTGGTTTCAAGATCGCTCCAGCTTACCCTTCGAATGCACCGCATGCGGCAAATGTTGCAAGACCAAAGGTAACGTCTATATGAATCCAGAGGAACACGAAGCTGCAGCTGTCTTACTCGAAATATCCAAAGAAGCATTTGTGCAGCAATATGCTTCCCACACATTGATTGAAGCGAGCAGAGATGGTAATGAACATGTTTGGTTGAGGCTTGCCGATCATCCGTCAGCTACCGAGGACGAGAACGAACTTATTGATGAAAGCCGTGGTTGCATATTTTTACAAGAGGATAACACATGCAGAATATACGAAGCACGACCGATTCAATGCTCAACCTATCCTTTTTGGCCCAATATACTTGCCAGTCGGAAGGCCTGGAATGATGAAGTACGGCAGATAGAAGACAGCCATGAAACCTCATCGACCTCTGATTCAAGAAACTTACCACCCAAATGGACGCGAGACGGTGGAGGATGTGAAGGCATGCAACGAATTGGGGAAGAATACGATGACGAAGAAGTAGATCCTATCCAGGGAGTTCCCAAGGAACAAGTCTATGAGCAAGTTTACTGGTATGAGCATGACGAGCGACGTTTTCCTAGAAGTGACGAGCACCCTCCTGTCGTATGAGGTGTACAGACTACCACATATTCAGAGTCATTTGCATTCTGAAGAAATAAGATTTCATTTTTGCCGCTCTCGCAGACGAGTCCTTTTGTAGCTTAGGATCGAGAATTTGTCGAATCCCACAAAGCTCGTGCCAATTTGATGGCACGCTGGTATTCGAGTTTTATACTGTGTTGATTACTGAATATACATTTTTCTATTTTTGGTACGGTTAACTATTACGCGGTACAAAGAGAAGCCTTGTTGTTCCTGTCAGCAATTTGATGTTCTGCAGTATTTGTGGCTGCAGTATTTTCGTGTCCCTGCCGTTGCCGAATTCTGAGAATGACGATGAACATAACGGCTATTTCAGCACCGTCGGGGTAACAGAGCCGCACCGACAACGGAGGCATTTCTATTCCTATAAGATTGGCCGCTCGGCATGACCGATTCCGTGAGAGTCTTCGCTGAAACCGCAATAAAGGCAAAGCCATGCTCACGTCTGCCAATGAGAAAAGAACTGCTGACAAAGCTAAGGTTTAGTCCGAAAAGAAGAGAGGCCGTGTGATGTGGTGGGTAGAAGAACTAGATCTAGTTGAGAGTGAAAGCTAAACTATATTGAATTTTCGAATTCTTCAGCTAACAAATGGCGAGCAGGCCCAACAAACCGAAGTTCGTTGCATTGGACATACCGCTAATGCTGTTTTCAGCGACTTTATCAGAAGCTCATGAACTTCGTGATGAAGTCGCATTTGATGAAGAAGCTGTACCTTCCAGGTCTAAAGTGTCGGATGCAAAGAGGGGGCAACAGTGCCTTGCCAAGCCCTGCTTTCGGTACGTTTGCTTACTTTCAATGAAAAATAAGAACCTATCATTGTTAGACTAGACTACCTGGTAGTCTACTGTATTTTTTTTAGAGTTCTCATTAGTTTCCGTGAATCAATTCTTGTCACGATTGTTCAGTGAAACACAAAATCAACGGCAACAAAGCTAACAGTTCCATCAGTCTCTATCTGTGCAACTTTTAGTATCCGCTCCGTGTACTACTAGTACTATTCTAATAGTAGTAGGTCTAGGTCTAGTTGTACTAGTAGTAGAAATCATGGTGCAGCACCATAGTACCTGGTACTAATGTAGTAGCCTACTAGTAGTAGTATTACCCTACTACTACTACTAGTACTAATAGTAATACTAGTACTAGTAGTAGTAGTAGTCTACTGGCTGGTAGTGCCTAGCTACCAGCCGTTGTACTGTAGCACGGAGTATTCTAGTAGAAACAACTATCGAATTCTTTGGTGGTATTCGATATATTCTGGTTGATTCTTTCAGTACGTGGTACTAGTGGTACTCTAGTGTATTCCGATTAACCGGGGTAAATGACTAAGGCAACTCTATTGCATCACTTCGTTCGAACAGACTTGTTAGACTTGATCCGCTCGTCAAAAGCTTGCCGTCATATCCAAATTCCAAACATCGGAAGATCGGATTATCGGTAGATTTCGTAGGTCAAGCTGCGATCAAGATAGGAAAAGGGTGCCGGCGTCTACATACGACATCGACGGTACATACAATTCTCTGGAAGATTCCGAGACTAGACTACTTCTTGAAGCAAAACTATCTGTCTGACCGCACCCTCTCTCATAGTTTACTGGCATTTATACGACCATCCACTCCATCAAACGGTAATATTGCAAGAGAACACAGACCAACATGATCACCTATGACAAGTCAGCCTTTGGCTTGAATCTAATCTTCCGAGTCCACGGATCTGCATGTTATCGAGCCATAGTTCCTGGATTGCTGTCAGCCATTGTACTCCTCATGATGCGCTATATCCGCAGTGACGACGGTACCTTATCATCCGAAAGTCGCTTGGAAGATGATTTGAATCACCCGTACGCCCTTGGTGTGCTTGTGGCATCTATAACCTTTATCGTTGTCTTTCGTCTCAACCAAGGATACGGTCGGTACTGGGAAGCTGCCTCGAATGTTCATCAAATGATGAGCAAATGGTTGGATGCAATCACTCACACTGCCTGTTATCACATGCAGTGCGCCCATTACGATCAAATCAAACCACCAAGCTTCTTCGATTATCCAGAGCTTAATGCCTACTATCTGACGCGAGATCGGGAACGACACTTTGAGCCCACTTCCAATCGCTACGTTATGGAGGATCTGGATGACGGACAACACGACAGGGAAGAAGAGGAAGAAGTTAGGGAGGACTATTCTCGACGCAAGGTGATGGCTGCCGTGGCGGAACAAATCACTACTCGAACGGGTGTCAAACGTCGTCAGGTTCGTGGGCAGAAGATGAGCAATCATAGTGACCGCAGTGTTGATTTCGATCTTCCAAGCGTTGGTGGAAGCAAGCATACATACGTATTGGACCGGGCCATCCACAAGTCGATTCAACCGGTGGGCGTCAAAAATGCCAAAATCCACGCGCAACGTCACGAACGGCTAAAAAAGGCATGTTCAACCTCCAAAGGCTTGGCTCCCAGTGGGAGAACTGGTGTGGCCGGTGCCGATCCCACTCCTCTAACAGCTCCACCGCGTTTGGATGGTAACTGGGGTAAGCTCTTTCCGGATAAGAAAGCGACGTACTACCAACCAAGAGATTGGGATCCTAGTTCCCCGAATTATTTGTATGATATTCCCAGTTTTGCCAGCCATCAGGGAGGTCGCACTCCAGCCTTGTTTTTGCAAGAGCTTGCACATTTATGTTCTTTGATGAATGCGGTGGCTTTGTCTACTTTGCGCAATGACATGGAAGGGTCTGTTTCTCCTCTAGGAGTGTTCAAACCCGGAGCACCTTGGCCGGAAGTGGACCCTGACAAAATAGACAGCTACTTTTTGCAAGGTCCTTGGTACACTCGCTTGGGCATTCGCATCTGGTACTTTTTAGGATTCCCGCGATCACTCGAGGAGCGAACACGATACAATGCAGCTCGACCTTTGGAAGTCATTGGCGGCGTCTCGTAAGTAGCTACTAGGTGCCTTGTTTGCCAGCATGGCTATTCTGCACGATACTGATTTTAACCATTTAAAAAATCAATTATTGACATCCAACAGGGACGCCGAAATTCGGTTTCTGCAAATGGCTCGTGGCGCTTTAGCCAAGACTCAGCTGACCTGGTACTGGTTGTCAGAGTTTATTGTTCGTGAACACTTGAACGGCTCGACAGGAAAAGTCGGCCCGCCGATTATTTCGAGAATCTTTCAGTTCTTAAGCGACGGCATGATTAGTTATAATCAATCACGAAAGATCATGTGAGTTACTCCTGGAGTTGCCGCGATATGTGTTAGTTTGTTTTGCCAGTGTCGTTTCATGTCCAGATTCATTGTCCTTACTCACATGCTACTATTATCCGCTTGCTTCCCCCTTTTTGCGCTTATCGAAATATTACCGCAGGTTTATCCCCTTTCCGTTCCCGCACGCGCAGTTGTCTGCCCTCTTTGTGTTAGTTGCCATCCCCGCCGTTGCGTTTCTTATGGACCAATACGCAGACAACGTATGGTTGGGAGCGGTGTTATGTTTTTCTTCCGTCGCTTGTCTGAGCGGAGCTCACGAAGTTGCCAGAGAATTAGAAAACCCCTTTCGAAATATCCCCAACGAATTGCCAGTGTGTACTCTTCAGGCACAGTTCAACGAGGCACTTATTACAATGTTTTCTGGTTACCACCCAGATCACTTTTGGGACGCCAAAGGTCATGACCACCATCCCTCCGACCCATCGCCTCGGCGCGGTAGAGGCTCACACAAGTCTAGAACAGCATCACACGCTGCTAACAACACTGGCACAAAATCTACCTCACCACCGTCCTGTAAAGCTTCGGACCACAGGTCGCCTTCTACCCGATCGAGAAGTCCGACGCGACTCATCTCGCGAAGTAGCAGCGAGGTTGTCCCTGCAGTGCCGTCATCTGCTTCGCCTCCCTTATCCCCGCTTGCCGTGAATCCTCAGAATGAATCCAGTGCAGAAGCTGATCTGACTGCAATTCAAGCCAAAATGGAAGAATATGGAAAAGAAATTGAACGGCTGCGAGGTTTATTGGAAAATTCTGCGAAAATCGAATCGAGATAAGACACTGTTGTCTGACCTGCTCCAGTTTCACTCTTCTCCTTGCTCCTAAAATTGTCTCAAATATAGCTTTATTCTTGGTAAGACAAAAAGGTGTGCACAGACAGTTGGTTATTGTACAGTAGTCTACTGGTAAATAGGTTCTTTGGAGCAGTGCTATTATTGACTTCAGTACTAGAGCAAAGCTTGTATTATTAGCTAGTATCAGTAGTTCTGTACTCTACAGTAACTAGCAAGGAGGAGTACTGGTACTACATAGTAGTACTACTACGCAACAAGTGCTGCTTTCTATTACATGAGTACACCACACAATAGCTACTACTAGTACTAGTAGTAGCTACTACTACTAGCTAGCAGTAGTACTAGAGTAGTCTCTACTAATCTAGTACCAGGCAGTAGCTCTACTAGCTAGCTACTGTAGTACAGTAGTAGCTACTCTATGAGTACTAGTAGTAGCTACTAGTAGTAACTAGCTAGTAGTAGCTACTCTAGTAGGAGTAGTAGTAGTACTCTAGTAAGGTAGTACGGTACTGTAGCTACAGTAGTAGGCACCACCCAACCTTACAATAAAAAATCAGGAAGCAAAACTCTAAACTTAATCGACCACGGGAAACTCTAAGTACTTCGGCGGTTATCGTACGGTAATTAAAAGAGTGTAACATGCGTGACAAGTCATGGATTATATTTAAGAAAGAACTAGTTTTACATAGGTACTTGAAACTGCGCCTCACATTTTATCGTTTGTTATCGTTGGATGTTGGATGTTTGATGACTCTTGAATCTTAGAAACGAATAGTGAAGAATAATGAAAGCTTTCAGCTTTTCGTCCACAATTTTGTTGCTTTCGGTGTATTTGACTTGAAAAAATTAAATTGATTTCATCGCCTTCTTCATTACTCTCTTTATTAAGTCACAATGAGCAAGCAAACCGCAGAAAGAAGCAAGCAAGAACAGGAGGCCTTTATCGCCGTCCCAGTCTCTCTCTCTCAGGAGCCCGAGATCCAAGACGAGGAGAGACTTTTATGCAGTTGGTCAGTCTGTGGAGAAAACTGCCTGCTGGCTATCCTTCCATGTCTTCTCTTTGTCCAATTCGGAGTTGCATACCTTACCGAAAGTCCTCCCCAAATCCACTGGATGGTTGTAAACGTTGGAATCATCAGTTTCATCGCCACAACCATAATCTTCCGCCGCGCCTTTTCCGAACCCGAATCTCTAGTTGCTTTGATTCCCGAAGTCCTCATTGACGTTATCCTTGGTTTGATCTTATTCGAAAAGACCGAGAATGCTGCGTACCTCATGTTCCTAAGCGTGATCGGCATGGGTGCTGTAGCAACTGGCAAGATGTTGTTTTGCGGTCCGAACAAACAAAATATTGACGATGACAGTCTGATTCCACGAGGACTCTTTATTGCTTGAACATTCTCTTGTGAATAATGGTCGGATCTGTATAATATAAAAAAGCATTCCATCTGGTCACTTGAGCCGCGGTCACTCCCCCACTATGACACATTTTATTTGACATACTCAATGAAACGAACCAGTTCGGGGTTGTTTATTACTCCCGCCAGGAAGGCTCATTCGTATCAACTTTTGACGCATCTCTTAGAAACTATCTGAACACATCTTTTCCATTTAGGATACATAATCTCAAACAGGAATTGTAGCATCATTCAATCGTCACTCATCGTTTCTGTTGGTAGAAGGTATTCGATTTGCTTCTCTGAAAAAACTACTTGCACACGTTCTCTTTGAGGATGCAACAGGACAAAAGCCATTGCAAATATTCATTTGATGACAAAAGTTGCGTAGGTAAAAGAGCGCACGAGTGATAGTTGTTGATGTAAACATAGCTACTTCAGATATGATACAGTACTCATCGTTTCAGACTTGCGTGGACTGCTCAGCAACTCACTACGCGCCGGAAAACTGTAACACTTTCTCCACGTGCGCGATGCAAGCATACTAATATTCAACTAGACTGAAATTTAACGCTGCGAGTGTTGTCTTCGGAAAATGGAAAAAAGTCGATTCGATGTCGCACAAACAAAATGATAGTAGCTCCTGTTGGCATTTTTTCGAGCATTCCAGAAAATCGGAATTTGCTAGTTTTGGCAAGTACTCCAGACATGAGGGCATTTGGTAGAGGTTTCACCTTCACGAACAAAAATTGTTGATATCTACATGCCGAGATGCCCAAAGAAAGCGTGCAAAATGCGTCCCTCTCTATTAGTATTCGATGATGTCAGTCGAACAATTTCTAGCCAGATTAAAAAGCAAAATTGATGGGCTCATAGAGTAATTTGCACGAAAGTAATTCAGTTATACTGAAAAAGAAAAGATTACTGCCAAAAGAAAAAGAATCTCCGGTATGATGAATTTCACTTACAAGCTCCTCTTTTTCGCGACCGTCGTTCTTGTTGCCATCGTGTCCTACGCTTCTGCCCAAAGCACCATTCGGGGCGTGGCAAAGGACAGCGAGGCCGAGGTCAGGAACCTTTCTTCCAAGTCTAAAGCTTATTCTGGTTCTGGTGGCAGGTCTGGTTATGGGTCAAAGGCTGCCATGAGGTGAGTCAACTCACGTGTGGAATAGTCCCTTGACCGCGTTGGTTGTGATACCACTCACCCTTTTCATTAATAAATAATTGAAGCAGCGGCCGCGTTAGTGATCACACCAAGGGGTCCAAGGGGTCCAGTAGACGCAATAGGAATCTCTCTTCAAAATCTGCTGACTATTATGGCTCCAAAGCGGGCATGGGGTGAGTCAACTCTATTGTCTGTCTGTTCGCCTGTAGTTTCTTTTCAAGTATCAACTCCACATCTTCACTTTCCCTGACACGTTTTAACTTTATTTGTAGTAGTGGCCGAATCGGTGGTTCTACCTCCAAGGGTCGTGGCGACCGAAGCGGTAGTTCTAACAACTCCAAGGGCGGTGGTGGCCGAAGTGGTGGATCGTACTCCAAGGGCAACGGCGACCGAAAGGTTGGTTCCAAAGGATCCTACAGGCGCAACTAAGGCGCACTCTAGTGCAGTACTGATGGGTGATCCAAATTTTTTAGGGTGCAATGAAGGTGACGCAGCAGCAACGTTAGCGCGATGTTGCTGATTTTCGCGACATGCATTTTCATCCTCGACTATGTCAAGTTTCATACGCATAAGCGCAGTACTGTAGAAATTATGTCGAGTGTTGCAACTTGAGACACTATCAGTAACTTTTCCTATTCGTACAGGTACTGCACGCACCGATAGGTGGTGGGTGCTGTAGAGTAGCTAATAAACTTTCATTCCCGTGCGCGGTGCGCGTGTCATGTTGCTCAAATAGTAGTAGTCTCCTTACATAACACAGCCGTGATTCTCATACGATGTTTGCTCGGCGGCAGCTATGAAAGTTGGCACCACTACTACTTACTAGTAGCAGATCACTCAACAAAAAGACAACAACGCTATTGCGAGCCACAGTAGACTACCTGCTTGCTCGTAGTCTGAAATATTGAGAAGTTCAAACACACCATGGTACTCCCGAGTCCCGAGTGCGCCACTCACTATTATTACTCTGATGATCAGTAGTCTTTCTCACTCTTCGCTCGTCAACAACTTGCTACGTAGTAGCTAGACGTACTCTCTCTGGAACAGAGGGAGTATTTTGAGCAGGAGTAATCTTGGTGATCTTGACTACTACTACTCTGTTGTTGTACTAGTAGTACAGTAGTAGTAGTACTAGTAGTAGACTAGTACTACTAGCTACTAGCTAGGAGTACTACTACGAGTACTACTACTAGACTGGAAACTTTTCATTATCACTTTCACACATTTTTCATACATCTTAATACCTGTTGTTTAACGTCTGCAGGACTCAAGACTGGAGTGATTCGGAGTTTAACACTGAACTTCAGTTGAATTTACCGCTGGCTAGTACTGTACGTCTAAACAACAAAATTTCGTATTCATACTTTTTGTCGCAGATTGACCAAGGACAAAAAAGTTATCCAAAAAATCTGAAACACATGCAACTCAAGAGCTAAACTAGAACACTAGAAGGCACAAATGTACTCAAATAAGCTCGTGGGTTGAAGCTTCTCGGTCACATCAAGAGCTCAATCACACGAAGAAGTGTCAATTGTCAATTCCCGAATTCCTGGCAGTATCCCACATGCAAATAGCTCTATTTTCTTTGGATATCTACATGTAATACGTCCCGAGTGAGCGTATAATAAATAATATACATTCACTCTGTAGACATCAATCAATAATGATAGAATCAGTCATCAAGAAGCGAGCCTCCAGCAATTCACCCGGTAGAGTCACTGCACTATCAGCAGACAATCCACCTGAGAGTGACAAGCTGAGGACCTGGAGCAACAAATGCAGCACTGTCAATTTCATCCTTGGCGACAACACCACCAACGTTCATAGTAATTTCAACATTAACGGCACCAGACAGACCGACGGAATGAGAGAACCCTGGATGTTGCGCACTGTTCGAATAGGGTTTGTCCTAGTACTGGTCTTGTACGTTTGGTCCTCATCGGGAGGTATGGTTTTGAATGTCGAGTTGGACGCAAAAGGAGGATTGCAAAGAGTGGAGGGTTCCATCCGACAACAAGAACAGCACAAACGACACATGTCACTGTTAGAGCTGTCGCAACATCAGTCAACCACAGATTCAGAGCATTATTCTCGCGAACAACAAGACCAGGGGACGGTCGGAAAACAACACGCCAGTGCGGCATCATCATCATCATCATCATCATCATCACCACAACCACCCCTACTAGCAACCAATCAACAGGACGAGTGTGGTATGTACCTCGCGCCGTCTACAATACCGGGTGCCGGTCTCGGTATGTTTACAACTCACGAACTTTCGGCGGGGGATTCAGTCGGAAGTGCGGAGGTTGTTCTTCCAATGGTAGAACTTTCGTTTTTCAATGGGGACAAGAAAGAACTGTTCAATCCATTCATTCATTACTATTGGAAAGGCCAAGAGAAGGCGTTGCACGGAATTGTTTCTGAGCAGCGATCGCATCAAGTCTTTGCCCTAGTACCAGGGATGGAAGCTGCAATCAACTGCAATCTAGCCTTGATAAACGTGGAAATGGCAGGATCGGAATACGATGATGGGAATTTACAGCGCTATAAGGATCCAATGGTAGGAGCCTTTTCGCCGTATCACAGTACCTCCAGCCATATTAGCAAAGATATACCAGCTGGCGGCGAGCTCTTCAAATTTTACGGGGATCAATGGTACGTACAAGTGTTAGTTCTCTTATCTAAGTTCGCAACTGAAATGTGCCATCCCAAGTCTTTTGTCGTTCACAATCAATCTGATCTTGCTTGCTGACTGCATTTTGCAGGTTCGTCGCCCGCCAAGCTCATTTTGGGTTGATACCTCTATCGGCTGACTACCCTCAAGCACAAAGTATCGTGAACAAGTACGATAAACTTCGAAAGAAGTTATTCCCAGATAACGCGGAACTGCAAAACGATTTGTGGTCGTTAACGAAAGACTTTATTGGAAAAGAAATGTGGGAATCCCGCATCATGAACGCCCTGCCCCTCAATGCTACTGCCGCAAAGCAAGCGGCTGAATCCGGTATTACCAGTTTGCACCAACCACATGCCATTCGATCTGTAGGATATTTACAGCAACATGGAAAATGTGTTGATAATATTCTCCCGGGACCGTCATCATTGGAATCGAAACAGGCAGGCAGGGGCGCCTTTGCGACCCGTTCGATCAAGGAGGGAACCATCATCACAGGATCTCCATTGATACATGTTCCAAACAAGGATCTTTTCACAATCTTTCGAATGGAAAAGAACCAGACGACGGCCAAGGAAAAACGGGATGATATATGGATGCGCCATGTCGACGAAATTGTCGGGTATCAGTTGCCCCTCAATTATTGTTACGGACACGATGCATCTACCATGCTGCTCTGTCCCTATGGTCCTGGAGTGAACTATATCAATCACAACCAAACGCGTGCGAATGTAAAGATACAGTGGGCGCAGGACGGAATGACTTCTCACAAAAACGCATGGCTCTGGGAGAAGAAAGTATCAGATCTGGAATTTGACTATAATGTGGGACTTGCTTTTGACTACGTTGCCACAAAGGATATTCAAGAGGGAGAAGAGCTCTTTCTCGACTATGGAGAAGCTTTTGAAGATTCGCTAACGAGCTACCTGTCCAACTGGAATTCTAGTACCTCAGAGGTGAACTACATTCCAGCGCAGCGCTACAACGAACAGCTCGCCAATGCTCCAATACGGACGGAACTGGAGCAAGAAAGCGATCCGTATCCCCAGAACTTGGAGATTCGTTGTCATTCTAGCCTGATTACCAAAAGGAAGCCCGCCAACACCAACAGACATGGCCGTTGGGAGAGTCGCGAATTCGGAGTTCCCTGTCGCATTTTAGATCGCTATCGCGTTGAAACAAGCAAGACTTTGAATGATGCCACCTCGGAGAAAGTGGTCGAGGAAATAGTCTACAAGGTCGAACTGGCGGTACCGCTGGATGAGGTTGGACAGCAGCATCGCAGTGATACTCTTACATATGTACAGCGAAAGAATGTAGATCGCACATCCATCCAGTTCTTCAACCGCCCTTACACATCCGATCTTTTTCAACCGGATGTCTTCCGGAAGGAAATCGGAATACCCGATGCACTATTTCCGAGACAATGGCGTAACTTGGAAATTGACTTTACACAGGCAGACCAAACAGTTGCACCTTCGAATTAGCACTGTGGTGCAGCATTGTCCATCGTCTGGCCACTGCGGCAGACTCCATGGAGCAAAACTAACAAACAATAGGAATAGCTCATTAGTTTATTCTTTTATTGCGCTGTTTTCGTGTTCACATAGGTATTGTCGTTTATTATGATTTCCTCTTCTTATTCCATTGGGAGAATGAAATTTAGTGCTCTACCAGGTACAGTACCTACCTGCTACTAAAAGCAAAAAGGGATGATGAAATTGCGACGGACTGATGGCAACTGGCAACATTTTAGGTACAAATGTTATTATTGTAAAAGTTGTTTGCTGCCAGCTGCCAGGACAAAAATTATTAAAGTAGAGATAATATTTTAGTTTTTGCATTAAGGTTCAGGCAGATGTTCCTGCCTTGTTGAGCAACAACAACAATAATAATTGTCACTCAACAACTGAACTAACAAAAACAACGTCAACGAACAAGTACGTTTGATTTGACCTTCAAACACAGGCACCATAGGAAATCAGCTCCCTCAATAAGCACCAGGACAACTAATTGATCGAATTTGGCTATTACTTGTAGCTAAGACTCAGAATACAGGGTATACCTGCGATTTCAAGCATCCCCCCACCCCACCCCACCCCACCCCACCCCACCCCACCCCACCCC
>Ga0100402_1005717_pt1 | contig 12598 bp, 18 predicted proteins | sample CryGeyme20150102_FD_80419 | JGI IMG/M metagenome (GOLD analysis project Ga0100402, IMG submission 80419) | Groundwater microbial communities from Crystal Geyser aquifers in Utah, USA - Crystal Geyser metaG 2015-0102 | ecosystem: Environmental > Aquatic > Deep subsurface > Groundwater | place...
AGAGAAAGAGGCACCCCACTCTATCGCTGAAAACCTCAGAAACAGATCAACTAAACCACACCATCCCAAAAAAACAGTACCGAAAGTTTCAATGTAGGTCCTCAAGCAAAACTCCCAAACCAAGAAACAGAAGAAAGATAGGAACTTGCCTTCCAATATATGCAAAATGCTTGTTTCCTTCATTTTCCAACACCCGACCCTTGCCCACTACCTCGGATGCTATAGTGATAATGATAAGTTGATGCTCACACGCTTCCTGAAGGAAGTTCGATCCCATGTCAATGAAAGCCAAGCATATGTCCGGCCAGCACTCATCGAGCAGATGTGCCAGGGACGCATTCTCAGTGAATAGAGCACCAAGCTCTTCAGAATTCTCTTCAAGAAATACATGAAGTTAGAGTTCAGAATGGCAGTTTCACTAACAAAAAGGTTCAAAAAGAAAGAAAAGTTGGCCCATTTCCGTGTATCTCGAAACTATCTGCGCTCTTTCTTGCAGAAACGTTGATCTTAAGCCTGTCATTATCATTTTTGCTTCTTTTTGGTAAAAAAGTTATGCCACTGTTTCCGATGCTCCCACTCTGCCATGAGGTTTTTTATGTATTAAGAAAGCTGTTGAGGTGTTTTCTTCCATCTAAATATTTTTAACTGAAGAAGCTACAAAATGACCTGATGAATATTTACAAAGCTGATATTATATCATATTCACTCAAGTTCAAGCCAGCCAAAGACAACCCGAAGCTCATCTCGATAAGATTTTCAGAATAAAAGAACCTTTTGATCAGTTGTTTTGAGGTTTTAGGCTGAAAGGAATAGATTGCTTCATTTGTCAAAAATAATGTTATATATCTATAGAGATGACCATAAAGTTGAAACATTGACATTGATAAGAGCTCACCTGAAGCTTTAGGGCATACCAAGTCATTTTTTCTAAACTATTTTTTTTATTTCATAAAATACAGGATTGAGATGGGGACTCATGCTGATCATGTATCAGGTAACTTACAATGATTTTTTATGATTTTTAAAAGTCAACTGTAAGAGTCTATCAACAACCACAATATCCCTGATATCTGAGCTAACCTCATACAAGTCTTGTAGAAGGTATTGAAGTCCCTCTCGATACTTTTGATGCCTAACCAAGACCTAAGCAAGTATTTCTAGAGCCAGCGAAGGCCACTCGAGTCCTGAGTAAGGCAGTAACTAAAGATTCAAATAAAATCATAGTTTATCAGGCATTATACTATTAAATTGTGGATTAAAACTAAACTATATTTTCAAAGCATAGACAATCACATCAAATTACACTTACTCTCTCCAGCATCCTTCTGACTGCCTTCCTTATCTTTTTATGCATCTGGAGTGTCCTACCTCAATCTATCCCATTCCAAAATGCCTCCTTCCATGTTGATGGCGTTGATTCCATGTTGCTTCAGAGCATTGGTGGCAGTCATGCTCCTCACGCCGCTTCTGCAGTAGATTAAATAGGTGGTTTCTTTGTTAAAAGCTTGCAGATTAAGCTGATCAAGAGGCATATGTTCTGAGTTGGGGATGCTAAGAGCCTTCCTCTCGCTTAAGGTACGCACATCGATGATCTTGAATTTTGGATTTGCTATATTTTGAGCCATCAATTTGATAGCCTCTCTTGCTGGAGCACTCATAATTGTTTCTGATATTATTATGTTAAAATTGAATAGAAAAATATTCAAGTCAGTTATAGAGTTAGCATGTGAGCTTGAACATTTTTTCATGTTAAAAGGAACCGATATTGACTCAATTTATTATTTCAAACAATCCAGTTATCATCTTTCGAGGTGATTCAATCGCGAAAAGATGAGAATGGTCAAGTTCATTATGAATTGCCTTTCTAAGGCCATTATTCCTCCTCAATATCTTATTGCTCCTCCATTGTTTGTTATCCTGATAATTGTTTATTGGATCACTCCATCGTCATTCACAAATAACTAAGTGACGATCCTCATATCTAAAGTTCAAAGAATTTCTGTATTTTTGACAATAACGATCAAAAAATAGTCTTATATCTTTGATATGAAGCTTATAATTCTTAAATATATAAAAAATCAAGGAGAAACTGCCCCATCATCATCCTTTTTTGGATTTTCCATAGATTGAGTCAATTAAAATCGGACTACCTGATAGTTGCATTCCAAATTGGATGACTAGCTATATTTTACATTCATTCAACAGTTTTTTATCGAATTTTCAGATGCTTTCCCTATCATTTAGGGTCATATAATATTTAAAAATCATTGCCAGCTCTTTGCTGGTTCAAGTAATTCTGATGACCTTGTAGTATTGAATGAATATTAGGGGAAAATAGCTAATTAATCGAAGGAAAATGATATTTTTCTGCATTCATTTGAATTGATTTAATGGAAACTCTAAAGTTAGATTTGAGGGTCATGTCACTTGAAGTTAAAACAGTCAATAAAAGCTAAGAAATAGCTTACCCTTGATGCTGCTATCTTTGAGACCGAGGACTCGCATCTTTATCACGTCTTAGACGAATAATACCAATACAGTTTCAGAGTTGCTAGTTCAGGTCATATAAACAAAAAATAAACTGTTGATACTGAGTGACCTCAAAGCCTTAGCTCGACTGAAAACCGACAAAAGGTCACAATTTGGCTGGAACCTTCCTATCTCAGGGAATCGGCAACTTTATGTCGAGCGTTAACCTATTTCGATTATATTTATTTATGTGGAATTATCAAAACCCCCTGATTCCTGCCTATCTGCCATACTGCCATCCCTTCTGGCAACTTCATGCCCCTCAATACACCCAGCTCCATCCATCCCTACATTATTTGTCAAAGATAACTCTGGACCAAGAGCCCTCAATTCGAAGTCAACATGATGGATTTCCAACGACTCCTAAGTCAACAGCCATCAAATTCCTTCAAGAGTCTGAATAGAAGGTGGGTAAGGAGAACAAGAAAACCCGACCAATTCGAAGAAAAGTAATTATGTTTTTAAAGTTAGAGATAAGAAAGTTTTGATAAGAAACGGCAGAAAAAAGACAGGAACCTCCCATCCAATATATGTCGATTTTTCATCTCCTTCCTCTACCAGAACTCATCCCCTCTCAAAGCTATGGGCATCCACAACGAAGTTTCATAGACCATTTTGGCAAGTTGTGTTTCCCAGGCCAGAGAACATATTCGGGACAACCAAAATTACGTGCGACCATGCCTGATCGAGAAAATGTTCAGAGGACAACTTTTAGGGTCTTAAGAATCGTCCATGTTCAGAACTCTTTTCAAACGATTTGTCAAAGTGGAACTGAAGTTGGTTGTTTCGATGATGAGGAAATTGCGAAAGAAGGAAAAATTGACTTACTTTAAGCTGGGCAACAAGTTTCTCAAGAAATTTATGGGCCGGCATTGATTTTCATAACTTCCAAGTGTTCATCTCACGATTAGTAACAGCTTTAATTATCGTCCGAAGGAATTTACAAATACAACTCGGAAAAATATTCCCCCATTTAGCTCCTTTCTGCTTGTGAGTTGAGTATTAACATCATGACTTTGTTCATTGTATTTTCGTGAAAGATAATATTAATCTGACTGTTGTGAGTAACTCATGAGGTAGCATATGTCCCTACTAGCCATCCTCAGTAGACAGTCCTCATCAAAAGTAGGTGAAAAAAGAATATCAATTGCTTCTCCTGATTCAAGTTGCCGACCTTTTAACTCCCTAATTATCTCAGAAGGTATTCATATGTAGGGTGCACAGATGAGAGTTTCAAAGATTTGTCAACTTTTAATAGATAGTTTTCACTCAATTCATCCCATTTTTCCTCACCTTTTGGTTTATTCTTAAGGTGATACTGATGACTTTTATTGACCATCGGGTCAGCATTAATATATATCAACTCGATCCAAAGTAACAGGAATACTAACATAGTAATGGGCAAAATTATCAGAAGTCTCGCTCTAGTTGGCGGCGTTGTCATCCTGATTCCTCCCCTGCGACACCACCTCGACCAGAAAATATGGAAACACGTCCGTAATTATAACACGGCTCTCAACCAACGCAACAGATTCAACACTGAAGAAGAATTCCACGAATTTCTTGGAAACGTCGGCCACGGACTAGCCACCTTCTTCGACACCAAATACTGATCAAGTCAATAATACATACAATCCCTATCATCAAAAACAGCATTTGTGTTTAGTATTTGCACCCTCAATATCAATGTTGTGGGATTGATAATTTTAGCTTAACCTTGGGCGTTTGTCTTGCTCTCCGGGATTAACGACCTTCTATATTCATATTTAAATAACAAAAGCATCCGCATGAGAAGTACTCCTGTTTTGAATCAGGCTAAAAAGAAACGGTCCTCGACATCTACGGACAAAAAGCGACAGGTGATCAGTTCGAACGCAAACAAACCGAAAAATAACTTCTGGAAGCCATCAACGCCAAAAACTAAGAAATTGCCATACTCCACCAAGTTAGTACTGTACTATCTACTCAGACACCAGAATGGGTTATGAACTTTCCAACCTCCAGCGTAAATTAGGCATTGACTCTGCCACCCTTTTCAGAGAGATGGAAAAGATAGGAGACTTCTCAGTGGCAGTGCATGCCGATCTAGGTCAATTACAGTACCTGGACCAACTGTTGATAGCCTATGATGAGACCATCCTAAAGCAAAAGAAAATAGTAAGTCTGAGATGAGGTAGATTGCCATGCTGTACTCACAACTGGAAGATGCTGAGAAAAAAGCTGAATCATACATCAGGGAGAAGGAGTACCTTTTGGAAGAAAATAAGAATAAATGTAAGAAAATACTGGAGATCTACCATCGTGGTCTACCATAGGAAAATCTCACCAGTGCTTACAGTACAATTGATGCTAAATTAGCTAAACTAATGAGAGACATGGAAGGTTAGAAGAACCTACTAGTCAGATAATAAAGCTAACACATCATGGATGCCTACAAGCAACTTGACAGCAAATGCTTTTAGCTGTAGGCTGAGTTAGAAGAGGAAAAATTCAATAGCAACAAATATTATGAATCATTCAAGCGACAAGCTGAGGAGCTCAAAGATACCCTCATCAGTGTTGACGATCTGCTTAAAGTCAAAGACTTCTTAGAGAAGACTGTCAACAAATTGACCGAGGAAAACATCTCACTAGAGACCAACAAGACCGAGATGGAGGCCAGGGTCAATAAATTATAAAGTGAGATCAAAAGCACGAGAAGCCAACTCTTCAACCAGAAGAAAATCTCAAGAGAAGATAGCTAACGCTCCTCCCTTGAGGTGGACTCCATGAGGAGCTAAATGTAAAATGCCACCAAAAGGTAGCGTTAAACTTTCAATAAAATGATGATGCTCGAGAAAGAGTTTGAAACCTTGAGAGACAACCACCGATCTCTGAAACGAGAGAATGAAAAAGTCAAGTCAGATTTCGAGCAGACCATCAGAATGTGCGAGGCCTATTAATCCAAAATTGCCACCTTGACCAGAAGAGATGAGAATATCAGGGGTATGGTTGATCAGAGCAAATAAAAATTGGAGGGGACTCTTCTAGAAAGAGACAAAGCCATCCTGAAGGTACAGCAACTTTAGAAAATAATGGAAAACATGAGCTAACGACATAGGGAGGAACTGTCAAAACAGAGATAAAACTACTAAAAAATGTTGACTGAGTTCCAATAAAAGATGAGGCTGATTTCCGACTAGAAGTAAGAATGCTAAACTCTATTTATGGAGACCTAGCTCAGCTATAAGAACCAGATCGAAAAGCTGAAAAGATAAAACAACATTTTGCATGAAGAAAATTCCAAATTTGTCTAAAACATCAGAGTCAGCACCGGCTCCTAAATCATCAACAAACTCAAATAATACGAATCCAAAAATGATAGTCTGACCAAAATTCTCAATCAAAAGTAAAGAGCTTTCCGCTAACAATAAAATAGACATGAGGAGGCCATCCATGATTACGAGAGCTAAACCAGAAATTTGAACAGGTTGCTCGATAAGGAGAAAAGTCTAACCACCCAGTACATGAAATAACTCACTCAATAGAGATCGAAGGCTAACATTTTAAGTAATGAAAAATAGTGCCTTGAGAATGAACTGAGAAGATTGAAGAAAAATTATGATAGTCGCAGCAATCAAATGAGCGATTAGAGGGAGTACAGAATAGCTGAGTTGGAAGGTAAACTAGCCGATGCGGTGAGAAAGGAGAAAGACACTAGATCGAAAGCCATTGAGATGCTTGAGAAATACGACGAGGCTGAGTAGAAATTGAAGGGGTAGTATGAGAAGCGGATAGTTGAGCTTTAGACAGAGAACGAGAAGTATAAGAAGAAACTGGCCAAACTGAGACAATGATCCTTAAATTTTATATTGATTATTCATCAATCATGATGTATGTACTCATTTGTCCTGAAAATATGAACTTAGCACGTGTTATATCAATTAATGCTGTCTCATAGAGTAAATCCGAGCAGGGTGGCCCGACAACTTTCTGGATTTTTGAGGGTCGAGCTGGGATTATTATGAGGGATTTGGCTAAATTGAATTAAATCTTATTCTGAAGTGCATTAGATATATTCGAGATATTATGAGCAGATCTTCCAAACCCGCAGCCAGCAACGTCAAACAGCCCGCTAGAGCTCCTCCCTCCAACTGGAGAGACAGACTTGCCCCCGAGGACTACGACGAACTCAAGCAAACCTTCGAAGTGTTTGACGAGGACGGCAGTGGAACCATTGATCCCGTTGAAATCACCAAGGTCCTCTAAGAGTTGGGAGTCGACCGCAGAAACCCCTTCATCCTGAAGCTCATCTACAGCCTCAGAGACAAAGCTAAACCCATCAGCTTCGACGAATTCATCGACCTCATGGGCTCCCAAGTCGGCGAGGTTAAAACCAAGGACGGCCTTAAGAGAGTGTTCGCCATTTTTGACAAGAACGAGGACGGCATCATTGACTTTGAGGAATTCAAGGCAATTGCCAAGGATCTGAAGGACGGCATCAATGATGACGAATTGTTGGAAATGATGCACAGTGCTCACGTCAGCAACAAGACCTCCTCCAACGAAGGCTTCACCTTCGAGTAGTTCTACACAATTGTTGCCAGATTCAACAGCAAATGATAGGACTAGCCCATAACCTTATCCATATCACCATATAATTTGTACTAACTAACACACTAAAAACATTGCCATCACATACCGCACATATCAAGAAGCCTTGGCCAGCATCTGCTTCATTTGGCTGAACTTGGTGCTGAAGTAACTAGGTAATATGAGAAATACAATTATTTTTAGGAAGGCGTCAATAACTTTCGAGCAAGAATCCTCTCGTATATCTGAGCCATTGATAACGATTGGGCTGGAGGAGTTGTTGGAATTGAGGGTGTTGACGTAGTCTAAGGTGTAGTGGGGGTTGATGGGGTAAAAGGAGGAGTGTATTGGGTCTCTTTTACTGGATTTTTAACCTCGACTGTCGTAGGATCCACCCTCTCAGGCTTAAACACAGGCTCCTTCCTCTCCTATTTCTTAGCTCCTCCTCCATCGATCCCTGAATAAACGTACAATTACATCCACCCTTCAGGATAGGACTATCTCCAGCACATCGGTCACCATTCTGATTGAAGTTAATAATCTCCTCCTCAATTTTCAGAGCCAAAGGATCTCTCTTAGGTCCTTCTTTTTCAGTGTCTAACTTGAAGGAGATACCTTGGTTGTTATAGACAAGATCTTTTGTATCTTTACAGTCGTCAGCGAATCTCATGTTTGTCAAGATAAAAGTACGGATTTACAGAGGTCGAAGGGTGATGTTTTCTTTGAATAATTTATCAAAAACTAGGTTTTATTAGCCTAGATTAATGACTTTTTTCCAATTCCACTTGTCAGCTATAAATTTACTGTAGGGCATATTGCCACCAAGAGCAGCTTCAGTTATGTTAGCAAAGGTGACAGATCGAGCATAATAAGTCGTCAGGAATGGTGAAATCTGTCCAGCAAATAAACCAACAGTTGCCGAGCTAGAATCATTAAGATTTTGCACTCTTAATATAGTTGTATTGTCATCGAAGGGTCTCAGACTAAATTTAATTTCGTCGATGTTGCTGATACTGTTCCATTTGTTTCGTTTATCAACGTCAACCTCAGTACTTTCTACTCTTTAGCTTGGACTGAGACTATTGCCTTGGACGAACAGAGGCTGATCGTATAATCTCTGTACTCTTCGTTCGTTGTTGTCATAATTTTGAACAGTGACAACATGAGTGTATTTCTGGTACTAACTCCTATAGGCATTTTCATAGACCCATTTACCATCGTCCTCGCTCAATCTGTCAATATTGAACCACAAAGTACCAGCCCTGTATGCCGTCACACCCTGAGGCCTTTCCACATTAACCGATACCTTATCTTCCCCGTCTTGCAAATACGCAAAAGCTGTGCATGGATAGCTGTTTCCATCTAGATCATCATATTTTTATTTTGAAAAGAAAGCTTAGTAATCCTCATGTTTGAAGAGTTCACGTTAGATGGTCAGCCAACCGTTGGAGTCAACTACAAATTTCTTCTTGTTGTCTATTTTTGTGATAACCTCGAAGTAGAGATCAGAGAGATAGTATGATTATGTGGCTGTGATGGTCTCCACCTTCCATTCGTTGGGTTTAGCCTTTGAAATTGAGATGAGAGTCTTCATTTTATACCGTTTCCACTCAACTAAGAAAAACAGCATTTTTTTGCTCTCCAACTGCGCCACCGACTTGATGCTTGAAAAATCTTGAATTTGATTAGGATCATTTCCCAATGCATATTTTCCAGGTCTGATGTTGAACCCTCTAATATATCCTGTGCCATATCTCGACAAATGTTGATAATTTCTTGGCGTTCCTTTGGCAGTTACTCGCTTGTATCCAAACTCATAACTCTTGCCATTCAACGAAATAACAAAATGAGTCTCAGTATATCTGTAGTTGTCATTGGGCACAAATACTTTCATTTTGTTGAGTTCGGCAGCATTTTTCTCCACCTTTTTTAACCTTATTGTTGTAAAGGTAAACATTAATTTGTAGAGATATAATTTGCATGGACAGACTTCCTAGAAACAGAAACAATTGAGCTCGTATTAACAGTCGGGTTAGTAATGCTGACCGATAGGTAATTCGATGACCAATGGGTCTCGTTGAGGATTACCGTCAGTGTTAATAATCTTCAAGTAGACATCACCTGATGCATCTTTGGGGATTTTGCAAGTTGCTCCCATGTGACATTCGAATAAGGGCGAGTTGGTTCCAATCGGGAATTACTCCTAAAAGACAGTTCTCAGGACTCCTCTCTCCACCTCACCTCTCAATTGCTCATTTTCCAGTTCCAGCTCATCCATTACAGTGTACTTGCTTGTTCCTGAAATTCCATCATGATGCTGCAAATAGCTCACCTGCTCTGCTACTTTCTCTAAAGTTTTGTAATATTTTTTATTTCTCTCTGAATCCGGTTGGTTGGCATAGATGTTCATGAATATTTTTCTTGTTCCGTGTAACAGACGACCCAAGTCTCTATAATCTTTCTTGTGGTATGCGTCGGTTGTGTAGTATCCTGTCCAATACAATCCACTGTCATAGTCCCAAATTGGCATGATATCTTCACTTCTAGTGGCGACAGGTTTGACGCCTTGTCCGAATACCTCGCCCATCAATGTGATAAAATACTATGTTGGGTTGCCATAGACCGCCGTGACTCTGTTGCACTTCTCCATCGAAAACTTCTTCATCATGTGCTCCATCACAGTGTAGGAGTAGTTGTCGAATTTCTGAAAATCATGACCGAAATAACGCATGATATGAGTGCTCTTCAAGATCCGTTTCAGGAATTCGTTTTAGCTTCGGAGATTCCGCATGTAGGACTATTTGCTCTGACACATGTTTTAGCTTATGTTGCCGCCGATAAACTGATCTTAGAAACCGTGGATGGCCCATCGAATGTGAGTGGGTAAAGCACCGTAATATTGTCCATTTGCTGACTTGGCCCTCCAGATGAATTCCGTCTTGTTTTGGAGGAGGATGTGCTAATCTGATCTCTCGACAAAGAAGCCCTCAATGCCCAAATGTGCCAAAATAGCGAGAGTACTCTGTGAATGTCCAAAGCTATCAGCCGACACTGCTACTTTAGGATAATAGTCAAACTCCTTCTTCAAAAAATGCAGACCCAGCTCAAAATTTTAAATTATATCGTCGTAGTAGGCACAACCCTCGTCATGTTCGACATAGCCACCACCCAAGATCTCCCAATATTTTGTCTTGAGCAACTCCTTCACTTTTTACTTTTCGGAGTGTGATTGCTCTCGGTACCATCTTTTGAAAAAACCCATCTAACTGTTGACAAACATGCGATGAGCTTTCTGAGTGCGATTACTCTCAGTTTATCTGATGTTTTTGCTCTCCCATAAAACATTTTTGGCTGTAGTGAAGATGTCCTTGACTGAGCTGAACCTATTTTGTGCAAAATAGGAGCGAACGTCACCTTGTGATGGCTTGGGATCATAGTAACTATCGAAGTTAAATATCCAGAAGGCATCCAAATGTGGATGGACTGTCATGTGGAGAGTGTATGAACCTTTACCTTCAGTGTCATCTTTGCAGTTTTAGTTTTCGGATGGGTTGTAGCATGGGTCACATGTTAAGACTGCTACTGCCAGGATAAGTATCAACGCGAGTGCTCGCATATGTTGTTATATATATCTACCCAAATTTCCACTTCATAACCTCTCAAATCAAAATATGAATATTCAACTACCTTCCTTCCATCAAGCTAAAAAGCAACTGGTCCATGTTCAGAACCTGTTTAAAGTAGTTGTTTGATAGCTATTTGAGATAGGACAGTTCGTTATGGCATTTTCGATCTATAATTAAACGTTATTTTAATGAATTAGGAAGACTACGCCGATGAGGAGCTGTCTAGATTGGAGGAGATGATCAACGATAAGATCGACATCGTCAAGCGAGTGCTCTAGGAGGAGGACCGGTCTATTGTTGAGGAGATCGTCATGAAAAAAAGTCACTCCACTGATCCAAGTACTCCCCACTTCATACAGTTTATCCCAAGTACGACAAGAAGAGCTGCTACTACCAGTAGTTCTGGAAAGTCTATCTTCTCAATTAGATCATGATCTCCAAAATTAAGGAATACTCAGAAGGCAACAAAATATTGGTGAGAGAAGTGCACGAGTTGGAGGAGGCAGAAAAAGATTGGATGGCCATTTGGACCCAAAAGAGCAAGAAAAAAATCAGAAGGACCTCTGATATGATCTAAAAAACATATCAGTGCCCCTTCGAGCGTTGCCTAAGATCTTACGGCTCTGACGTTTCCCTCAACTTGCACATGAAACTAAAGCATAACAGTGGCACCAAAACTGAAAGAGAGAACCTCGCCAAATAAATTTGCCTAGCCGAATAGAAAGGTCAAAAGATCAAGATAACACTCAGTTTCCCACCTGGATATCTATAAGAATTCAGGGAAAGTTTCAGAAAAGAACATGCCCTTTGATTGTGCTAATGATTTGATTATTTTACGAGATAATATCGATGATCGACAGCATAATCGAGGCAGGATAAAGCAGGGATCCTGAAACCTGCATGAAAAATCAAAAAGCATTGAAGACAATGGCGCTAAAACAAATGGCATGGATCCTTAAGAAATATGGAAAATAAGAGAGAAGCAGCAACTACCATGCCTTCAAGTGGGGCGAATAAATCGAGGGACATCTGCTGTATCAGGACTAACAAGGAATGCTACAGTTTACTACTATGGGTCACCAATAATATAGCGATCTTCCTTTTCCCGTATACAGCGAATTGGGCACATGGCAATTCGAGACCATCCCTGAATAACCTTACCACACCACTTGCAATTTCCAGGATATCATCCTCCCAATGCGTACAAAATATACCCTTCTTCGCTCAAAAAAATACATCTGCCTGACAATCTCCTGCGTCCCTTTTCTTGGTATGACCGAAAGTAAAATTTAATACGTACCTGGTCCTCATAATAATCTATCAAAAAGTGCCTACATCAACGATTCTCTTTTTACTAACAACAAGCTCTACCATGAATCGGTTGACTTCCAACAATATCGCTATGGTTACCCTGGACCAAAAACCTACATGAAAATATATCAAGATGTGAATACAGATTTGGAGGAACAAGCTAAAACAGAGCCAAACAAAGGTTATATTGAAATGGATAGCACTCTCATAGCTTGGGGATGCTGTGGCCTTCAAACTACCTTCAGTGCTAAGAGCTTAGATCATGCCAGATATGTTTATGATCAGCTGAGTACTACTGTTCCTCTTTGCTTGGCTCTTAGTGCGGGAACTCCCTTCATCAGAGGAAAAGTACAAAACAAAGATGCGATTCGAGAGCCGATTATGGTATTTTCTGACGATAGATCTCCTTCAGAGAGAGACCCTCAATCCCCTTAATACATTCCTTTGACAAGAAACATTCCGGTTCCCTTCTACATCAATAACGGCCCAACATTTAGAGCTGAGTATAACGATGTCAAGACAGGTGTTCGTGCAGAGCACATCGAATTCGTCAAAAAAAT
>Ga0100402_1005718_pt1 | contig 12597 bp, 11 predicted proteins | sample CryGeyme20150102_FD_80419 | JGI IMG/M metagenome (GOLD analysis project Ga0100402, IMG submission 80419) | Groundwater microbial communities from Crystal Geyser aquifers in Utah, USA - Crystal Geyser metaG 2015-0102 | ecosystem: Environmental > Aquatic > Deep subsurface > Groundwater | place...
TGTGTGGATAGGAAGCAGGCATAGGCACACGACCTAATAAAGAGAGACCTAACTCCTGAGTCCTATCATAGTCCCTAATAGGAGACAAGGTAAACTGCCGTAGTCCACCTGGGCTTAATTTGAAGACGAACCTAAAAGACCAACTAAAAAATTACTACTAGTAGTAGTACCACTACTACTAGTAGCTATTACCAGGAGATTAGACTACCATGGTAATAATAAATAACAAGAAGAATTCGGCACCAACAGAATATCTTTGACACTACAAACTCCTCGTCGCTTCCTCTCAAAAGCTTAACTCGATTGTAACAACAAACCTAGCCAGCAAATACCATGAACAGCAAAGCCGATAAAGCCAAGGGTCGTGTGCTCTTACCGACCAATGTCATTCCAGTTCGGTAGGTTATTGCTATCATTTTTTTTTATAAATCTGCGTTACTGGTAGCCTCCCTCTCTATTATAAAATGGGCAACGCTTCAGGCTGAGTACATACAGGCATAGATGATGATGAATTTCTACCACGAGTAGGAATTATTGGAATATTTGTTATTAACAATAATCTCCTCACAAGCTCTTCTTTTTGATTATATTTTTCTACTATAATATGTTTTATCTGCATTTCAACTTCTTGACAAAAAAAATAATTGCCATGTGCCCTACCCGACATGAACAGATACGATCTTAAAGTGACACCCAATTTTGATACTTTCACTTTTGACGGTGATGTAGCAATTGTTTTGACGGTTCAGAAAGATCAGCTCGTGGGAGACTTGAAAAGACAAGTTACCATGCATTCCAAAGAATTGTGTTATGTTTCGGCTTCCTTCAGCAGCAGCGCCAACCCAAAAGCTGTAACAGCCGAAGAAATTCATGTCAATCTCAAAGCTACGACCGTGACGTTTTGTTTTCCCGAGGACATTTCAGCCGATGTCGAATCCATTACCTTGAGCATTCAATTTTCGGGATTCCTCAACAATCAAATGGCTGGTTTTTATCGGAGCAAATACACCGATATTGATGGCAAGGAACAGTGGATGGGATCGACGCAATTTGAAGCCCTCGATGCCCGACGTTGTTTCCCGTGCTACGACGAACCAGCTCGCAAGGCCGTTTTTGGTTTTACCATGACTGTTCCGGCGCATTTGCACGTGTTCTCGAACATGCCCGAAAAGGAATCCATTTCCCTGTCTCGTACAAGCAAGCGAGTTAGTTTTTTGGATACACCCAAAATGTCTACGTACCTGTTGGCCTTTTGTGTGGGAGAATTCGATTGTGTCCAGGCGCAGACGGAACACGGTGTCTTGGTCAAGGTGTATACGCCACCAGGCAAGAGTGCTTCTGGAACCTTTGCGCTGGAATGTGCCGTCAAGTGCTTGGATTATTATGACGAGTTCTTTGGATCTCCTTATCCCTTGCCCAAGTTGGATATGGTTGCGATTCCTGAATTTGTAAGTTAAAAGTTTGGTTGGTCTCTGGTGCCATTTACATATCTGTTACTACGGCAGACGCTCAACGAATCTTCATATCTATTGTCTGGTCTTGCTGAATCTAATCCAACACTATGAAACAACCAGGCCATGGGCGCTATGGAAAACTGGGGTCTCGTCACATATCGTGAAGTAGATTTGTTGATTGATCCAGTGAAAGCCTCTTCCTCGCAAAAATCTCGCGTGGCAACAGTTGTCAATCACGAGTTGGCTCATCAATGGTTCGGAAATCTAGTGACCATGGCATGGTGGGACGATCTCTGGTTGAACGAAGGATTTGCCTCCTGGACTGAGTGCTGGGCGAGCGACAAAATTTTCCCCGATTGGGGAGTTTGGGATAACTTTACGACTGATCACTTGGCCGGTGCTCTCCGTTTAGATTCCCTAAGGTCCTCACATCCCATCCAGGTCCCGATTGCACACGCCGAGGAAGTCGAACAAGTCTTTGACGCAATCAGCTACAGTAAGGGTGCTTCTGTGATCAGAATGATCAAGGCCGTATTGGGAATGAAGAACTTCCAGACTGGGCTTCAGGCCTACATGAAAAAGCATGCCTACGGCAATACTGAAACGATTGATCTGTGGCAGGCATGGGAAGAAAGTAGTGGATTACCAGTCCGTGAACTCATGGCCAGCTGGACAGAGCAAATGGGTTTTCCCATGGTCAAAGTGACAAAGGAAACCTGGGAAGATACCAAAGTAATCTTTGAACTTGAGCAACAATGGTTTTTGTCTGATGGTTCGGAACTAACGGGCGACGAGACAGCAAAGAAATGGACGGTTCCTATTATTTCTTGCACTGAGCAAGGCACCCAGGAGGATATAGTATTTATGCGCGAAAAGACGGCGAGCGTTACTATTCCTATTCAAAAGGGAGGCTGGGCTAAATTGAATGCCAACCACGAGGTTCCCTTGCGCGTGTACTCGACCGCCGAAATGTTGTCGCGGTTATCGGCCGGAGTTAAGAGCAAGACACTCTCTGCCTGCGACCGCGCCGGTCTTGTCAACGATTCTTATGCTCTCGTTAAAGCTGGACACATGTCCCCTGAAGAACTTATGAAGTTGCTCTCGAACTACGATTGCGAGGATTCACTTGTTGCCTGGGAGGCTGTGACCGGTGCCTTGAATGGATTGGATACCGTCATGTCGGGTGACGAGCAAATGCATGCCAACTTTCAACTGTTTGCCAAGAAATTGCTGGCTCCCATTACCAAAAAACTCGGATGGGAATTCAGCTCCAGTGATGGACACCAAACCACTCTTCTTCGATCTTTGATTGTAGGATGCCTTGGACAGTTCAGCTTTGACGATCCTGATGTTGCCGCTGAAGCCAAAACGAGATTTGAAGCATTCCAGGCTGATCCCAATGACACACAAAGTCTTCCGTCGGATATTCGTTCCACCGTCTTTAAGATTGTACTGAAAAATGGAGGCGAAGCTGAATACAACGCGGTCAAGGCATATTATCAGACAGCCGACAGCAACGCGGAAAGAAAGCACGTATTGAGCACCTTGGGTGCTACTCCTGATCCGAAATTGAAGTTGGCTTGCATGGAATGGTCCACTTCGGGAGAGATTAAGATTCAAGATTTCTTTTTCTTGATGGGATCGGTTGGACGTTCCAACAAGCAAGGCAGGGAAATTTCGTGGAAGTACTTCAAAGATAACGTTGCTCGCATCCAGGAAATGCTTGGAAAGGCAAGTCCCAGTTTGATGAACGCGTGCATTGTCTTTTGCTCTGGTAGCGCTTGTACCAACGCGGAGGCTGATGACATTGAGAATTTTTTCAAGGAACACCCTATGCCGCAATCCAGCCGCCGTATCGATCAGCAATTGGAAAGTATCCGTGCGAATGCCAAGTTTTTGGAGATGCTTTCCGCCAGCAGCCTTGCGAAGGTTGATTTCTGGGCTACTCTTTTGTTGCAGATTGGCGATGTCGCCTAGCTAGTAGGCTGAACAGAACAATATGTTTCGAATACCTTTGCAAGTTTGCTCACGTATTCATGTTCACAGCTGTGTACTGCTACTAGCTAGCTGTTGGATACAGTAGCAGTATTGAACACTGTTGTATCACAACTGGAGTAGGGATATTAGTCGACGTTGCAACACTAATTATTTTTATTCCTATTTACTTACGTGACCTGGACTTTCACTAATTCAACGCCCAGGCAGGACAAATTGGTGACGAGGCACTACCAGTAGCTACGTACGAGTATGCCTCTGCTCTCTAGTAGTAGTAGCTAGTAGTAGTAGAAGTGGTAGTGCCTGGTACCACCAGTAGTTAACTTCGAACATTCTTCTTCACTTTCATCGCCCTGTTGTTTTTGTGTTCCTTCTTGTTTCAAACTTCCGGTTAAAAGCACTTCCGCAAAAATCGACTACGCACCGAGAAACGGCGTGGAAAGCGAAATCATAAGTTTATGGTAAAAACACTCTCTACGAGTCAATTGCTGTTATTTGCTTGACTATATAAGTAATAATGACAATCCTCACCTGTGAAGCTACAGCACAGGAGGAAGATTACAATGCCTTTGACATCATGCTCGACCGTGGGTCAATGCTACGGAAGTTGAGGGAACTCGAGGTGGAAGACGAAAAGCTCCGTCAAGCAGCTTCCCTTGAAGAAGAGGAATTTGACGAAGATGAAGAATCTGGTAACAAGGACACTCTTTTGTACGACACATATTTGCGACGACAAAAATGTTATGACGACTTCAAGCACGTGAACTACCGATACTTGGACTTTGGAAATGTAGGCACAGACGGCAAGTTATTGATCGAACAAGATCGTGGTATTTCCAAAATGTCGAAGGGTGGTCAGGTGTGGGATGCAGGAGTTATTTTAGCAGAGCACATTATCCACGAACAAGCCGAGTGGAAAAAATTGCAGTCAAAATCGCCTGTCAAAATGGTCGAGTTGGGAGCTGGTACAGGCATTACTGGACTCTATGTGGCCAAAGTGATGAAAGACGATGTTCATGTTGCCATTACCGACTTGCCGGAACTTGTGCCTTTGATGGAGAAAAACATCCAACACAATCAGCTTGCGTCTAACGTTACGGCGTTCCCGTTAGCGTGGGGCAGCAACGTGGCGGATAACTACGATGTTATCTTGGGAGCGGATGTGGTGGCAGGCATTTACTGTCCCAAGAAACTGGCCCAAACGATTTGTGATCTATGCCACGAAAACACCATTGTGTACATGACCGTGAATTGCCGCTTGACGGAAATCATTGATACATTTGAAAGTGCCATGACAGAACTATTTGAAAACTTTGAAAAGAGAGCACCCGTCAGCAGAAACAAGAATCCCACTGTCTCCATTTTGGTAGCCTCGCGAAAAAGATGACAGATCATTATTGGGAGATAATAATATACTTTTAGTTAAAGAAAGCGTGATAACGCTTCTCTGTGTAAGGCGCAATAAGCTAAGGTAGTTCAATATGCTGTTCGAATATAAAATCATACTGTAAATACTACCGTAACTGTTCATCCGAGTATGGATATACTCCAATACGTAAACTTGCAAGTCTTCACGTTTACTCGCACGTTTAGTCGAAGAGAAGATGATAGGCGCCAGCATTATCAATGGCACATTCTAGCTGGTTGTTGACGTGCAATTCATAGCTCCTTTTTTGGTCGCACGCATGACTGACTCCGGCTCTCTCGTGTGTTGCTTTTTTTGTCTCTAATATGGATCGTTGCGGGATAGTTCCCAGATTTCTGTGTGGCGCATTTTGTTTTTCATGCTCAGGAGCGTATTTCAATTTGACTGAAATCGTCTGTGGTCGTTCTAGCTGCGTATATGTTCGTTGTCTGTACTGCTCGTTTAAGCGCAGGCGTACAGTAAGCTTTGTATTCTCTCGTGTCTGTAAATTATCGTCGATAGTGAAGCGACGAGGTGCCACGAATCACCAAGCACTATCCAACGACGTTTGTGGGTCGGAAAGATGAGAGACACTGCCTACTGATCCCACCAAGGACCATTTTGCTGCATGGCTTTGTCCTGGCGGCCGTTGAAAATGTGTCAAACTGCAGTAGCCAACATAATTCTGTGGTGGTGCTCCAAAAGCCTGAACCAATCCCAAACAAGTAGCACCGTGTCCCACTAACAATATGTTGACACTTTTGTCTTTGCTACTATTATCGGCCAAAATTCGATCCGTAGCCATTTTTGCAACATTGGCGGCCCGTTGTGCCGCTGCGCTGTCGCTATATTCTGACCGCGGTAATTGTTGTCGTGGCATGATTGGTTTGTAACTCAAATTCAGGGTAAAGGCACGTTGTTGTTGTTGTTGCTGCTGCTGCTGCTGCTGCTGCAATTCGTCCATTGTAGCCATATGAGAAGGTCGTGATCCTACTTCGGCCAGGCCAGGTTCCACGCAGATGCTAGTCTTCCAAACTTGAGCGACAGCTTGAGCCGTTTCCATGCATCTTAGAAGGGGCGACGAAAGAATGTAGTACTCATGTGTCTTGTCATCATCGTAATAGTATTTTGTCAAAGCCTGAGCCAATTCTTGAGCAGCTTGGTGTCCATGCGGCGACAATGGGACATCTTGGGATCGTCCATGTCCCGCTTGTTGGAGCCAATTGGGATCTCGACCGGGACCATTGTCCAACCTGGCTCCATGGCGTGTCACAAAGACATGATGGTTCTTTCTCAATTGCACTTGCGGTGACATTTTCTTAGGCATCGTTCCTCTTCTGTTTTCTGTTCATCAACTTAAGTCTTCTATGATTGTACTGTCTAATGTTACGGCACAACCAAATTTCCATCATGCGTTAATTGTTAATTTATTCTTACTAATGAGAAACGAATACAATGTACTCCGTAGTACAGGAGCAGCACCAGACAGGAGTACTAGTAGACTACTACGGGGTGTAGTAGTTTAAAGTACTGTAGTTTGCTTTTGCAATTGTTAGCACACCATACGGCGGCTGCTAATGGAGTCACGAATTGATTCAACCCCGGATGAAAAATAATGAGGCTCTCAGTGATCATGGATACAGCTGTATTAAACGATAATGATAGTATACCGAGTACCGTACCATAGGAGCTTTTGCTACTTTTGACTACCTACCAACCGCAGCTAGCTATTGAAGTATCGAGTTAGAGGCGCCACTGAAGGTGCATGCCGCGTCAAAGCGCGACTCATTTTGACGCTTCTTGCCATGGTCCCGTCGAGTTGAGTAGGATTTCACTGGAAACTGTAGTAAGTGAGGGGATCCTGCATGACGATGCGACCTCGTCCGACACGATAGCGTAGTCCCCGAGAACATTGCCGTTGGTGCGCAGCACGGACTGAGTACACAGTCAGAGAGTAGAATCAGGAGTCTTTCTTGTTCGACGGAGTCAGGTTCTGATTCACTTGGAGTTTCCCGCACCGGGCTCTTAAGAGAAGTGATGTCTTGGGCTGCAATACACCCAGCAAGTTCCGCCGCGAGCAACAGATGGCTTCTGTTTCTCGAGGCTTCCAACGGCCCTCCTCTCTGTCTTGCTTGTAGGCAATTCTGTCTGACCTACTATGAGTTGAGGCAAGTCCAACCAGTTTGCCGGCTGCCACCGATATTGCTCGATCGGATATAGCACTGACCACTGACCACTATCATCTGAGTTCTGAGTACTACTCCAGTATCTGGTAGTGGTAGTGGTGCGCCCGTTCTACCCAATATTACAAGGAAGTAGTCGTACTTGGTTTCTCTGTCGACACTCACGGTCAGTAGCTACAGGGCAGCTGTTGAAATTGCACATCGAAAATTGATTCAGCTTGTGTTTATTATTAACACGAAATTATTTATTAATGTTTTTGTTCAGATTTCCTTTCACGTCCTTCTCTAATTCTACCGTATCCGTCGTTCCATCCTGTCTAAAAAATTCGGAATTCGAAGGCTCAATTCATCCCATCTACGCTGGACTTCCAGTACTGCATGGTACTGTACTGCTATCACCACCTGGCAGTCTTTTTGTGATGGCTGCCGAACTTCCGGAATACGATGGTCAAAGCCGGCAGCAAAGAAAACTTCAAGCTGTATTAAATCCCAAATTGAGGAAACCAGATTTTCGGGGGGTAGCTACCGTATGAATCCCTTGGAATATCCGACACTGACTGGATCGATACCTGGTAATGTAACTTTTTACAGATTCTGTCTTCAAAAGAGAGACCCCGCTTTGTGTTTGACAGAACCACAATCTTACTCAAGTCTAGTACCTGGTGTTAGTAATCTACTACTGTACCGTACCAGGTAGTACTTAGAACCATGGTAGCTTTAAGTGTACCAGGTAAGCTACTAGTAGAGTCCATGGCTCGTGTAGTACGTAGCTTTCCACGTTGGTGTGCTGGAACGCACTGACTCAATAAATGCAGCTGGTACCAGGTATCCGAAAGGATAAAAACTCACTGGATTTGAAATGCCAGCTTACTTCAATTTGCGCTACTCTACTACCACCAGGTACAGTACCAGGTACCCTGGAACTACTAGTAGTACAAGGTACAGTACCAGGTACCACTCTAGTACCACTACCAGGTACAAGTACTGGTAGCAGATATCAAATCTTTTGGTTTCTGTACCAGGTAAGATTCGAGAACGAAAGTCCACTTCAACCGACCACGGTATTACGACCAGGTACCTAGTAGTAAACATCTGTTACTACCTGGTACTAGTAGTAGAGTCGATGATTACTCAGCGAAGTTTAGAAGATTGCGATTGGCGGCTCCCATTATCACCAAGATATCCAGTAGTATTCCGACGCGAAAATCTTCGATTATGCGCAAACTTGCCACTAGAATTCTTTCGGAACCTATTTTTTCTGATTGCTTTATTTGCTTTTCCTTTGTCAATCTCACAATCCAAAAATTTCGAAGCAGTCAACAAGTTTCAAAACATGCCGCTCACAAACCAACCCCAAGAAGCCACAAGGAGTAGCAAAAGGTGCGGCGAGATGAAAAAGACAGCAAGAAGACCCTGTACATTAGTCGTGGAACAGGATTTCGATAATGTCAGTGTCCTCGAAGACAATGATTCTGTGTCGCTCTGCACTGACAGAATTACTACTGCCAAAAATGCCCTTGACAAGGCTTTCCTAGAAACGAGTACCCCCAAGGGCAGCAGCTGTCGTTGGAGCAGTACAGGTTGTTCGCCCAAGACAGCTGACAACGCTCCATTTCAGGAGTTGCAGCATTCGCAGAGATCAAGGTCCAACGTCACTCGTCTCAGATCTGATGGTTTGTTCCTCGAGAAGATGAAGAGCACGGACGAGATCAAGTCGTCTCTTACATACTGTCCCAACGACTGCTACTCTAAGAAGACCCTAGGTTGGAACGAACAGTTTTCGCGTACCTACGACCGGTGGGACGAACGCCAATCTGGCGCCTCTCAAGGTATAGGAAACGATAGATCTACACCGGACAATTGCGGGGAGTTGCCTGTGGATGACCCTCAAGTTTTTGCCAATGACTCTTACCTGAGCCAACAGAGCAGGAGCGAAGGTCACCGCAAGGGTCCATGTTCCACGTCAATTTCCATGTCTTGTGAAAGGGTCGCCCGACGACGAAACTGCCGTCGTGTCCGCCAGCAAGTTTCCGACTTGTCTGCTAACAGGGAGATCATTAAACGGCACAGGCCTCCAGTTGCAGAGATCCGTTTCCGGGGCTCGTCTGCTCCTGATCTTGTTAAAGTTAGCGCTGGCACTGCTTAAATAACAGTCGACATAAAGCAACATATAAACTTAGAAAATCTCAGAATACGAACAGATTATGTCATGATAACCATAGTCACTATAACTCATTCACAGATTAAGAATCCCATAAAATAGTAGGACCATTCAAAATTGCTTAACAAGGCGTATGATCAGATAACTTTGATTGCCGCATCAATTTTATGTCAATCACGGATTCGAGCACTCGATTGTAGTAACATTTCAACGCTCACTTTGCAATATCTTTGGCAGCTGAAGCTGCTCTTTTCTTCTCTTCGTTCCATTTACTCTGTTCGTCTGATGTAAATAACTGGAAGTTATCTTTATTTTCCATGTAGCTCCATATGCCCTGCGGAATGATATGATGCATGATGCACACGCGGTTGTCCACACAAAAAGGAATGATGAATGAGTACTCCTAACTTCTAACACTGCTTCTAACCTGGGCTTTCAACAGCAATGTTGAACTTACCGCAACACCAATCGCGACAGCCCATGCTGCAATTCTTCCTCCCTGTGTTGCAACAGAAGTAGATGCGATAGGTAACATAAAAAGGGATCGTGAGTTGATGATGTTTCCGAATCCATTCTTCATAAATTATTCTCCACAAATCACTCTAAAATCACTACCAAGGTAAAGATTTCCTTACCTTCCCAAGGCCGGCCGAGAAAATTTGATTTGTCTTCATTTATTAGCTTCAGTTAGGGGTTTACAAGTTCTTTGATGTAGCGGTTGGAGGTTGGAGTGCCTTTTAGCAAGGAGTTGTAATAAAATAATTCAAAATTGGATCGACTCGTTTCCTTACTATCGTTACGGTTGTCAAGATCTGAGTCACTAGCCGGGACTGCTTCTCGACCTTTTCCGTGCAGGCCAACTCTGATCACGAACTACTACTAGACTAATTTATCAGCCACTTCTATTCTTTTGTGAAAATTTCTTCAATATTAATTTGTAGAAATCGACATAACAGGTTTTAAAATGACATAGATGGAAGGTATACCCAAACAGGCAAATCATTCTGCCATCAGGAAAACACCTCCTGTGGCATCCTTCTTCGTCCACAGCTGCAAACTCCATGAAGTAGCGTCAATTCATAAAGATGTGACATTCTAAAATCCTATTGCGTCTTTTCAATTGCCTTTTGCGTCTTTTCAATGGCCTTATCAACGTTGACTTTTCCTCCGCCCATGATTGCCTTGACAATTCCAGAGGCAATTAGGTATCCCCAGTAAAGTTGCAAAGAGAACAAAAAACAACTACTCGCCCATACCGTAAGCAAATACACTCTGTAACCAAGGTGTTCAGAGTCCATGAGGTAGGGGACCAAAAAACAGTCTCGCAGGTAAATGAGACGAGGAATCAACATTCCAATGCGAACGGTCAAAAACGCTGTGGCGAAAACCAACCGAACCTTTGCAAACATTGCTGGATACTTTTTCATCCATATTTTGTTGTCCTTCATGCAATTCATGAGTCCTAGCGGAACGGAGCTCAACTCAAAGATCCCAAAAAAGTAGGGAGTCCAAAATCGAAATCCATTCGTGAAAAATGCGGACATTGACGCCACACAAATCACAGCAATATGGTGAAATATCATTTCGATGCGTTCTTCGACAAAAATAGTGCCAACAATCAGAGACCAAAGTTGGTATCCAATCTGAACTGCTGCAAATACATAATAGTCTTCTTGACCTTGCACCTTCTCTGCCATGGTCGGATTTTCTGGCAACAGGTAGTATTCAAAGTAGCAACCCATTAGTGACAAAAATAAATTGGTACTCATGTTGGTAATTTGGTAACACAGACGGCGTCGGGCGGCGAACTGGCTCTTTCTGTCACTGTCAGATGTTGTTTTGGATACTGCAAAGATTTTTTTGGCCAAAATATAAGATACCAGGTAAATAATCGTAGCGACAGTCATGGTAGTAGCAACCGCAGGAAAGACGCGATCTCTAGAGTGTTTCAGCGGGAGATGAATGGGCCCCTTGGCAAGTGGTTCAATCTCTTTAATGGCATTTTGCAGGCTCTCCATTGTTGCTTTTAGTGTGTTGACTTTTTTTAAAGTATTGTTTGTTAACCAAGTTAGGGTTTTCAGACGTCAGACAGGTTGATGCAGCTGGGTTGAGGGGCTGCTGCTGAAAATGAATTGAGTGATGTCCTCCTTGATTGATGGAGTACTGGTACGTAGCTGAATCTTTGATACTTCTAATATTATTTTATCTGTCGTGTTTTTATCGGCGATTCTAACACGTTGTACTAGCTGTCTAGTACATTTTTTCGTCACGTATTTTGTCGTTGGTCACAGGTCACAAGAGCATGACCTTATCCTTAAACAATTCCACGATTTTCTCCTTTTCAATCGACGATAGTAAAATAAGTAGACTACTAGACCCTAGTAGACTAGCTACTAACTTGAAGTTTGGTTCTCATCTGCCTGCTTTTCGTAGTCCGCTCTTTACAGCATACTCTAAAGCGAACGCGTGTGAAACGATAAGATTATTTGTTCCCAAGAGTAGCAGCCCAGGCAAACTCGAATAAATTAAAATAGAACCAACGGTAGAAACGATTATAAAATACGGAAAACATGATATGTTGGTGTTGGGTGGCGCTCGTCCAGTAAGTGTAGGCAGGCAGTCACAGTATATCACCAATCATTCTTTTGGGCGGCGACTATAATATTAATCATTTTCGAGCAGCCTTCTACTGTTTTCAAAGCAGGAGGAGTAGGGTTGATTGTGACGTTGACACGTCACGGCATTCCCTCTGGACCTTCGCTGTCGTGCTAATTGATAATTCTAGTGATCCAAATGAGAAGTAAACTACAAATGTTGGAACAAAGCAAACCCAACCAAACTATTGCTAGTGTATTCTCCGATTCAGTCGAATGGATGATGGCGATATTTCATTGAACCCGGAGCTGCTTCGGCCATCAACATCTGGGAGCGATTCCAACGGTCTCTACGCTAGTGGACGCAATGTCATGTATCGAGCATTCAAATTAAAATAATCATTACATTACAACACTTCAATTTGGCTACAACTAGAGTACTCTGCTGTAGAACTCACACTACTAGATGTAGTACCAGTAGTCTCTACTACTACCAGTGGAAGCATTCTATTACTGAAAGTTCTCCATACTCTAGACCCCCCCCCCTACTAGCTAGCTACTCGAGTAGTAGTAAAGTAGGTCAAGGCAGCTGAGCGTCTCAAGGGATTGGATGGCAGGCAGACCCTCTCGATCTGTCTTCATTCTCCTCAAACTTCGAATATCATAGTGAGGTTTAATAGCGATTTGTTATCACCATTCCCGGGATATAGAAAAATCCCGGGGCTGTGTATCCAATTTTCCGGGATATCCATATCCCAGGCTTGTTTGACGATTTAGTGATCACCAATTCAGGGATATTGAAAAA
>Ga0100402_1005720_pt1 | contig 12594 bp, 9 predicted proteins | sample CryGeyme20150102_FD_80419 | JGI IMG/M metagenome (GOLD analysis project Ga0100402, IMG submission 80419) | Groundwater microbial communities from Crystal Geyser aquifers in Utah, USA - Crystal Geyser metaG 2015-0102 | ecosystem: Environmental > Aquatic > Deep subsurface > Groundwater | place...
TGAAAATCAATAGAGATGAAGAGGTGGCAAAATATATTCATAGGTTTGGCACTCATCCTTGTTAGTTGGCTATGGTCCTACAATCAACTGGATCTATGCAGTTGGCTGACCATACCTATCTGCATCGCTGGAGCTTTGGCCCTTTACGCTGCCTATGATATTCTTGGCAGCATTGCCACTATCAAAAGCTACCCTGAGGAAAGGACCAGCCTAGATGAATAGATCAGAAAGGCTAAGGAGTACTACAAATCAGTCAATAAGAATTACTTCGATAAGTGAATCGGTCATGATGATTCATGTGTCTGAATATTTCAAAAAGAATAGCAAATTATAGTCTCTAACTTCGTCATTTGTTCGATTGACAGTTGATCTTCCCTTGGGCATATTATCCAATCAGACCTGGCCCCTCGGATTTTTCCATCATGTATCATCATTCCTGTGAAATGGTCAAACAACAACTGTATAAACCTCACAGAGGACTGAGGATAGTTCAATATTTATTTATGAGCAAGAAATAATTTTATTGAAGGTGATTGCGTTTCATTTAGAATGAATCGGGTAGCTATAGCAAAGCAAAGAAAAGAAAAAGAATCTCAACTTCTTAAGGATAGATCTATATTAAATGGTATATCATTTTCAGGCAAGAAAAAGTCCCGAACATTTTTTCCTTTTCCCCCACTTTTCAAAAAATAGCAGAAATCGAATAAAGGGAATGAAAAGAACAAGGCGCAATGTTTGTATTGGAATGATATCAGAATACAGCTGATGGCCTATCCTCCATAAATGGAAGAAACGCATATGATCTAATGTGATTCTTCGATTGACTCTTAATAAAATTTTGAGAGGTGATGGTAGAAGGAGCATGCCAAACTAGGCTACCTATTGATCATTTAGCGATTAGTGTTGCCTATACCGACAGAATGTTTCAGTTGGCTCCTTATATTATAAACTGATAATTCACATCAAAATCCCATGAGTTTATGATTCCACACAAGTTTATTGGCTTAAAGGCTCCTCTCTTGATGAGGAATGAAGTCAATGCTGCTGTCTATAGATATTTTTATCATATTTTTCTTTTGGATGGTTTTTTTAAGATGAAAGGTTTGATATAGTTTTACAAGTGTGGCATATTTACTTTTAGATAAAGCCCTAAGGTTCTTGGGCATCGGAATGTCAATCGTGGCTACTTTGTGCTAAAAAAATTGAAAAAGCATTGAAAAAAGATGACTTTATTCTTTAGACTGATGGAGATAAGTTTGACATCTATTTAAAAGAAATTAATGTTCTTTGGAGGGCATTGGGAGTGTCAGCATGCAAAAAATAGTCATTGGGATGATTAGTGTTCATAATAGAGGCTTAAGAAAGATAATATATTTAAAAAGAGATTGAATGAGAAGATTTGAAAAGCAGTCCCCTTGTTATTTTGTTCATGACACCTTCCATTGTTCAGGACAGATGATGAAAAACCAGTTATCAAGATTCAATTCTTTGGAAATCATAAGATTTAGAAAGATAAGCTTTGGATTTGTATAAATTCAAGGTTAGAGCTGATATTTGAAGGCGAAAACAATAAAACACATGACTTTACAAGATCAATTTTTGAAGAGCGTCTCTAAAAGTTCCCTGCTCTTTATCATTTGGTCTAATTTGCTCTTCTTCTTAATCTTCGGCGAGTTCAAAAGAACCATCTGGAAGTTGACTCTGTAGAACTGTTTCAGAGCTAACTTGAAGACCATCATTAGCGATTGTGGTCTTGTTGGGTCCTTCAGGAAGGTTTTCACTTTCTTGGAACTGATGTATGACAATTCTTGGGGAAATGAGGACTTGACCAAACGATAAAACTATGAAACGTCATCTTTCAATTCTAATTTATTGTAGACCCATTCTAGGTAGGTTTGCATGCCTCCTTCAGCCAAGTGCTGTATGAAGTATTTGAGGATGTTGGACATGATGTTCCTGTTTTTGTTCTGGTGCCTCCATCCGAAAGACTCATCTCTTTCTTTCTAAATAGAATCAATTGTACCTGAACTGGGTGTCTTTTCTTAGGTGTCTAAGGTCTATCTTCCGGGCTCTGAAGTTGGCTCATCATTGTATTTATATTCTGGGAGTTTGCCTTATTTTTATTTTCCTGGGCCTGGAATTCGCCTTGAGAAGGATAGAAAATAGGAGGCTGGAAAAGCTGTGGTTGGACTTGAGGGTATGTAATAAATGGAAGAGGAGGGCAAAGAGGGTTGACTAGTGTGAAACAGTGGAAGTACATCTGATTTTATTTTTATTAAAATTTGATCAGATGAAACGACTTATAACTCAGGAAACGTGACATTAAAAGCTATCACATGATTAGTAAGGTTCGTAGACTTATTAGTGATCCACTGAGCGAAGACTCTCTCAATGTTTGTCCTGGCCCTTCTATTACCCATAAGAAACCCTCATATTCTTCAGGCATTTTTATTTTGCTCAACATATATAAGATAACTTTTAATGAAATGCTTGGGGTCTGCTCAGAAAGCCTACTTGTCGATATATTTTCAAGACTAGAGCTGTCGTGGACACTTTGGGAGTTGATTTTCGCTGTTTTCGATTTGAATATTCTTATTATAACAGTCAAAAAAGAAATTAGAAGGCACTTTAGGCATTCTTGAACCTCGGGCCTCTTTCAAGCTGAGAAGAGACAAACAGCATCAAATATATCAAAAATCAACAAATAAAAGCTAGCGTAAGCAGTCTCAATAAGTCAAAGATGACGTCATGATCAAGATGATTCCAACTGACTCGACGAAGCCTCAAAAATATAGAATGATGCAAAATAAATGATTGCATACTCTTATTTTAGGCATTTCTTCTCTCAAGAGGCCTTTCAGATTGTGCTTTCACAATAACGGAATGTTCATATTTGAGAAGGTTAATGTTTCTTCTTCAATTTTTTGGAGTCCTAAAGGAAAAGAAAAAAGTCCTCTCTTTAAAATTAAGTTTGAACAATGCTCAAGAGTAGATATTACCTTCGAAATCACAAAAATAGAAAAAGATGTTTTGAGCGGGATAACAATCGCAGCTCGGAGATGAAAATATTCTGACTTCATTTTTGACAGTAAGCTAAACCAAATGACCAACGAAACAACTGAGGATGTTTTAAGTGACAAGAATCACTATATTTCAAAATTTAATTTTAAACAAAATTACGTGTTTGAGATTAGTTGAAGGTTATTAGGGCAACATTATAAAGAAGGGAAGTAATAGGATGACCAATAGGCAAAATAATCAATGAACAACATCATGGGCTAACCATCGCTGTCCGATAGCTCGAGACTTGTACCATCTCCGGCATTCTTTCCATAAACTTATTCTTGGCATTCGTCATCGCTTATCTCAGCAATTTTTAGTACTCGAGCTTGGTCTCTTTGGCTCGCTCGTGAAGCTCCTCAATCTGAGACTCCATTTAGGCAATTTGCTCCTTGTACTCTTTCTCGCTCGAGACGTATTTGCCAAGAATCATCTCTTTTTGCCCGAGATCTTCATAGACCTTGGACATCGCGTTTATCTCGTTCTGAGCGATTTTAAGCTGCTCGAGTATTTTTTCGATGTGTTTCTTCTGGAAAGCGTTCTAATTCCTCAGTTCTGTAAGGAGATTCTGCAGCTGATAATTTTCCTCATGGAATCTCTGATTGTCCTTTTTGAGTTCCTTGTTGTCCATGTGCACTCTTTGCAACTAAATTAGCTCATATTTGTACCTAAGTCTTGAAATCTTAGACACTCTTTTACATGTACTGGTACCTTTATTTGTAAAAAACCTCCTCAGGAGCAGGCCCTGATGCTTTTTGTGTTATCTTCTATCGCCGCAGAGTCTCATTTTCTTGTTGAAGTCGGTGGGTTTCGGATACTTTTTCATTGTATGCATGGTAGAGTTGGTTATAGTTTTGCTGAATGAAAAGGAACATACCCAGAAGATGTAGAGATCGCTTGATTTCGATGCTAACTTATCCATGAGCAGCTGTATGGGTTAATCAAGGGTACAACGAACTTGCATCGATTTGTGATTCATCTTTATATTTAAACTTAATTATAGAAAACCTCAACCATTTTATAGGAAGCAATAAAAGAAGTTAAATCTTTTTGAGATATAATCCTAATGACATATCAGTTATGATATTTTATATCTGATCGATTGACTGACATCTATCCTGATGGAATCTAAAAAGCTTGGACATCGCTGGTATCAAAATTAACAAGATAGCTTTGTCGGAATTGATCGAGAAAGATCACTTAGAGCTGTAGAACTGGCTTAGAAATCTTTGGGGAAAAATAGAAGTGTGAGGTCTCACTCGAAATATCATCAGTAAGACTTTAGAGGAATGAACAATAAAAAAATGGAGCTGATACATCAAATTTAAGAAAAGTTGTCTATGCCAAAAGATGTAAAACTGAACTCCTAAACTATTAGCAACAGCGGTGAGACACTTGGAAATCGTGTACTTCGCCTTGAGAAGATGATGAGTCAAATTCGCAATGAGCGACTGTTAACCGAGCAGCCAAAGACAGTCTTCGTTCGGCAGCAATTTCCTCAATCGAACCACTATCAATAAAGCCACACAGGAAAAACCTCTATTATTCGGTCAAAGAGCAACTTACAAATAATCCTGAAAGAAATCAATAATGTTCGACAAGAGGTCAAAAACATTCATCGAGCTAATTAAAAAGCCCTAGTCCAAAGCTACAATCATAATCCCCGTAAAATTTCCTAAAAAGTGCATTCTTATGGCTATGAACAGTTCAAAAGATAAAAAGAATCAGAAATGTTTTCTCGTTTTCCTTCTGCAAATGGCAATCAAAACGAATAGCTGAGGGATTCTCCTTCGTTTTCTAAACCTAACCTTCATAAGAAAGATTCACTCATACATGAACTTCATCGAATGATGCCTTCTATTGAACCTGAACAAAGTTCCTCCTTCGGAGGGGACTTCAATAAAAATTAAGAGGAAAACATGCATCTAGATATAGGAACCAACCCTCAATTAAATTATCAATCGTAAGTTCTCTACGCCTGGAAATTAGGAGAAAAATCTCGAAAACAAATCGAATCAGAAACACCAAAGATTTAGGTGTCAGGACCCGACTACATCAAAAACAAATGATTAAGATATCACTATCGTCATAATGGTCATAAATCACTTAACAAATCATAACTTTATATTTTAGAATTGAAATAAGAATAGATAGATGAGTTTCCATTACCTTTTCAAATTCATAGTCATTGGAGATACAGGTAGTTGAAATTTAATGCAGGTGTTGGGAAGTCCTGTGTGGTGCAACAATTTGTCGAGCAGAAAATCAACGAAGAACATGATGTCACCATTGGCGTCTAATTCGCAGCAAAAACTATCAACATCAATAAAAAAATATTAAAGCTGCAAATCTGGGATACTGCTGGTCAGGAGAACTTCAGGTCCATTACACGATCATACTATCGGAGTGCTATTGGCGCTTTCTTAGTCTACGATATCACCAGGTATGTACTAAACTACTCAGAAAGGAAACTTTTAACCATTTACAGGAATGGCTGGAGGAAGTGAAGGCTAATGGTAATGCTGCCATGCAGGTGCTGCTAGTTGGTAATAAAATCGATCTTGAGTCTGAGAGACAAGTGTCGACTGAAGAGGGAAAAGCTTTTGCCAAGAAGTAGGGATTGAATTTTATCGAAATCAGCGCAAAGGATTACAAAAAGGTAGAAGGAGCCTTCAACGTACTAGCCGAAAACATCCTTAAACTGCTCGAAAAAGGATAGATTTCCGAACAAACAGTGGGAATCAAGGTGGCGGACGACCTCAAAATAGACCCTTTAAGCAATAGTTAAGAGCATAAAGGTAGATTTAGAAAATGCTGCTGATCTGAGTGTACTTGATTAATCCCTCTAAACTAGTTATAACATGACCTGTTCGAAGGGAAACTTACAGTGGATGGATGCTCTTAGATTGAAAATAGATGATTAATTTTTTGGCGTTTTTATTGAGTGGACAATAATAATAAATAGTCGTAAACTCGCTGTGACAGTTGAGCCATGGACTTCCTACGTTAGATAGTGAGTGGACCCAAGAATAGATATCGACAAGAAGGTTTTAATCTTGACTTGACTTACATTTCTCCCCGCATCATCGCAATGGCATTCCCAGCCTCAGGAATTGAGAAGCTTTACCGCAACTCAATAGATACAATCGCATAATTCTTCGAAAAATATCACAAAAATAAATATTTAACTATCAACATCAGTGGTAGAAACATCGACTAGACAGTCCTTCAAAATGTGATCAGCTACTAATGGTAAGACCACAAAGTACCATCCTTCGATACTTTGTTTGTGATATGCTAAGCAGTAGCTCATTATTTAGCCGGCGACCCGGAAAGGATAGCAGTGTTTCATTGTAACCATGGAAAGGGTCGAACTGGAACGATCATATGTTGCTTTTTACTATTTATGGGAGTATTTACAGAAACTACAAAAGTGATGGACTATTATGCAGAGAAGAGATTTCTTAAAGAAGGCAACGGAGTGACTCAACCTTGCCAGATCCTCTACATAGACTACTTCCAAAAATATCTCCATAAAAATGTGTATTTTCCTCAAGTTCTCAGCATCAAAAAATTGACCTTTAGAGGAGAATTCAAATTCAGTAATCCGTACCTGAAGTTGATCAATAAACAAGGACAAGTGGTTTATAACACCAGATCCTCTGATGCTTCTTTGGTGGTTGAAAAAAATAAAGAATTTTCTATCGTTTTCACTCAGAAGCATTATTTCACTGGGGATATGACCCTGGAGCTCAAGGAGGATAGGATGGTAGGTAGGAATCTATTGATTTCCTACAATTTCAATACAGCCTTTGTGACTTATACCAAGTAGGGAGCCTAAGTATATAGACCTACTGTTGTCAAACTCTAAGAAATGTCGCCTCTCGGTAAACAAAAGACCTTCTAAAAAGATTTCGCAGTCTAAATCGAATTCAGGAAATATTGCAGCTGCGGAGAGCTAAGAAGGATCGAGGGCTGTGAGAAATGCAAAGGAATCTTAAAGGATGAGTTTGACAAGTGGGAAAGAATCAAGGGTGCCTGTTATGTACGATTTTCATTACTAAGAATCGATAATTTTTACTCTGCAGAGCGAATTAGATCTGCTTTGCTGATAGGTCCTACCAATAAGATGGACTTCTCCATTCTTGATCGCTTCTTATATTTATAATATGAATTCGTAGAACAATGCGGATGACTCCATGAATTTCTCCGTGATTGAGCCCAACGCATAACCACAAGCTGCAGCTGACTTCAGTGTCCGTTCACTCCTAGGAGAATAATAATAACCTCAATTCGTCAAACCTAGCTCAGCTGCCCTTAATCTTCACAAGTCAGTAGAAGACGTGTTGAGCAAATTGCGTAATATAAAGACCCCATAAGGTCGAAACATCATACGTTTTCAATCGAAAAATGTCTCTGGTGATGGCAACTAATTTTTGAGAGACCTTTCTCGCATGTAAAAATAGCTTAGTTTTGAGAGTGAGCTATACAACGTCTACGAAGACAACGCAAACACATCAGGAGACGTAGTTCAGACAAACAAATCCAAAACTATATCATGCTTGAAACTAACAAAAGAATAAACCAACAAATCAATCAACAAGTCAAACAGCAAGGAAGAAGTGCTATACATCAATGATTATTACGGTCCGCTGATCATAGATTTCAAGAAAGATCAAGATGATCATAAGCGCAAGAAGGTCAAAAGTAAGGATGTGCTTGGGAAGAGCAGCAATATGGACAATTATAGCTATCAGTCGAGTGAGTATTCTCATCCGAGGGTGAAAAATGTCCATAAAAACAAGAAGAACATGTCAAAAGATAAGTTTTAGAGCTTGCTCAGTCGGGAGAAAAGCAGCGGTCGAAGAAGCCAACTCGGAGTTGGTGATTTCAGGAAGAGCAAGAGCCGCAGTCAGAAAGATCAACTCAGAGGAATATCCAAGAGCCAGAGCAACTTAAAAGTGAGTCACTCTTAGGCCTAAAACTTTTCTTCCTCCAAGGTCTTCACATAATACTACGGTACCTAGATCAACGTCCAAAACACCAAAAAATTATAACAAAAGCCCATGAAGAAATAACCTCAGTTGACCAAAATAAAATCCCGATAAAAATCAAGCAGTTCCAGAAATAAACTCGGTCTGGTTTCTCCCCGTGGCAAAGTAGGCACCAAACCGATGAAGAAAAAAGTCGTCTGATATTTTTATTTTAACTTAGAAGGCAAAAAACAACTCAGACCAGAATTAATGTTCATTTAAGTCATAATTCTATCTATATTTTATTAATGAAAGGATTAGTCGTGGTACTGCTGTGCTTGATAGTGTCTTTAGGACATGCTGGCAAGTACGCCAACTGTGTTGAATACATGTAAGCCCTCTATAAGAGCATTTTCCAACAGGACTACGCTTCTCTTCCTCTACCCACCATCATGTACTCTGGAATTACCACCAACAATCCTGGACAAATGTACGAGTGCTAACATAAAACTGCCGCCTCTGATCCCTATCACTACTTGCTTGTTAGTTACAAAAATTCGACAAATAATGTATAAACCTTCACTGGAGTCTGTGTACCCGATTCATGCAGTAAGGAGTAAGTTGAAGTTGCTCTCTCACTGCTTAAAATCAAATATTCGAATGTCTATGATTACCCTGAAGATCCTGAAACTGATGGATTGATGGTAGCATGCGCAGTCATTGTCGGTCTTTGGCTGGGAGGATTGGTTATCTGGTCTATTGTGCTGTCTTGTCGGGAACCTGTCGAGAATGAGTTTTTGAAAAAAGATGAAGAAGTGAGACAACCTGACTCAAGGGAAGAACCAATCAACGCCCTATCAGAACAAAAGCCATAGAAAAAATAAGACTATAAAGTATTCAACTTCTACGAGGGTTATTGCAGAATCTTCAAACGATCAAACCAAAAAAACATATTCGGCTCAATTCTCTTCCTTGCTACTCTCAGCATCATTCTTTCCACTGAATTCAGCTACCGTCAAACGATCGCAGCCAATGAGGTAAAATCAATGAACTGGTTCAACTCTTTGGGTGGTGTGCTTTTCTGCAATATTGAGATTGCTTATAGTGTTATCATTTTTGTGTTGGGAGTGAAGTTAGCCAGCAATTTGTTCAGTTTGAACAGTTTCCATGAAATTGGTCGATATTTCTTTGATCACTTGTTGGTGAAATGGGCTGTCTTGGTGCTAACCAGCATGGCTGCCTACTTGGTTTTGAGTTGGACTGATGAACCTTTGAATCAACTATGGATCAACAAATATGGAGCTGACTGCCCTACCATCATCTATCAGATGTGGTTCGTCTTCCGCAGTCTCATCCTTGACTGCAAGGTCTGCCTGCAATGGTTCTGGATCTTGGAGGTTGATATATTACTCACAGTCATCGCTGCACCTCTCTTCATTGTTTACCGCACCAAAAGATGGCTTGGTTATACTCTATTCGGCATTTCAGTCTTCATCTCCATGATGTTCGCATTTGCCGTCCTCGACAGTGAGAACATTCTCTTCTAACCTTACAAATTATTCAACATGGACAAATAATTCACTGTCAATTATCAGACCAATGCCATTGTTAGATTGGCCCCTTATGCTGTTGGATTCCTTTTTGCTTTGTTTGTCAACGAGCGCATTGAGAAGAGTGAAAGTGGGCATCGATAATAAGACCTGAAGGTGGTCAATGCTATCAGAAAAAGTTCAGCAGTTCAAAACTTGATGCATGTGGTGGGATTTGGAGTGATGCTGCTGTGCTTCCTGCTCATCATCCAATACTTGCCAGTTGCTAAACCAGGGTAAGATAGAACTGAGGCCTTTGGGTATTTAGTCTTTGCACCTTTCGGATTTCTCATCGGTCTTTGTCTCTTCCTATTGCCTTGCCTCCTTCAATGCGAATCTAAACTAACCCATCTTCTCAACAAAATCCTCGGCGCTTCCTTCTGGACCTCACTCGAGCGCATGTGCCTCGGCTTCCTTTTATTAGGTCCCGTCGTCATAGGTTTCACAACCTACAGCATGCAAAACAGTATTTACTTCGATTTCGAGACAGTCTTTGTGTATTTCTTAGGTGACAGTGTCATAATATACATAATCACATTGTTGGCCATCAGCAGTATCGATAACCAATTACTAGCAATCTCACGTTGGACTCAAGCTAAAGTATTCGGAAATGAATCTAAATACAGCAGTGTCATTGTCATTTAGGATTGATTTGTCTGATCATAAATATTTATATCTCTTTATCATCCATGAATGTGAATTAATTACCTGATTACTTGAACTTATGAAATATTAAATTGAAGGCTCTTTTATTGTTGAGGGTAGTAGGTAAAATAAGTCTAATAATTCGACCAGATGCTCGTCCATAAATATTGGTTAAATAACGTCACATAAATACTATATCTTGAAGATTATTATATTTTGAATAGCACAGTTGTATAACCAACTATGTCTACAGCCCCCTAAACTAAAGCTAGTGAGAAAACAGTCATACCAAATGAGGTTTCCTTAGTACAGCAACCCTTTATCGGCCACTATGAGGCAGCTCCAGCCTACATGAAGGAGAACGATAAAATCCGATCAGGATATAGAATAAACTTCCAGAGCAAGAAAAGTCTATTCAAAACCTTGTTCATGATCCACAATGAGAGTATAAACATTTGGACCCATCTACTACCCTTCCTGGTGTTTGCCTGTGTTATGATATCATTCTGGATGACCTTTGATGATGTCGATTTCAAAAGAACAGTGAGTTAATCTCGGCAGCAACTTGATAGAGTATATCGGGAGTACTAACTCACTCTAGCAAATGCTTCTTTTGTCTAAACTACTCCTCCTCTTGAGTATTTCTCTGAGAGCCTTGACCACAACCTTTTCTAGAAATATCACTAAATCATTCATAAGATCACTTTGCAGACCACCTACCTGCACGACCTACTCAGCAAAGATATCCAAGGACTCGGCTAAAAATTCAAAGCAGAGGTCAAGGAAAAATTACATAAGTTACAAGAATACAAATAACACTACGAACAACATATCATGCCTGAACTGATGGAGAAAATTGATAAGGGTATTAACACGAGTCCTTTCCTTCTGAAGGTCAAACATCATGCAGAAGAGCTGAAATAATATTTGGACTCGCAGTTATTCGAGATGATTGAGTTACATCCTGAGACACCTAATCCTCAACTGATTTCGAGGTGGCCCCTTTTTGTATTTATGGTTACTGCTGTCTTGTGTCTGCTGTTCAGCACCATCTTCCATTTGTTCCATCCTTTGTCTAGAAGTAAGTCATATCTCATTTAGAGGCTTTCGGCTTGCTGCTCAGATTTGATTTTGCAGGCATCAGCTTATTGATTGCTGGCAGTGCTTATCCTACCTTCTACTACTCACTTTACTGCAATTTTCCAGCTGTCGAGTTCTACCTCACAGCCACCAGTGTTTTAGCATTGATCTGCTTTGTAATCGGTCTTTTCCAATGGATCCATCTCAAATAAAACGCAAAATACCGAGGTTTCCTTTTCGGCGCATTCGGCCTCTCAATGATCATACCTCTAACTCACCTAGTCATCAACTAATACTTCTTTGACAATTATGGTGACCCTTACAGATTTTCTTCTTCTTATTTCTACTATGGTGCTCTGATCAGCTCTTATGTGATCGGCCTTTACATCTTCATCGTCAAGTAAAAATGATTATATATAGATGGCCTGAGTGCAATGCTCCTGGAAAATATGATATTTGCGGACATAGTCATCAAATCTGGCATTGTTTGGTGGTCCTTGGCATCATTTTCACATATTACGGATGTCTAAACAATTACGAAATGAGAAAACAGGCGGCCTGCCCACTCTTACCATCCTGATTCATACCCAATCAACACATTCTTTATTGAAGTTATAACAATCACATCGCCCCGTAAAATGAATAGACTCTGAACCTCATGGGTTCCTGCCTAAAGACATCCCTTCTTTTCTCAAGCATTTTGACTACCTTTTTTTGAGGTATTCTCAATGGACTTTAGGCATCTGTTTAAAAGTGAAATACTTATCTCTCTAGGAGCTGGGTGAACTTTTACCAGGAAATTGAGTGAGGATCCAGCAACCTGATCCTACTATTCCTAACTATACTTAAAAAATAAACTACAATCCTTCAAGATAAATGGTGATTTCATCGCTCTTTGTGTACATTTGTCCCAACCAGTCCATTTCAATTATCTAATTGCAATCTATTTTGTTGTAAGTATACTTAAAGAGAGGTACTTTAGAACAGGAAAATGACATTTTCTCAACACCTTAATATCTGTCAACTTATTTTCGTCTCTACTTATACTATCCTTACTTAGAATCAGTTTCTAGAGAAGAGGAGTCTATATTTTTGACAAAAAAATCACAGATTTCAAATTACAACAAGCTACATCAAAACAATGATACCAAGGTCGAGTAATTGTACTTTTTTAAAGATGTTGTGCTTCAGCAGAGGTTGAGGGTCATAGTTATCTAGGTATCAAAAGGGAGACTAATAGAAAGAAA
>Ga0100402_1005722_pt1 | contig 12589 bp, 9 predicted proteins | sample CryGeyme20150102_FD_80419 | JGI IMG/M metagenome (GOLD analysis project Ga0100402, IMG submission 80419) | Groundwater microbial communities from Crystal Geyser aquifers in Utah, USA - Crystal Geyser metaG 2015-0102 | ecosystem: Environmental > Aquatic > Deep subsurface > Groundwater | place...
GACCTCTAAAGGTATCCAAGGTCTTTCAAGCGTTTGCTGATGTCTTCGGATTCTTCTTCGGAATAGATGACTTTTTCTTTTTCCTCCGGCGCCTGCGGACGATTCAAATCTTTATCCGACTGCTTTCTTGCCGTTTGAGAGGGACTAACCAACAGATCTGTAAGAACCTTTCCTTCCATATAAGTCGGGATTTCCGCCCCGATCAGAGACAAGATGGTCGGCGCCAGATCAGAAAGGCCCGCGCCTTGTATCTTCGCTCCCTTCTTGATCCCTTTGCCCAAGGCCATGATGATACCGTCATTTCTGTGCATCCCTGTGACGCCGCTCTTGGGAACCTTCTCCAGCAATTCGTTTGACCACAAGCTGTCATTCGCCGCATAAGGACGGTCTCCGCAATCAAGGATAAGGTCGGGCGCATGGGAAACATAGGGACCTCGATAAAGATCCTCCCTTTTCCATATTTTTTCGAAAACCTTCTCCCCGGTCTGGGGATCTTTCAGTTCTGAAAGATTGGAGATGATGAATTCCCGGATCTTTTCATATTCATCGCCGCTCTCAACGATCCCCCCGCCTTCCCGGCCTTTGAGATTGACATGGATCCCGCACTCCGCAAGCCTTCCGGCATAGGCCTTGGTCCTGGACCAATCTATGAATTTATGCTTGCTGTATAACATTCTTTTCTCTCTTGTCTTGAAGCCGATCAGCCTTCTCAGGCCTAAGATGTCCACCTTTGAGGTGATGCTGATCAGCCCCTTAAGAAGCTTGTTCAGCATGAGCAAGGATCTCAAGGTACCCTTTTTATTGTATTCCTCTTTGAGGAAGAGGAGCTTCGCGTCCTGAAGCCATTTGTTGATCTGAACCATTTTGTGCAGAGGACCGGCCCCATGGTCGGATACGACGATCAAGATCGTATCTTCATCCATCATCTTCAATCTCTCGGAAAGGATATCATCCAGCACTTGATAGCAGTCCTCGATCAAAGGGAGCAGCCGTTTCGCATCCTGATGATCGTGATTCGGATGAGTTGGATCCATATATTTCCAGAATATATGCTGGATAAGGTCCGGTACCGCAAAATAAGACATGGTAAAATCACAAGAATATTTCCGGAATAAATATTGGTTCACCCGCTCCTGACATTTCAACTGATCCACAAGGAGCTTCAGAAAGTGTCCGGTCATGGAGATCTGTCTGTAAGCCTCTATTCGGTAATGGGGTTCAAAATCCAGGATTTCATCTTTGATCCGTTCAGGATATGCATATTTCACATTCTCATTCGGCGTCCCCCTCCCGGAAACCACAAATCCGTTGACTCTCTGGGGAGGGTAGGAAAAGAGCATGTTCATGACGCCTACTTTTTTCCCCTGGTCCGAGAGGATTTCCCATAGGGTCTTCAGCGGGATGAAAGAACTGTTTATTGGTGTGCATGCATAGTTCTCTTGGAGATTCCGGAAAAAATCATAAATACCGTGCATGCCGGGATAAACACCGGTTGCAAAGGTCGTCCATGCGGGACCGGATATGGGGGGGATGATGCTCCTCAGCTTTCCGGAGACTCCGGATGCCATGATTGATGCAAAATGGGGTAGTTTACCTTTTTGAATCATCGGCAGCAGGACATTGAATGATGACCCGTCAAAGCCGATCACCATGACTTTTGTCTTGTTTTTATTCTGCTCCATTTAACTGCTTCTCTTTTCCAAGGGTTTCAATTTTTGTCAGGCTGAAGGTAGATACGGCCAAGGCGAAAAAAAGCCATATAACCGGCTTGTAATAATATTGATCCACGGTACTATGCACGGCTAAGGCCAGAAGGCCTCCCATAAAACAAAAAGACATGATCTCAAGGTAGGTCTCTTGCCGGATAAAATGCCGGCGAAAGTGCCGGCCGATATATCCGGCGAGCGTTATAAAGAGAATCAGTTCAAAGATGACTCCAGGTAAACCCAAATCGAAAAAGAAGGAAAAATAGAGATTATGGGAATGGGGATAATGGGTGGTCATTTCAAACCCTCCCGGTCCCAATCCTAACAACGTCAGATGTCTTACCTTCATCTCCGCCCATCCTGCCTTCCACATAATGATCCGGTGTTTCAAAGAGGTTATTTCATTGCTCGTGGGTGTCGACAAGGTAAACAACCTGAAGGGCTTGTCCCTGTTTACGGTATTTGTAAAATAAATATATCCGACCAGGAAAATCACTGCAACACCCGAAAGACACGCCGCCGTGTTGATGAACCATCTCTTTCTTAGTTTTGATATGACGACCAGCAAAAAACAGATCATCGCCACCAGCGAGCCGAGACCCGCTTTTGACAATGTAAGAAAATTACCAAAAAGAGAGAGGATCAGCGCTCCCCATAGAAGGATGGATTTCCACCTTGTTCTCATGGTCAGGAGCAGACCGATATTGACACAGATGGTCATATTCAAAATGGTTGAGGCGACGTTCGGATGCCCCAGGGCATTCCCTCGGTAGAGCACATGGGTGTAATTATTATAAACATAGATCACCCAGTCTGAAATCTTGTAGGTATAAAACATTTTCTCCGGGATGCCATAATAGGAAAGAATGACAAGAATAGACTCGATGACACCGGCAACCACCCAACAGACCATCAACTGCTTATGGATACGCTCGATGTTGACCACCTTGACCACATAATAATATAAAATAAAATTAATGATGATAAAGTAAAGGGTCACGACTCCGAAATCATGATAGGGAGCCCACCACAGCAATGAAAGGCCGGCATAGACCACCAGCAGGAACATGGGGACCGTCCAGGAGCTGATCAGAGGAACGCTTTCATGCAGCCGTGCAAGTTTTTTAAAAATCAATCCCAAGACAGCGAGAAGCAAAAACACGGAAAAAAGAGGGACCGTCTTGGTTGTTTCCGCTCCGATCCTCGTGGGCACGAAATAGAATCCGATATAATTGGCGATGAGGGGTACCATCAAAACCAACAGATAGACGGCCCATTCGGGCTTCATCAAGAGGATCACCGCTGAAAAGAAGATAACCGTCAGGATGATGGATTGTATCAACGGCAGGAAAATAAAGAGGGCTGCCAAGAAAAATTGCAGCAGCGCCATGGTCAGCAATTGAAGGAAACCGGCCGTTCTGATCGGCGATAGAATATGATCCTGAAATCTCTTAATGGTCATCACGGCCATCGGCGGATATTCCCATCATCATCTTGCTGTTTTTTCATGGGAATAGTCCCACCAAACGACATAGACCGGTTTCCCCGTTCTTTTCCGGATAAACTTATATGCATAGATATCGTCTTCACCGTTTTTGATGATTCCGATGCTGTTCCAATCACTCCCGTCGAGCAATCCGGTCATGAGTTTATAGCTGTAGTAAGCAAGTTTTTTTACTCCATATCCATCGTCATCGGAAAATTTCCCGTCATAAATCAGTCCCGTATGATCGAAATAGGAGTCATTATTCTTGAATCCCTCTACCATGCCCCAGGCCCAGAAAATCTTTTTTATACCGATCGAAGTCCCAAAGACATATCTCTTGATTAAATCCGATGCCTGCTGCGATTCAGTCTGCGGCTTGGGATCCCAGGGTTGAAAAGAGAGTTTGACCGGATCACCGCTGTAACTGCTCATTTCGGTGATCCATACGGGCATATCCGGAGGGAAGCCCATCTCACTCAGCCTGCGTCTGAGATGGTCGTAGATATCCTTGTATCCCCTGTAATTACCGGAAGCCTCACCACCCCAGTGAAAATCAATGACATCAATATATCCGCCCTTCAGATCTTCCAGTATCTTAAGGAAATGCATATCAAATATCGTGGGATTCTGCATTTCCTGCAGTAAGGCGCCGCCGATCACAACCTTTGCCGTAGGGTCCGCCTTCTTGATCGCCGTACTCGTCATCTTCACGAACTCTGCGAAATCCTTGACTTTGGGATGAGGCTCATTTCCGATCTGCCAGTATTTAACGGGCCTTGTCAGTCCAGGCATGTCGTTGATCCCGTCGCCGTCATAGCGTTCAACAGTGGCGGTCACGAAGTCCATATATGCCTTCTGGTTGACGGGCAGGTAGGAATCCTTTTGCATATATAGATTCAGATTGACCCCTTGCTTCCTGATTTTTGAAGCACTTTCCGAAGTCAAAGGGGGTCCCGCAATAATGTTGCAGAGCAGGTATAGACCCTGAGCCTCTTGGATCTCATGATCGTAGAAAGTCCAGTCATATTCCTTCCGTGTCAAGTCCTTCTGAATCAACGGCCAGATGAAATACCGTTTCATTCTGTGCCAGCTCACCCCGATATCATGTGCATATTGGTATGGATCTTTCATGTCTTCAACTTTTGCAGGATGAAAACCAAAAGGAGAGTCGTAAGTGGGCTCAACTCTTCGAAATGGAATTGCCGGCTTGTCCTCTAAAATAAAAATGGGCGCCGCTCCGATCTTCAAAGAGAGCAGGCCGTCTTTAATCTCCGCTGGAACCATCTTCAACGCACGATCAAAACCGGAGATATCCTTGCCCCTTTTGAACCTTGGATCAAGATTGACCAGGTAAGCCTTCTTCAAACCAAGATTGAGACTGATTGTCTTCTCTATTCCTTCGGGTTCGTATATCTGAGTCGATTGGGAGTACTGTAAAGACGGCATGGGTCTTTTAACCTCCGCCTCGCTGCTCTCTCCAAGAGAAACAAGCGCTTCATCCAATAACCGGTCGGCTGTTGAAACATCACCGCTCTTAAAAGATCTTTTCGCCTGCCGTGCCTTGAAAAGAGCGGCGGAAACATCTTCCCCCCGGGCCTGCTTCATTCTGATGAGTTCCTTGACCTTCTGCGCCTTCTCCATGACATCCTGCCGCATAACCTGTGATGAAGCATTCCGGGTCGCGCACTGAGCAGTAAGTACGAAGAGAAACAAAAGAAATATCCGCCGGACCTTATGTTTTCCCATGTCTTCCCCCGCTTGCATCTGAATGAAGAATACGGCTTAAAATTTATATATTATTACAAATATCCGAGATCGATCAACTGTTTTTTGATTTCTTCATCTATGCCGACCTCTTCCGGCCGCAGGTCCTCCGTGTTGAAACGCTTCGCAATCTCGTTGATCTCCGCCACAAGAGTCCCATAGACCGCAGGCTCCCTTCGCCTGATATTGTGTCTTTCGCCGGGATCTTCATTTAAATTGAACAGCTTGTCCGGAAGATAATGTAGAAATCTTGTCAATAATTTCTTCTTCCAGGATTTTTCAACCGGGTTGAAAATCTCATCAGCGTTTGCAAGCCTGGTGTGCTTGGTGATCAGTTTATAATCGGCTTTTCTCAAGGACAGGTATGGATAACTTTCGGAGATGCATCCCCTGTCGGGGAAGCGGTGGTGGTTCAGAAGCGGCATCAGCGAGTCCCCATTCAACGGGCTTTTAGGAGAGAGTTTCAGCAAGTCCAGGATCGTCGGACACAAATCCATTAACTGAACCGGATCCGGGACCCGCAGGGAATGCCTGCCGTTGAAATCGGCGATCAGCGGGACATGGATCAGCTCTTCATAGAGCGACAACCCATGCCCGAAAAAGTTGTGCTCCATAAACGCCTGCCCATGGTCCGCCGTGATGATAAAAAGATAGTCTTTGCTCTGCTCCCTCATCACATTGTAAATTTGTCCGACCATCTCATCAACGCAGAAAATACCGGCATCATACGCGCTCATGAGATATTGGATCTCTGCCTTTGAAAGCCTGATCATTCCGGCATTAATCTTCATGATGAGTTTTCGTATATTCTTGAATGCGCTGGTTCTTGATGTTAATGAATCTATGACGTTTGATCCGGATATCTTCTCAGCATCAATATCATCATCCAAAAACATGCTTACATATTTCTTGTCTGCAAAAAAGGGCTCATGGACGTACTCCCCGATGTGAAAGAGCAAAAAGGAATGCTCATGCCGTTTCACCCAGTCCTTCATGACCGCAGGGATATGATCCTGAGTCTTGATTTGTCTGGTCTCATGGAAGTGGCTGCAAAAAGACTTGGGATTGAGGAGCGCCTTAAAGGGGGTATATAAACCCGTATGATATCCATTCTCCGCGAGGAGTTGAGGAAGCACGGTAAATTTCTCATTGATTTTCTGATCCCACCATGAAATCTGCAGGCTCGATGGATACCTCCCCGTCATCAGGGAGTATAGAGAAGGGAGCGTCCAGTTGGTCTGGGATATGGCGTTTTCGAATAAAGCGCTTTTCTCGGCAATACGATCCATATGCGGGGAAGTCTTCTTGGGATACCTGTAACATCCCAGGTGATCGGCCCTCAGTGCATCGATTAATAAGATGACGATGTTCATACTTGGATTCAAACCTCCTGTCTATAAGTTTTCACAGGTTATGCATATCACTTCTGAAGGCCCTTTTTATAACTTAATATTTTTTTGATGCAGCTCATATCTTCCGATGAAAATCCCTTGGAAATAAATAACGTTCCGATATAGAGGGCCATGCCCACCGGGAGCAGGATCATATGATCCTCTCTGCCTGTCCCGAATAAGAACAAGACAAATATAACAGCAGCGGCGACGGGTGCAAGAACGGTTTCCAGCCAGGAGACGTCACGCGAATGTTCTGAGAGAAGGACGTAGTTTGTGAGAGACTGAATAACCAGTGCGAATAAGGTTCCAAAACTGGCGCCGATGAATCCAAATCGAGGCACTAAAATAATATCCAAAACGAAATTGGTCAGCAGGCAAACCCCGTCGGAAAACATGACCAGCTTCTGCTTTTTTAGTGCGATCAACAAATACCTGCAGAGGGTCGTAAGACAGAGGAAGGGGAATGCGCACAGAAGTATGGATAGGGATAAACCCGACCCGGCAAATTCCAGGCCGAATAAAAAGAAGACGATTTGATCAGAAAAGGCAACCCCGACAACGGTAATCGGGAGGGCGAAGATCAACGTCATCTTGAAGGTTTTTGCATATAGCTTCCTGAAATTTTTAAGGGTCTCGTTTGTTTGCGCAAGACGGGAGAAAACCGGAAGAAGGACCACAAAAAAAGCCATCGGCAGCACCTGCATTCTCATCAATATCTTATGCGGCGCCTGGAAAAGTCCGACATCGGCATTACTCCCCATAAATTTCAGCACAAAGACGTCTACATAAAGAAAGCCGTTGATCAGAAAAAGAGAGATCATGAGCGGCAGGCAGGTCACGAAGAGATCATAAAGCTTTTTGAAATGAATTCGTATCCTGGGCAGCAGAAAATGCTTCTTGAACAACAGCAGACAGGCAAAGAGGCTGATCAGACCGGCGGAGCCCGACGCAAGAAAGATGCTGAGAAACCCAAGATCAAAATGAACGACGAGCAGAACCAATACCAGCTCGGTCAAGACATTGATCAGTGTGATCCATGCCAGGTATTTCATCTCCTCAAAAGCAATGATCACTCCGAAAAAGTTTCTAACAAAAGCATCGATAATGAAATAACCTATTGAGATCAAGAGAGCGATGATGGAGACTCTGTCCATTCCAAACATATAAATGACCGGCATCGTGCAAACCATCACAGGGATGACCATCAGCAGGTTCAGAACCAGGGCGTTCCCGAGCAGATCCGATGTCCTTCCCCTGTCTACAGCAACGTCTCTTGCAAGGATCTGATTTAATCCGAGAAAGAGCATGGGAGATAAGACCCAGGCAACGGCAAGCACAAGGGAATAAACCCCAAAACCGTCAATTCCAAGGTAGCGGGCGATCTGCGTCATGATGAGAAGGTTGAAAACGGCTTCCATCACCCTGGCGGTCAGAACAAAAAAGGAATTTTTTGCTATCTTTCTGACTTGATTCATTGAACGGCCTGATCGTTTGAATGGTTCATATTGCAGCGGATCCTCTCTTCAAACTCATCCCAGAAATGCCAGAGGTGCGGGTATCTTTGCACATAAGACTCCATCTTTGCTATAAATATGGAAGCGATCTCATCTTCGCTGGCATCGGAATTCAAGTTGATCGGCTCATGGATGGTCGTCTTGTAGCGGCCATCCTCCTGAAGAACCGTAAAAATGGGGATGATCGGCGCGCCTGTTTTCTTTGAAAGGAGCGCGGGGCCGCGTGGAAACAGCATTTTCTTCCCTAAAAATTCTCTTTCGGCAAATTTGCCCAGGCGTCTTCCGCCGTCAGAGCCGTCTCCGATTGAAAAAACCACCATGTTTTGTTTCAGACATTGGAATAAAGGCCTTAAAAACGAATCCGCATAAATCAGATGGGCCTTCATCTTCTTCTCATATTTTACACGTAACTTATAGGCAATATGCCTTCCCATGAAACTTAATCCCTCATTGATCGTCAGCAGGAGCGCCGCCACGGGATAGCCTTCCAGTCCCAGGGCATGGACGGGCAGGAACAAGGGCCCGAAATGGGGGTGAAGCAATATACAGCCCCTCCCCAAGGCAAGGGCCTTATTCAAGTGATCCATCCCCTCGAAGGTGTGGACCTGATCAATGTTTTTTTTATTGAGTCTCGGGAAAAGAAAGATATGCAGCCGGTTCACATAATGGTTTCTGAAATACTCCCTTATTGTATGAGGAAAAAAATTTGTTCCGGTCTTCGCCGGATCTCGGAAAATCATTTTCAGGTTATTCAATAGGGCGGCCCTCTTCCCCCTTGACAAAAAATAATGAAGGTCGCCCATCCCTCTTAAGACATTCAGGGAGTATTTCAGGGGAGCCATTCTAACCATCCATCTTACGGGATACCAGACGATCAGCCTTAGGACATCCCTTGCAAAATTCTCTCGAATTATCATGATAATTGGTTATATGACCACAACGCCCCATACTGCGGCATTTTCCTTTTCAAGCATATTCACCAGTTCTTTGGCTGCTTTCTGAGGGGTTCGACCTTGTCTGACGACTAATATGACCTTTCGTGCATAAATGGATATGATCAATCCATCAGCGCCGGATGAAAAAGGCGGGGTATCGAACAATATGAAATCATAGAGCTTCAACATCTCTTCAAGAAGCTTTTCAAATTTCTTGGATTGCAGATGGATCTGAGGGCTCTCCATCCATACCGAACCGGCCGTAATCATATCCAGATTGTTTTCAAACGTTTTACTGACAATATCCTGGGCCGCCAGGCCGTTTAAAAGATAGTCGCTGAGCCCCTTATCGTTGGGTATATTGAATGCCTCATGGAGAACGGGCCCGCGCAGGTTACCGTCTACCAGAAGAACCCGTTTGTTCCCACGAGCCAAGACGCACGCGGCGTGAACGGCCACAGTGGAGTTTCCGGCCTTGCCTGATGTACTGACCACGGCAATGGCTTGTCCGCCTTTCGCATTTCTGAAGCCGTTCGCTTGTGTAAAAAAATTATAAATAGGCTCGGTAAATGGAGACTGAGTCGTTTCAAGAATGTTCAATTGCGATCTTTTGACTTTGGGAAACTTCACAACGATTCCCTGATTGAGGACCTTCTTGGTTTCATCGAGAGTTTTAAGGGTACGATCGAGGTAATCGTAAAGGAACGCAAAAAATATTCCCAGAAATATGCCGGCAACAGCGGCGATCCCAAGATAAATTTCATAGTCATCAAACGTATGAGGAAAATAATATTTTCCAGGATCTGCCGGCTGAACAACCATGGCATTGGTCAGGTCCAAATCTGAAGTGTTCCTCACGGTCTCCAGATCGAGAAATATGGAATTATATACTGTTTTCAAGTCATCTGCCCGCCTTTGTAACTCACTCAACTTTGTCGTTTTTTCCGTAATATTTCTAAGCGACTCCTGTTTCGAATTGATCTGGGTATCCAGAATCTTCTTCCCGGTCTCGATTTCCACTAACGAAATGATAATATCTGCATACCTTGTTGAAAGTGTGTTGTAAAAGGATGATGACCCTGTCACCAAGGAATTAGACAACCTGGATGAAAACTGTGAAGCAATATTCTTAGAGATTTCCTTTCTGATATTCTCTTTCACAAGATCGATCTGATGCTTCGTAATTTTGACTACCGGATCCTCATCTGTTTTTTCCTTTATCATTTTTGCCAGACTGGTTTCAAGCTTCTCCAATTGTTCCTTATAACCACTGATAACCGTGTTGTCCGATTGATGAGAAGTCATATCTCCAAGATTTTGCTGGTTCAGCCATGAGGCCTCCTGCAGATTCTTCAGACTCGCCTTGGACTGCTCAAACGCACGCGAGGCCTTGTCTCTTTCGGTTTCAAGATCCTTGATCTCAGAAATCATCATACTGGTCTGAGTCGTTACATCATAGAGTTGATTAGCGGTCTTAAATTCCGCAATGCTTTTTTCCTCCCTTTTCAGTTGAACTTCTACCTCCATAATCCGTTTTTCCAAAACCTTTCTGATTTCCGCCATCTGCCTCCGATATTGGTCGGCCATTTCTGTTGAGAAATGATGAATCACCTCATCGGCGATCAGCTTTGCCTCGGAACCCGTCGCAGAGTAACCCCTGATTTCAAATATCTCCGTGGCGCTCATGTTTTCAATGTCCACCCCTCTTTTTTTGAAAAGAATGGTCGTGATCGAAGGGTCAATAAAGTTATCCAGTTTCAACAGGTCCCCTTTGCTGTCTTGCAGATTCAACTTTTCGATCACTTTCCCGACCACCGGCGTGCTTTCAATGGCCGCCTCAATACTATTCATGATCTTATCCTTATCGGTAAACGTAATCTGCCCGAGATGTGGAGGCACATTTTTTATGAACATCTGCTTGAAGTTGGTTAAATTGATCAGGAGTTTAGCCTTACTTTGATAAACAGGCGGCAAGAGGATGAGAATCACGAAGGTCAGCAGCGGCAAGAGCAAAACGGATATGATGATGATCCACTTCCTTCTCAAAAGGATTTCCCAATATGCTCTCATTTCCATAGGCTTATTGTCTCACTTTCCTGATGATGCAAAAAAAAATACCCTCTGAATGACATTTTCAAGATATGACTACGCCTATCTATATATCAAACTTTTATTACATCACTTCGGGGTAATGACCACTGCGTTCCCGACATCCTCTCCATGGAAGACATTTTCAACGGTGGGTTCGAGTACGATGCCTGTTTCCAGGTTGACAATAGGTGAGATGATACTCGCAATACGTTTGAAAAAGCGTTCCGTATCGGCAAAGGTCGATGCTGGAATATAGACGATGTCTCCCGCTTTAAGCAGAATATTCTGCGACCAATCCCCTTCCCGCAAGGCCGCTTTAAGATCAAGAGAGCGGAGTACCGGGGCAACCAGGCCTCCTCGGACAAGAAGGACGTTTTGCTCCTTGGCATCCTGGGTGAATCCGCCGGCCATGGAGATCGCCTCTATTAATGAGTTGGCGCCCGTCATCTGGAATATCCCGGGCCTCACCACTTCTCCTAATACATAGATCTTCTTGCTTTTGGAAGATAAAATATTGACGCTCACCTTGGGATTGAGAAAGTAGTCGGCGAGGCCGTCGGCAATCCTGTCCCTCAACTGGAATATACTCATACCGTTCGTCTGGATGTCCCCAACAAACGGATAGGAGATGAAACCCGTCGGGCCGACCAGTATCTTTCTGTCCATATCCTCGACGCCCCAGACCGTTATCTCCAGTTGATCGCCCGGGCCGAGGGTAAATTCGGATACTCTAAGCTTCTCGTCCGAAACAGTTTCTTGTTTTTTTTCAATATCGCCAGGATGAACGGCTGTTTTGTTTTTTGCACACCCCGTAAACATCAATAACATGATCAAGACCGTAAGAGCCGTTAATATGTTTCTCATTCAAAAGGCCCCTTCTCTTTTAAAAACCATAATAATCGTCTTCATCAGGAGCTTCAAGTCAAGCCATGTGGACTGATTCTTCACATAGTCTATATCATGTCTGATCCAGCCATCGAAAAGTGTTCCGCTTCGGCCGCTGACCTGCCATTGCCCCGTGATGCCGGGTTTCACTTTCAACCTCAAATCCCTCCAGCTCGGGCTGAATTTCATTTCCTCCATGGCCAACGGCCTGGGCCCCACCAGGCTCATCTCTCCTTTCAGCACATTGAACAACTGGGGAAGCTCATCAAGGCTTGTTTTCCTCAAGAACCTTCCTACGTTCGTTATCCTGGGATCTCTTTTCATCTTGAACATAGGACCATCCAAAATGTTTTTACCCAAGACTTCATCGTGTAACTTCTCTGCATCCTTGACCATGGTTCTGAACTTGTACATCTTGAATTCTTTCCCGTCTTTCCCGCATCTTTTCTGCCTGAATATCATCGGGCCGGGAGAGTCGATCTTAATCAAGACGGCTATTATAAGGAAGATCGGAAGAAAAGTAAACAGGCATAAAAAAGACGGGTCTGCGACATAGTTGTAGGTAGAATTGACAAAACAGGCAAAATGCCTTATAGTCTGATAGCTCATTAAACTACCAGATTATAAGGAGGGCATATGCCGGAATCTTTGTCAGAGCTGGAACGGAGACGGGATGGTCTTTGTGAGAGAGTGAAAACACTTGGTGATTTCAGGCGAGGTAGTATCTCGGTCAATTATCGTAAATGCGGCAAGCCGAATTGCATATGCGCACAGGAGGGACACCCGGGCCACGGACCGCGGTATTTGTGGTCAA
>Ga0100402_1005724_pt1 | contig 12583 bp, 9 predicted proteins | sample CryGeyme20150102_FD_80419 | JGI IMG/M metagenome (GOLD analysis project Ga0100402, IMG submission 80419) | Groundwater microbial communities from Crystal Geyser aquifers in Utah, USA - Crystal Geyser metaG 2015-0102 | ecosystem: Environmental > Aquatic > Deep subsurface > Groundwater | place...
GCTGAAAGATTATCTCTTTACCGATAAGCCCATTGCCCACAAATAAGCCTCAAATATCCGTATTTATTGTCACCACTCTGGCTGGGTTTAAAGCCAGTGCCGATGGCAGCATTGATTGGCTGGATGAGGCCAACGTTTTGGTTCAGGTTGGCGAAGATGCGGTTTCGCCAAGTTCTTCGACTCAGTCGATGTGCTTGTGATAGGGCGTACTACCTATGAAAAGGTGCTCAGCTTCGGCGGTGATTGGCCCTGTGGCGATCAGCCAGTGCTGGTTCTAAATTCTTTGCCCGTCAACTTCCCAGTAGCTTCAGTCACTCAGTTGTACCCGTTGTACAGGCTCGTGTTTTGTTTTTGTAGTTCAGCGCTCAGCTGAGGATACGATGCCGCCGCCTACCAGTTCGTCGCCTACGTAGAAGGCAGCAACTTGGCCTGGGGCTGTGGGTTTTTGGGGTGTTTCGAAGGTGAGGTTGGTGTTGTCTGCATCGATGTTGATGGTGCATGGCGAAGGGCGCATTTGGTAGCGCACTTTGGACAGGATTTGTTCACCTTCTTTGAGTTTACGCAGCCATGTGGTGCCGCCGACGGAGACTTGGCGAATCAAGGCATCTTCTGGCGGAGCTACAATCACGCGCGCGGTGCTGCCATCTAGCTCTACAACGTGCCAAGGGCCGTTGGGAAGGCCAAGGCCTTTGCGTTGGCCAAGCGTGTAGTGGGCAATGCCTTGGTGACTGCCTAAGCGGTTACCTTCGCGGTCGAAAATGTCGCCGGGGCGAAAGCCTGCTTCAGCGCCTTCTTTTTTCAGGAAAGCGATACGATTGCCAGCTGGGATGAAACAAATATCTTGGGATTCATGTTTGTGGGCTGTCATCAAATTGTAATGCACAGCCAAAATGCGGGTGCCATCTTTTTGCAAATGCCCCACAGGGAATAGAATACGCGCCACCTGAGTTTTGTTGGTGGTAGCCAGGAAATAGCTTTGATCTTTGATTTGGTCATTGCCGCGAAAGATATGCACGCCATCCTCATCATCAGTGCGCTGCACATAATGACCTGTGGCCACATATTCAGCTTCAAGCTCATCGGCTGCATCAAGCAATGCCCCGAATTTCACGAAACGATTGCAACGCTCACAAGGGTTGGGGGTGCGGCCTGATTCGTAATCGGCAATAAAAGGGTCAATCACATTGGCGCGGAAGTTTTCGCGCATATCCATATTGTAAAAAGGAATACCAATTTGATCGCAAACGCGCCGCGCATCGTAAGCATCATCCAGCGAACAGCATGAGCCAGCGCCAGCTACGTCTTCACGGTTGTAATCCCAGACATGCAAAAACACGCCAATCACATCAGCGCCAGCTTCTTTGAGCAATGCTGCCACCACGGAGGAATCAACACCGCCAGACATGGCTGCAATCACGCGCACGCCTTTGAGCGCTGATAAATCAGGCTTTAGGGCTTGGATTTCTTCCAAGGTGGGTTGTGGGTTAACAGTAGTATTCATAGGGTTATAAAAACGAAAAAGCCTGCGTTTCGATAGTTGAAAAGCAGGCTTTTAAGCTTCATTAGATTGATGCTCTAAGCCTAGATAAGGCTATCGCGCAGCATTTTTTCGTGTTCAGATAATGAACGTTCAAAAGCTGGGCGCTCAAACAAGCGGTCCATATAGGCTTCTAGGTGTGGCCACTCTTCGGTGGTGATACCATTGGATTCCAAGCGCCACAATACAGGTGCAAGGGTAATGTCAGCCAATGAATATTGCTCACCAATGAAATACACTTGTTGGGCCAAATATCCGTTGAGTGATGCCAAATAGCTGCGCATTTTCTTAGCGGGCTCAGATTTTTTCTTCAGGCGAACCAAGTTGTAGTGCATAGGATACACTTCTTCTTCAATGCGCATCACAGCCAAACGCATTTGCGCGCGTTCTGCAGGCGAACCTGGTTTCAAAGGCGGGTGAGGGTAGCGCTCATCCAAATATTCATTCACAACCGAGGCTTCAAAAAACACCACATCGCGGTCAATCACCGTTGGCAATTTGCCATACGGGTTAATTTTTTTGAAATCAGCAGGTAGGTTGTCTTCATCTAACTCGAATGTCTCAACGGGAAGTTCTTTTTCCGCCAAAACAATACGCGTACGATGAGAATCGGGCGACATACCGTTTGAATATAACTTGATCATGTGTTGCCTCCAGCAAAAAGGTCGCGGAAAGTAACAGTTTTTGTGAAAAAATAAACCTTATTCTTGTGTGAGGTCGGACTGTAGCCATGACTGGGCTTTTTCAATGGCCTGCTGCATAGGTAAACCCAAAGATAGGTAAGCAGCCAAGGCTGACGCAAGACGGCAACCTGTGCCGTGGGTTCGGTCATGTTGAAGCTGTTTTTTGGGATGCTCAAAGGCAATGAGATTGCCTTGCACATCCGCAAAAATATCGTTGCAAACATCGCCGCTCTGGTGTCCGCCTTTGAGTAAAACAGGCACTTTAAATTGCAACAAAAGTGCAGCTGCAGCTTCAAACATATCTTGTTCGATATCGGCAACATTAGCATCTAAGAAAAAGGCGGCTTCTTGTAAATTGGGTGTCCAAATCGTGGCATGGCTGATAAGCGTTGTGTATGCCTCGCGGGCAGAAGTGGCGTCAAACAATAGCGCGCCCGAGGATGCTACCAAGACGGGGTCTATCACCAATTGGCTATTGGGCATGAGGTGTTGTTTCAGGTTGAGCAGGCTTTGTAGGTGCAGGTCATCAAACAGCATGCCTGTTTTGATACAAGTGACATCGTAGTAGTTAGCAATAGCTTGCAGTTCGCCTTCAAATTGGATTAAAGGGCTGGGAGTAATCTGTAAAATTGCATTGGGGTTTTGTGCGGTAAGCGCAGTGATGGCGCTGGCGCCATGTACACCAACAGATGAAAATACCCGCAAATCAGCTTGAATGCCGGCGCCTCCACAACTGTCGGATCCGCCCACAGATAATGCTGTATTTTGGCGTAGTGGGTTTATGGGTTTGTCGCCCAAGTCTTCACCATCCACTCGGCAGTTTGTTTGATGCTGGCCTCATCTCCAACAAACAGGCTGGAAATCACAGCCGCCATCTCTGCACCAGTGGCTTTGACATCGTTTAAGTTATCCATATTGATGCCGCCAATGGCGCAAACTTTAGCTTCTGGAAACATGGCTTTGGCTTTTTCCAAACGCGGCAGGCCAATCACAGGCACATCGGATTTTGTTTTGGAAGGAAACACTGCACCAAACGAAACATAGTTGGCTCCATATTGCAGCGCAGATTTGGAAAAATATGCGTCGGCACGGCAGGTGATGCCCACGATAAAATCATCGGGCACACCATTGCGGATAGTGGATATATCACCCACATCTTCACGGCCCATGTGCACGCCTTGTGCGCCGCTTTCAAGCGCCATTTGCAGTGAATCATTGATGATAAACGTTGCCCCATAGGTTGCGCACAGCCCGCTCAATAAACGAGCGCGCTTGAGACTGTTTTTAAAGCCCGATTGTTTATCGCGAAATTGCAGGATGGGCAGCCCGCCCTGCAAAGCAGCTTCCGCTTTGGCCAAGAGTTCTTCAGTGGCCAAAGCGGACGGTAAAATACCATAAATGCCTGTTAATGCGTTCACTTAATCAGTTTAAGAAGGTCGGTGAAGTTTGGTAAGCTGACAACCTTATCGGCATATTCAGCAGGCACGTCTTGGTATCCATGTTCAGCAAAACAAACAGTATGGCATTCCGCAGCAAAACCAGCTTCTACATCAAAACGGGTATCGCCCACCATCACCGTGTTGGCATTGGCTACGCCCATCACGCGGCAGCATTCGTCAAGCATGTCGCGGGCTGGTTTTTTGGGAAAACCATCTTCAGGTGATAAACACAAAGTCATGTAATCATCCAAGCCCAAAGCTTTGGTCACTTTTACGCGAGCTTTGGCAGGTTTTGCCGTCACGATGCACATCTTATAACCCTTAGCTTTAAGTGTATCCAATGTTTCTTTCACGCCTGGAAGCATTTTGCCTTCATCGGCTGGGTGTTGTTCATACAAATCTGCAAATGCATGATACAAAGCCATGGTGTCGGGGTGATCCATGGGTTTACCCAATACATTGGATGCAAGTTTTTGTGCGCCGCCGCCGACATGGGGTTGGGTTTCTGCCAACGTCATTTGGAAATCATAACCAAGCTGTTTGAGGGCACGGTTGGCGTTGGCGCGAATATCAGGAAGCGCGTCAATCAGGGTGCCGTCCAAATCAAAAATAAATGCTTTAATATCAGTCATGGTTTCCTCTTAAAGCCAGCGATTTCCACTAGCACATCTTTATTTTTTTCTTTTTCTTCTAAATCGTTAATGCGTTGTGCTACTTCAGGACTGTTTCCAGCCAGTTGACCCAGCGCCCATATGGCATGACCGCGAATCAATGGTTCTTCATCCCTTAAAATATCAAGCAAATCAGGCACAAAGCTCACTTCGCCACTGTTGCCCATAGCGATGCAAACATTACGTAGCAAACCGCTTCGTCCAGTGCGTTTGACGGGCGATTTGCGAAACATCTGGCGAAAGGCTGCCTCATCAAGGCGGAGGAGCTTAGCAAGATTTGGTGATAAAGCATCCTCACGCGGATTGAGGAAATCAGTTATTGGTGCGTCAACATCATTGTTCCACGGGCACACCAGCTGGCAGTCATCACAACCAAAAATGCGATTGCCCATCGGTTTGCGTAGCTTTTCGGGGATAAAACCTTTGAATTCGATGGTGAGGTAAGAAATGCACAGGCGGGCATCAACAATATACGGGGCGACGATGGCTTTGGTTGGGCAGGCATCGATGCAGGCAGTGCATGTGCCGCAATGCTGGTTGGCTGTTTCATCAGGTTCGATGGTCGCTGTTGTGAATATCTCTGCGAGCAGAAACCATGAGCCATAGTTACGATTCAAGCTCAAGCTGTGTTTGCCCTGCCATGCTAAACCGCCGTTGGCAGCGAGTGCGTGCTCTAAGACTGGCGCTGTATCGACATACACACGTTGCCCATGCTTGCCGAGCAGCTTATCCAAATCCAGGGCAAGGGCTTTGAGCCGTTTCTTCATCACTTCATGGTAATCATCGCCATGGGCATAACTGGCAATCACGCCTTGTTTTGGACTTGCTTCTTCTTGCTTTGGCGGGGAGTAGGGCATAGCCAACGAAATGACAGTGGTCACGCCATCAAGCATATTTTCAGGATTTTTGCGGCGAAACGTGCGCACGTGTTCTGCCATATAATCCATTTCGCCATACATTTTGGCTTCAATCCAAGTGTCCAGCGTATGCATATCAATAGCTTTAATGTTGGGTCGCGAAAAAGCACACATGGCAAAACCATGATGTTCAGCAAGGGTGCGAATATGGAATTTGATGTCATTTGTCATAGGGATTGTTGTGGGGGCTTGGCCTGGCTCCTAGGCTCACACAGTGGCATGTTGGTAAAAAGTCAACTAAAGTAAAAAAGCCCAGTGGATTTCTCCACTGGGCGGATACAGAGCCTTACGGCTCTTTATTGTAGTAACGGCTCTCACCCCGGATAGCTACAAGGTTTCCAAATATAGGGAGTAGAATCATGGCTGACAAGGAAAAACTCAAAGAAACATATACCATTGGTTTGGATATAGGCATTGCTTCGGTTGGCTGGGCCATTCTGGGCGAAAATAGAATTATCGACTTGGGTGTGCGCTGTTTTGATAAGGCGGAAACAGCCAAAGAGGGTGAATCGCTTAATCTTTCACGACGTATGGCAAGGCTGATGCGCCGCCGTTTACGCCGCCGGGCTTGGCGTTTGACCAAGCTGGCGCGGCTACTCAAGCGTGTAGGTTTGATAGCGGATGTTGGGGTTTTAAAACAACCGCCTTCAAAAGGATTTCAAACGCCCAACTTGTGGCAATTGCGAGTTGAGGGGCTGGATAGAAAGCTGGGCGATGACGAGTGGGCTCGAGTGATTTACCACCTTTGCAAACACAGGGGTTTTCATTGGATTAGTAAGGCAGAAGCAAAGGCAGCAGATAGTGATAAGGAAGGCGGTAAGGTCAAACAGGGTCTAGCTGGAACGAAGCGACTGATGCAGGAGAAAAGCTATCGTACTGCTGCCGAAATGGTATTGGCAGAGTTCCCAGATGCACAACGCAACAAACAGGGCGAATACAGCAAGGCGCTTTCGCGCGAACTGCTTTGCGAAGAGTTGAAAGAGCTGTTTAAGCAGCAGCGTGCATTCGGTCATACCCATGCAGACGACAAACTGGAAACAAATATTCTTGGCAATGGTGATAAAAAGAGTGGTCTGTTTTGGGTGCAGAAGCCCTCGCTTTCAGGTGAGGCTTTGCTAAAGATGCTTGGTAAATGCACGTTTGAAAAAGATGAGTATCGTGCAGCTAAGGCCTGTTTTACAGCTGAGCGCCATGTGCTACTCACCCGCATCAATAATTTGCGTATAGTTGAAAATGGAAAGATGCGTGGGCTAACTGCCGATGAACGTCGCATCGCGCTCTGGCAGCCCTATCAACAAGCAGGGGATTTTACCTTTAAACAGCTTGGAAGTGCGCTCGAGAAACACGGAAGTCTGTTAAAAGGAGGGTACAAATTCGCTGGTCTGACTTATCCCCGCGAAACAGATGAGAAAGCTAAGAACCCTGAAACGGCAACATTGGTGAAAATACCTGCATGGCAGGAGCTAAAGAAAACACTGATTGGAGTTGGGCTGGAGCGCGAATGGCAAGGGATGGCAGATGCTGCACTCAATGGAAAGCCTGATTTGCTGGATAAGATTGGCTGGGTGCTTTCAGTGTACAAAGAGGATGATGAGGTGGAGCTGGAGCTTGGCAAACTTCAGCTCGCAGCGAATGTCATTCATGCTTTGCAAACCGTGCGATTCGATAAGTTTAGTAACCTTTCGCTTTTAGCGCTTTGCAAGATTCTCCCTCAGATGGAAAACGGCATGCGTTATGACGAGGCATGTAAGGAAGCCGGATACCAGCACAGTATGCCAGATATGCAGGACTTGGAGGCCAAGGTTAGATATCTGCCTCCTTTCTATTCAGGGCGCGAAAAGGATGGGAGACTAAAATTCAACGAGGATATGGATATTCCACGTAACCCTGTTGTGCTGCGAGCACTCAACCAGGCGCGAAAGGTAGTGAATGCGCTTATTCGGAAATATGGCTCACCGCATGCTGTGCACATCGAAATGGCACGAGATCTTTCACGGCCTATCGATGAGCGCCGCAAGATAGAAAGGGATCAGGCCGATTATCGCACGAAGAATGAAGATGCCAGAAAGGCATTTGCCAGCGATTTTGGATTTGAGCCTAAGGGCAGGCAGTTTGAGAAATACATGCTTTACCGTGAGCAGCAGGCCAAGTGCGCCTATTCTCTTGCACCGCTCGATCTGAACCGGGTTTTGAATGATCAAGGTTATGCTGAGGTCGATCATGCGCTTCCGTACTCGCGAAGTTTCGATGATGGCAAGAATAATCGAGTGCTCGTATTGACCAGCGAGAACCGCAATAAGGGCAACCAAACTCCCTACGAATACCTAGATGGAACGAGTGATAGCGAAAAGTGGAGGCTCTTTGAAAGCTTTGTGAGCGGTAACAAGGCATACAGCCAAGCCAAGCGTAATCGCTTGCTCAAGAAAGATTTTGGCGTGAAGGAGACTCAGGATTTCAAAGAGCGGAATTTGAACGATACCCGATATATCTGCCGCTTTTTTAAAAACTATGTGGAGCAATATCTGCAACTGCATGAAGAGAGTGATGCCAAACGTTGTGTTGTGGTCAGTGGCCAATTGACTTCACTCCTGCGCTTCCGTTGGGGCATCAACAAGATTCGCAGTGAGAGCGACCGGCATCACGCGCTGGATGCGGCAGTTGTGGCCGCGTGCAGCCACGGCTTGGTTAAACGCATGTCCGATTATTCACGGCGCAAAGAGCTGGGGCAGGTTCGAGATCGTATTGAAAAGGTGGATAAAAAAACTGGCGAGATTATTGATCATTTCCCAAGCCCATGGGCACACTTCAGGCAAGAACTTTTAGCTCGTCTTCATATCGATGATGCGAATGAACTTCGAGCAGTTGTAGAAAATCTTGGAACCTACCCACCTGAAGCACTGGAAAGTCTAACGCCACTCTTTGTCTCACGCGCTCCACAACGGCGCAATAGCGGTGCGGCGCATAAAGAGACCATCTATGCCCAGCCAGAGGCAATGAAAGAGAAGGGCAGTGTTACGCAAAAAGTGGCGGTTACCAGCCTTAAACCTGCCGATGTGGATAAGCTGATTGACCCTGAACGCAACGTGAAACTTTATGCTTACCTGCGTAAATGGCTGGCAGGCAAGGATGAAAGGGAAAAGAGAGCCAAAGCCATCGAAGCAAGCGCAGGGCGCGGGAAAGAGAAGCGTGATCTTACCCCTGAAGAGAAAATCGAGATCGAAAGGCTGCGGGCTCTGCCACAGAAACCAGATAAGCAGGGTAAACCAACCGGACCGATTGTGCGGGCGGTGACGATGGTGATTGATAAACTCTCTGGAATCCCCGTGCGTGGAGGCATCGCCAAGAATGATACGATGCTACGAGTGGATATGTTCTCTAAAGCGAAACGATATTACCTCGTGACCGTTTACGTGTTTCACAGTGTCGCAAAGGAGCTGCCGAGCCGTGCAATTGTTGCTCATAAAGATGAAGATGACTGGACTGTAATTAGCGAAGACTTTGAATTTTGTTTTTCAATGTATCCCAATGACTTTATTCGTATTTCTCAAAAGAAAGAAACGTTCATGGGCTATTATGCTGGGTGCGATAGGGGTTCAGGAAACGTTAATCTTTGGAGTCATGACCGAAATTCACAAATAGGAAAAAGCGGCATGATTCGCGGCATTGGAGTTAAAACAGCTGTTAACGTTGAAAAGTTCAACGTGGATGTGTTGGGTAATATCTACCCTGCACCGCCAGAGATTCGGCGTGAGCTGGCGTAGTGTAGTCATCTCCAGTCCTGCTCGACTACAGCGAGACAAGTTTTCGTTACTGATTCAGCAGGAGCAATCGGTGAGAGTTCCTTTCGAGGATATTGCGATTATTGTGCTCAATCATCGCGAAATATTATTGACGCATCCTGTTCTCTCCGCTTGTGGTGAATATGGTATTAGCATGTTTGCAACCGATGATGCCCACCAACCCAATGGCGTGTTTCTTCCTTTTCTGCAACACTCGCGCGCAAACAGGATGCTACGAATGCAGCTTGCAGCTTCTAAGCCTTTGGTCAAAAAGACATGGGCAGCCATCGTGCGCCAGAAGATTACCAATCAAGGATTGGCTCTTGATTTTACAGCCTCAGAAGGAGGCACACAAATGGTTGCCTTCGTTCAGCAAGTGCGCTCGGGTGATGTGACTATGATGGAGAGCCAAGCGGCGGCATTCCATTTTGCTAGGCTGTTTGGTAGGGATTTTCGCCGATCACAATTGATTTGGACAAATGCTGCGCTGAACTATGGTTATGCAATCTTGAGAGGTGCTATTGCGAGAGGGTTGGTGGCACATGGCTTTTTCCCTTCCATCGGCTTACAACACGCCAATGAGCAAAATGCTTTTAACCTTGCTGATGATTTGATTGAGCCATTTCGCCCTGTGATTGATTTATATGTTGCCTCCCATCGCAGTGATGATGCGGCTGATTTGCTGCCTATTGATAAGGTGGCATTGGTTGCATTGCTTAATGTCGATGTTTTGATGCCACGCGGCACGATGTCTGTGTTGACGGCGATTGAGCAGAGTATTGAGAGTTTGATTAGAGTGTTGGATTGCAGCAATGAAAAGTTGCTCGAACTACCAAGTTTGATTGGTCTTGAGCAGCACATTGTTGAGGGGTAACAATGAGCCAAGCAACCCGGCGATTTATGCGGCTAATCGTCTTTTTTGATTTGCCAACCAAGACCAAGGCTGAGAAACGGGCTTATACGCTGTTTCGCCGTTTCTTGCTCAATGATGGGTACGATATGCTGCAATGGTCGGTGTATGGGCGAGTGGTCAACGGAATTGATGCTGAGGCAAAACACCTCAAACGCCTCTCTGCAAATCTCCCTCCTGCGGGCTCAGTTCGCAGTTTAACGGTCACGGAAAAGCAGTTTGCAGGCGTAAAAATGCTGGTTGGAAAGCCGAAATTTCAGGAAAAAAAGCTGAATACTGACCAGTTGTTACTCTTTTAAGGCACAGTTTTTTCCAAGTTAAAACCCTTGTCCAGCGTTGCGGGACAAGGGTTTGTGGCCAATGTATTGTAGCTATCCGGGGTGAGAGAGGGAACTACAACATTGGAGGCAATCAAAAGAGCCTGTGCCAGATTGTAGCTATCCGGGGTGAGAGAGGGAACTACAACCTCTGAATCGGCAGACACTATTCGCACTGAATTGTAGCTATCCGGGGTGAGAGAGGGAACTACAACCTACAGTCGATGCAGATGCGATTACCATCGATTGTAGCTATCCGGGGTGAGAGAGGGAACTACAACCCGTGATGTACCATGCCGTAAATCGCATCAATTGTAGCTATCCGGGGTGAGAGAGGGAACTACAACTAAGCTTAGCCATTCCATTCACCCGGACGCATTGTAGCTATCCGGGGTGAGAGAGGGAACTACAACCGCAGGTGGTCCTATTGGCACTACTCTTTAATTGTAGCTATCCGGGGTGAGAGAGGGAACTACAACGACGTTGAAGCAACTTAAACGCTTGTGGGAAATTGTAGCTATCCGGGGTGAGAGAGGGAACTACAACTGCTGAAAGCATGTGGAAAAGCCCTATGAAATTGTAGCTATCCGGGGTGAGAGAGGGAACTACAACCGACCCAACCATCTTCAAACACATCTTTTGATTGTAGCTATCCGGGGTGAGAGAGGGAACTACAACCATTATATAGACACATTATATAGATACCTTATTGTAGCTATCCGGGGTGAGAGAGGGAACTACAACTGATTTAGCCGTGGAGCGAATTACAGGATCATTGTAGCTATCCGGGGTGAGAGAGGGAACTACAACCGCGGTGCCCCACGTTTGTGACATCAACACATTGTAGCTATCCGGGGTGAGAGAGGGAACTACAACTCATCACTTACGCACAAGACACACCAGCTCATTGTAGCTATCCGGGGTGAGAGAGGGAACTACAACCGTCAGCGGTAGGGAATGCAGGCAATGCAGATTGTAGCTATCCGGGGTGAGAGAGGGAACTACAACGGCGCCATGTGCGCATACACCTGCACCATTATTGTAGCTATCCGGGGTGAGAGAGGGAACTACAACTGAAGCGCTGCGGCAGCTTGTTTCTCAGCGATTGTAGCTATCCGGGGTGAGAGAGGGAACTACAACACAAGAACATTTACTGGCTGAGGTTTTGGAATTGTAGCTATCCGGGGTGAGAGAGGGAACTACAACAGATGTTATCGCGTTATGCTGTGAGTTTACATTGTAGCTATCCGGGGTGAGAGAGGGAACTACAACTAAGCTGTGGAAACACAGGGTTTCCAATTAATTGTAGCTATCCGGGGTGAGAGAGGGAACTACAACTGGTGTTTTAACGGATAAACAATCACAGGCATTGTAGCTATCCGGGGTGAGAGAGGGAACTACAACCTATAAGCAACTATATATCGTCACCACATAATTGTAGCTATCCGGGGTGAGAGAGGGAACTACAACTGGATGGCATACTATTGTTAATGAGATTGTATTGTAGCTATCCGGGGTGAGAGAGGGAACTACAACTTGCCCGCCCATTCAACATCAGATTGCGCTATTGTAGCTATCCGGGGTGAGAGAGGGAACTACAACTGATGGCGCAAAGGTGAACGCAGTGAATATATTGTAGCTATCCGGGGTGAGAGAGGGAACTACAACCGTAAAACCAACACCTGTTGATATAAGTGTATTGTAGCTATCCGGGGTGAGAGAGGGAACTACAACCAACCAAGATGCTGCATTCAACGATATTGAATTGTAGCTATCCGGGGTGAGAGAGGGAACTACAACTCATCACTTACGCACAAGACACACCAGCTCATTGTAGCTATCCGGGGTGAGAGAGGGAACTACAACCAGATGGTTACAAGTAACTTCTAATGGAACATTGTAGCTATCCGGGGTGAGAGAGGGAACTACAACTGTATCGTCTACATTGTCACATGGTTGATTATTGTAGCTATCCGGGGTGAGAGAGGGAACTACAACACCCGCATTTACGACGACCAAAGGGAAAAAATTGTAGCTATCCGGGGTGAGAGAGGGAACTACAACATTGCTGGCTGAGATGTATATCAGCGGAAAATTGTAGCTATCCGGGGTGAGAGAGGGAACTACAACTATGTCAGATGCTCACATCAAGCAGATGAAATTGTAGCTATCCGGGGTGAGAGAGGGAACTACAACAAGCTTACCGTAATGTGCAAGACGCAAGCGATTGTAGCTATCCGGGGTGAGAGAGGGAACTACAACTCGTATTCGTGGCGATGGTGGTGTTAGCGCATTGTAGCTATCCGGGGTGAGAGAGGGAACTACAACAA
>Ga0100402_1005730_pt1 | contig 12574 bp, 9 predicted proteins | sample CryGeyme20150102_FD_80419 | JGI IMG/M metagenome (GOLD analysis project Ga0100402, IMG submission 80419) | Groundwater microbial communities from Crystal Geyser aquifers in Utah, USA - Crystal Geyser metaG 2015-0102 | ecosystem: Environmental > Aquatic > Deep subsurface > Groundwater | place...
TGTGGTCCGGTTGTGATCAACTATGTCACCCTTCGGGGTGCCAATGGTTACCTTCGGGTGACCTTGGCGCCCTGCGGGCGCCATAGTTGTGATCCCCGTAAATTAGACGTTCAATTTTTTTTTATTCTCATTCCAGATGTTATGGCACCGGCAGGTATGGGTACGCTTGACTCTCCTCCTTCCTCTTCGGCGATTGCTTCCAAAATTTCTGCAGGTGCAACGACTAGTCTGTTAGCACGTTTGACACATTCGTCGTAGCTGCCCATCTTAAAATAGGGAATCAGCGATGCCAGGAAAAAAAAAGTAATGGACGCAAGTCCTACACGCTCAGAAAACCCTGCCTCGTTCAACAGTGTAAATATCAGGGGAGGAAACCAAGACAGAGATGCGTCGGCAAACAAGTAAGAACCCATAAGCTCCGCCTCTTGTCCTGTTTTCGGGTCAATATTGAAAAATAGTAGGTGAGATAAATCACGATACAGTTTCTGTCAAGTAAGCTCGTGGCAGAAGGCATATTTTCTTACCCTCTGGAATAATAGCTGCAACGAGCATGCTGCTACTCGTCACCTTCCAACCTCCGGCTGTGCCCCAGCATGCAACTAAAGCATATGTTTGCAAGTGTTGCCCACCGCCCGTCAATGTGACCGATGCTATTAGCGTGACCGTTGACATACATATTAAAGACAGAACGGAACTCCGTATGGGGTTTATTTTCCGACAAACCCACGAAGACAGTACCGCTCCAGGGAGCACTGTAACTAACATGACTAACGCCGCGATCCCGACATCGAATGATGAAAATTGTTGTTGGCTGCTCAAAAACGTAAGAGCAATGCTTGTCAACGGCTTAATGTCTCCCAAGGCAATGGCTGCATAAAACCACAGCAACGCCACATTGTTGCTGTAAAGATGGGAGCAAGTTCGGTAGATTTGCTTAAAGCCAGCCGTCAGAATAGATTGCCCTTCTTCTAGTACATGCAGAGCGGGCCTCGTTTGCAATAAGAGGCCCCAGGCGGCGAAAAAGCAGGGACTAATACCGATAACACCCAAACTCGCAGCAATTCGTGCTGTTGCACCTGTATCGCCAGATACACCAAACACTGTTGCAATGGCAATGACCATAAAAAGAAATATAATGACGTTGATTCCGGGCACAGCGACAAAAGCTTTCGTGAGGTCATTCAGCTCTTCCTCGTTGTCCGTGAGCTCGGGCAAATATGAGTGGAGGCAAAGCGTCAAACTCAACATGAATATTGACCACACTAGCACTGACAGCGCCAGGGGAAACCAACTTTGTTCGGACATGAATATATGCGGTACGACACAGCAGATGTACATAAATGCCAGAACACGTCCAACGCTTCGTCGATGTGATGTGTGATCAATAATGGCGCCCATCAATGGCAACGAACAGGCCACCAGGAGGGAAGTAACAGTTGTCAACGTGGTGATAAAAGAGGAAGGTTTCATTCCGTACACTTCCTTGTTGCATTCAGGAACTTCAGTCTCTCCTTCTGGTGCTTCTACTTCGCAGCCTGCTTCCAATTTGGCAAAATAGAGCAAGGCAGGGGCCACGAATGTAAGGACACCAATAATTCCAATCATCTGGCCCGTCATGCCCATCAAGAACCCCAACGCTTCTGGTTTGCCGTGAAGGATCGGTTTACCACAGCATACAGGAAACCAACGTGGTAAATCATCAGTGCGATGTGGTTGCATACCACCATTGCCCTCCTCTCCTGGTGCGTCAAGTTCCGTGGCGGTAGCGAAGGAAGAGGCTTCCGTGGAAGACCGATCTCGATTCTTGGATCGAGAAGGCCCCGACGATGAAACGACCGCTGTTGTCACTGCCTCTTCTTTCGGATTCATTGCTACAGGAGGAGCAGTTGAATCACTACTCAAGACGGTATCTTGCCACTGTAATGTTGCGCTATATGCGAAACAATCTAGCTTCCGATGAGAAGAAGAGTATGAGCGGGAAACAAGTTTGAGTTTTAGGGGGGAGAAAAGAAGAGGGATGGTGAAAGAATGGTTCATTATTTATTTGGAGATCGATGTACAGAAGAGTACTACTACTAGCTACACTACTACTATGAGCCACTATTATTAGACTCTAGTACGAGTAGTAGTCTACAACTACTACTACTCTAGAGTAGTAGTAGTATTTAAGAAACCTACTCGTCCTAGTACTCGAGAACTCAGGAATTCCAGAAAGAATCTGCTCGGGTCTTTTCTTTTACTACTAGTAGCTACGTAGTAGTATACTACTCAAAGTAGTCTACTACGGGTCGTTGGGCGATGAAGGTTGAGGATAAAAATGTCGGCCATTAAGGCTAGGATACAAGCATCACTTATCATGGCCTTACTCAAAAATCTCCGCTCTAGCTACTGTAGCTAGGAGCAGTAGATACTCTACTAGTAGTACTACTCTACTCTAGCTAGTAGTAGCTACCAGGGTACTACTCTAACAAGTATTAGAGGAGTACTAGTACTCTACAACTGCTACTACTGTAGTAGACCTACTAGTAGTACACTAGCTAGAGTCTACGAGCTAGTATAGTCTACTAGCTACTACTACTAGCTAGTCTACGCACCGCAGATTCCGTCCATGGAAGATAGAGGTACGCGACCGTTGAGATTCGATATTTTGTTTTGTAGAGTACCTGGTAGTTTGGTTTGATTGCAGAGCTGCCACTCACCTTGTAAAGTTTTTGTTCCGGTCTGCGGGCATTGCCATTTGTTCACAGCTTATCCTCGAATTTATCTTTGGACAATTTCTAGCCCGACGGATCAATAAGCGAGGAGAGACAGAGACAGAGGGGGTAGCCAGTTTCGTATAGTGTATAGTAGTCCTTGGAAAGATGCCACCGAAGAAAGCGGCCACAACGCCGGAATCGCGAAAGCGCAAGGTTGATATCAAGGACCGTACAGAAGGGAAGGTTGAGGACGTTGCTACAAAGGAGCCGTGCAAAGTCAACAGTATGTTCAACACCATCGAAAAGAAGGGCATGGTCTACCTTGATCCAGAAAGCTTTCCCTCGTACATTCAAGATGATATTTGGGCTATCCTTCAGGATTGTGGCTTTGAATACCAGACTGGGTTCAAATGCGCAGAACTTAACATTAAGGGAATGGACCATGAACACAATATTCGCAAGCATCTGTGTGTACACGGACTGCCCAGCACGAAAGATGTTGACGAGGACGATGTCGTGGCACTCAAGAAATGGGTTGCTTTTGCAAACGTTCCTTTGAAAGAGAGCGATGCGACACACGTACTGGAACGAGTGCCCTTGCCCTCGGATTATGATGCCGTTACATTGTTAACTCAATTGGGATTCAATGTTGATGGGAAAGCCAAAACAATCTACCGAACTCATGCCGAGGAAAGTACTATCGCTGTATTCAAATCTATTTCGGACCTTCGAACATTCATCCGCAGTGCCAGCGACGAAATCTTGCTGTCGGCTATCGCTGCCGATGAAAAGTTTTCACCCCGCAAACGAACCAGACGAGTCGCACGCAAGAGTGATGTGCCGCTCACGGAAGATCAGGTACTGCAACTCCGTTTATGGGGGGCATTGTCTCCTACAGATCTGCATTACTTTGGGAAAGCCCCGAACAAAGAAAAAGAAGAAGAAGAAGGTTCATCATTCGGGCAGTCTTTGGTAAGCCAGTGCATCATTCTGTAAGTCTGAAATGAGCCTTGAATAAAAGCAATTTGTTATCGTGCAACATTTGTCATTATTCAGTACCGGTAGCATGAAATAAAGGGTCCACTCAAAGGGGAGTACGGTCCCTGAAATCGGTGCAATACGATATCCAATACGATATCCAAGATGACTATGATCCACCTCTACTTATAAAGTTAAGAAGAATCTAAGAAGTTTACAAAGTTAATTAAAGAAAATATGTATCAAGCTTTACTTGTGAGCCTCATAACATCAGCTTTGCTTCTTGTCGAGAATGGGCCTTTCCTAATCAGAGAAGATTCGCATTCGTCTTTTCAATCTGTACGGGCCACATTCTTCGACTCAGTATCCGAAGCTACGCTTACAAAGATTCGAATGAAGTTGCTGACCAGAGCTTTGAGCACAACATCCATTTTGTCTTTGCAATTGACGCATCGGCAACCCTCCAACTCCATGCACCAGCTAGATTCACCCCCATATCGCATATGAGTGGCCTCTAGATCCTGATACAATGCACTCGTAGCCATGACGCGTCGGATTTCTGGACTTGCCAAGACTTTCTTCGTCATGATGGATCGGAGACGTTTCAGATCCTTCGTCGTCGCTACCACCACAGTGCGACCATAGGGAGTGAACAACATCCCAGCTAAGTCTGTGAAGCTTGCAAATTGCGCAAACACCGTTTCATCTGCGGGTGATCCGGCCCCCTTCTCTTCCTCACCACTAGCTTCGCTGCTGTTGCTGCTGCTAGAATGCGTGGCAGTGTTGGTATCACCGGTGCTCTGTGAATCCTCTGACTCGCTTTCGGTATCGCTGCATAGCTTGTCTTTGTCTTGTTTTAGGGAAGGATGACTGGCATCAGCGACGCCAACATTCGTACAATGTGAATGTCCAATGCCTTTCTTCAAGATAGAATGTCCGCAATTGGCAGTACATCCCACGCGATGACAAATTTTGCAATCGGCCTTGCTTTCGTTAACACCCTCGCACAAGTCCTCGGAAGAATCCAACGAACTACAGGCACACTCAGTCATTGTTTCCAAGAGATCCGAACCTGGCACATCTTTTTGTAGAGTTGCCTTGACACTGGCCGGCGCATTTGTTTTGTTATCGGTTGGATTCTCACGATTATTATCGGTGAATGCTTTTGGACTAGTGTTCTTTGGAGGTTTGCTCCTGTTGATCGATTCCCGGGCTTCTGCTGCTGTTGACTCAATAGTACTGTTGCTGCCTCGCGACATAATTTCCTTTTCCCGTTCAACCAAAGCATCCACCGCTACGCGAACAGCGTTACTCATGACGACCCGACAATGATCATGCAATATACCTGACCCGAGTTTTTGAAGTTGGCCACTGTTCTCTCTTAAAGTCATCGTTACTGATGCATAGTCGGTCACCATCTTGCATCCATGTTTGCGTTGAAGACGTTCTCGCGTCGAGGAGGGAGGTTTCTTGTTGGTACAAAAGTCAAGGTATGAGTCAGGAACCTTTAAATCTAAGGCACTGGCCAGGTACTTAATATCGGGAATCGATGGTTTGAATGGTCGACTTGGAACAAGATCGGTGGCGGTGGTAGCGGTGGTAGCGGAATTCTTTTGCTTGCAATCGCTGTCAGCTGCCACCAAGGCTGATGGTGGCTTCTTTGCTTTGAATTTACGATTGCGTCGACTCATGATATAAATAAGAATGCGATGAGTTAATATTGTTTTTTCTGTGAAGTAATGAGATTGTTTTTGCTGTTGTTTGTATGACAGGGAAAACGTTTGAAAAAAAGTTGCTTTGTTTTTTTGGTCATTGCTGATTTGTTCCGGCAACCACTGGTTTGGCATTTCAGGAAGTCTTCTCAAGCCTGCCCTTACTTCCGGTTGCTTGGCGCAAGCTACAGTTTCTAGCATGCCACAACCAAGCTACACTACCTATTCTTGCCGTATTCGTCAATTTGTGACCATAAATTAGCTCTGTCCTGGTCGCCTGCAGCAAGGTTCTACGGTACAGCCTGCAACAATATTCTACAGTACAGCCGCCTTCGAGCTTGTTTTAGTGTGTGCTGACACAGGTTAGCTTCAGAAATGTAGTAAATGGTCATTAGTTTCCTTCTTCCTTTTCTGCAGTTATGACTTCACGCCCTGATCCTTTGTGCTCCGCCTTCGATTTTCTCTAGACGCGTCAACAGTATTGCCAACACCATTAGTAGGATATACAGATATAATATCTACTTCTTGAGACGTTGCTGGATGCACTCCGTGGTCCATGCTTTTCAACTCTGACCCAGTAAAATCAAAAGTATTGAAGTGAGTGGCGGTGCCACCGTTGCCGTCGCCATCCCACCATGGTACTGCGGCCCATGTATTTCTACAAGATGGATCGACGCTGCGGAAATAAAAAATAGTAGGGGTCTACTCTAATAAATATAGGAACGGTGATATTAAAGGATCTACTGTGCGACTTTCTAACAATGAACCGCACTACAATTGCAACTTTTCTTATTATTTGCAGACCACCGAAAAAAAATCCAATACAAGAAGATCCAAACTGGTATTTAAGATAGGATCATCGTATTTATCACAAGCAAACCTCTGCGCACCACCGGCAACAGCATTGATAAAAGCAGCAGTAGTAGCATTACCATAAGCAGCAGCAGCAGCATGATCCATCAGCTACATGTCGGCACAGATTTTGGAGATGCATCTTCTCCAGCCGACGCAGTTCTTCGTTTGTCTCTCGATAGCGACACCGGTGCTCTCTCTGCAACGGGATCGCCTTTGAAAATCGGCAGCAACAATCCAGGCTGGTTAAGCCGGTACATACAAAAAGGCGACAACTCTATTGTGTATATTGCCATGGAAACTGATCCAGGTGCAGTACAGGCATTTGCGGTGGAGAAATCAAACGGCGAATTGCGACCCCTTGGTCCGTCGCAGTCCACACAGGGTCGTAGTCCCTGCTATTGCTCCCTGGACATGTCAGAAAAATGGTTGTTTGTGGCCCATTATTCGAGTGGATCTGTTTCCGTCCTGCCCGTGTTGTCGGATGGTAGATTGGGACCGGTCACGGACACGAAGCAGCATCCGAATGATCCTTCCCTCTTTCCTGTTAGCTTGCACGACCGTCAAGAGGGACCTCATGCGCACTGCATCCTTCCTCATCCCATTCATCCCTTTGTCGTGGTCTGTGATCTGGGTTTGAGCCGCGTTGTGGTCTATCGATTCGATTTCGACAAGGGCATCTTAATCGAAGTACATGTGTTGCAGCTGGCCATTGGTGCTGGGCCTCGCCACTGTTGTTGGGATAGAGACAATGGAGATGTGCTTTACATTGTCAATGAACTTAATTATACGTTGGTGGCAGCTTCCTTTGATATCACCACGGGAGCATGCACGCTACCAGAAGCATCCTCTTTGTTTCAGCCACTTTATTTGTTGAGGGACAACGACGAAACGTCAAGAGCCCATCATCGAGGTGGAAGTGACATTGCCAGACTCGGCCGTTTTCTCTACGTGGGATGCCGGGCTACTGATCCTGGTTTGATTGCCATTGTGGATCGCGAGACGTGGAAGGTCGTAGGACACGAATCGACCCGGGGAGCGGTGCCCCGAAATTTCAAAGTCATCCAATCAGGCGGCGGCAAAGAGGAAAATAAGTTTTTTTTGGTGGTGGGCAATCAAGAATCCAAATCCGTAGTCTCCTTTATGATGAATCACACCACGGGCAAACTGACATTTCAAAGTCGAATCTCCACGGAACCTTACAAGGCCTGTCATATTGCAAGTCCGGATGCGATTGTGGTGTAGACCTCGTAAATGTGTTACCTAACAAGAGGGCGCATAGCTCGTTCGGCGCTTCAGCTGTAAGTAGTTCACGTTTATTACACTGTAGTTCCCTTGCAACTCATCAGCAGTGGTCGATAACTCACGAGGATGGGCTCACAAAACGAGACAGATAAAGTCAAGAAAGTGCATGAGTTGGAGGATAGTGTGCGACCGAAGATTTGTTGTTTGAGCAAGTGTCCGACCATGAACACAGAAGGACCTAGAAAAGAAAAATATTTCCATCCAATTGTTATTTTGACCGTGCTTCAGTTTCCCTACTACTAGCTACTCGGAGTAGTAGCTTAGGAAGTATTAGAATTCAGTCTCGATCCAACATACATCTGCATCATTAAGTTGAAATAATGAGCGAAGAGAAGACAGTGGTAGCAATTTTGACTTTGAAAAAGCATCAAGATGGAGTGTGGATTAAAAGGTTGGTACTGGCTCTAGAAAAAATTGCTACCGAACCAACTTCTGCTGTTGCTTTGCCCAAAGAAATAAGAGTCGTAGCTTTAGAAGACTATTTGAAGGGTCCTTTAAATATATCTGATGGTAGCTCACTCAACAGCAACAACTGGTGCTGCCTCGTGAACCGAGTCTCGGACGCGGCAGAGCCCTGGCAGGTCAAGGCATGCTTGGCGGTGTTGCAGCTAACCAAGAGTGTTTGGAAAATTCCAATTGTGAATGGTCCTGATGCATATAGTTTTTGCACAAATAAATGGTGCCATCATATCTTATTTCAGCAAGCCAATCTTGCGTCTCCAAATACTGTAGCTGGTATGGCGTGTACAGGCACTCATCAATCTGCATTAGAGAATAAATGCTTGGCGATGCTCTACAAGTTGCAAGATCGAAAGTCGTCAGAACCTCCTTTGCATGACTATCTTGTAAAACCCAATGCAGGTGGTTTCGGGGCTGGTATTGAGCGCCATCAAGCTCCTGTTATCTTGCCCGAACCCAGCGACCCCAACACAACAACCAACAAGAGCCCTGATTCTCTGTCGGAAGCTACTAATTATTCGGACAAAATGGTCATTTTTCAACAATACGTTAATGCAAGGGACGACAAGACATATCGTGTCTGGTTCCTTGACGGTAAAGTTCAGTGCGCTGTCGAACGAAGTATTGATTCCCTGTCGTCTTCGCAATTATCATCTAGCATTGCATCAAATGCACAACGTGAACAACAACCTTTGTCAACCCACAACTTCACCACTGAGTTTACGTCGGGATGTGCGGGAGGTACCTGTGCTCGACCAAGAGAGCCTGTCAAGGCGACTAGTTTTCAACTGTGGGAAGTACCAGACTCTGTACGAAGAGAAATTGAAGTGCAACTCTTGCCGCGGCTACCAGCAGACGCGCATTGTGGGAGCATTGAGTTCCTTTACAGCTCTAGCAGTGAAGAATTCAACAAAGGAGAGAACGTTCGTCTTTATTTTGACTTGAATCTATTGTCTACATTGCCCATTATAGATACAAATACTACAGCTAAGAATGATAATGAAGACCCTTGGATGCAACTGGCAGAATCAATATGGAACTTTACCGATTGTTCCTGTGCCTAGCGCCTAAATAGATTGCTTAAGCTCGATAGCAGTCCTGAAAAGTTGTGAGTCAAAAAATGCAACATGAAGTACTGGTATAAAGCTTAGTCTTCTAAAAAATCGGTCATATCAGAAGCACTGACATAAATAGTGTCGAAACTCTCAAAGAATTCCTTGTCTGTCATCCAGAAAATTCCATCGTCAGCCACTTCAGGATTGAGAAGCTCTTTGATCTTTGGTTCTGCTTCCCAACCAGGACCATTATCGCGGAAATCGCCATTTTGCATTTCACCTTTACCCCATGGATTTCTGACACGCATAAGGTTTATGCCAGTATCAGCAACATTTTCCACGGCTTCAATGACAGTATATGCATGAGAGTCAACAATACCGGCATCCGCGGCATGCTTTTTTGATCCGGCAGAAACGATATAGTTGCTCATGTCCCAGGCATACATGTGCAAAAAGAGTTCTTCTTTGCAAATGTGGCCAACTCCACCTCCACCAGCTCCTGGCCATTCAACCTCCCAGACACCTTGGTCATTGATGGGGTGGTGTGGGGAATTGTGGTGATCAAGCCACTCATTCATGACAGGGTTGTAACGTGCCTGACAGTAAAATAATCCAGTGGATTCATTCTTCATAATTACGTATTGGTGCTTGCACCCTGTCATCATTGCCCAAGCATGAGCTGTTTATTTTAAACGAGGCAAATGATGGTTGAGGATTATTAAAGAAAAGATAAACCAAGTAAGAGATGCCAAGAAAGGAAAACCATGGGCAGGAACTGCCAATCTAACTGACAAAGAAGATGCAAATTTCCCAAAGATGGCTCTTTTCGAAAGGTACTTACTGCACTGACCACCCACAATTTCATCCCATCCACCACAATGAACTGCAAATGCTTTTTCCAAATAGCAAACCCACAATTCTGCATCGGAGGAGGGTTGACTTGCTAGCAGTTTTTCATCATCTAAAGGATCTGCTGGAAGACTCTCGTCCACGACAATATCAACTTCTGTCCAGGTCTCCAGGTCCCATAAGGTAATTGTATATTGATTAGCTTCTAGTAAGGGACACTCTGTTAACCTGGGTGTTTTACGGAACAGCTTTTTCACAGCACCATCAAATTCTGCAAGAGCGCTAATAGCCGACAACAACCAGCAGTCGCCGATGCTTCCTTGATGGGTGTCACTTGGATCAATGTCACCAATGACTTTGAGGAGAGGAGTGTCGCACACTCCCATGCCGCGACCAGGAAGAATGAACTTCTTGGTAAAGGGTTGTTTTCGCAGTGTCATCTTGTGGGAATATTGATCCCTGGATTCCACTGGGAGTTCATCATTAGGAAATGTTGGCAAGTGAATGTATTTTTGCATCAAGACAGACATCCATCCGTCGTCGGAAATGATGGATGGAACCAACCGTTCTGTTCCAGCACGATGAATGAACGTATACTCTTGCATGTTTTTGGGCCATGTAAGCATTTTCTTTTGATATGTCATAGCAATATACTTGTCTGGATTTTCTTTGAATTTGGCAACTCCTTTCAAAATGGATTTACCTTTGAACAACTTTTCTTTGCCCATGCACTTGAAATCAAAAGCTCCATTGGTCCTGATTTGTTTCAAATGAAATTTGGATTTGTCTGCGAATTCAAATTCCAACGAGCCAGGAGTACTGGGCGTTGCAGTTCCCTTAACTGGAGTCGTATCACCCTTGTCAAAATCTTCACCCTTGTGATGAAAATTCTCATCTTGATAAGCGGCTGGGCGAAGCTTGTCGGCAATCTCTACTGCAGCCATAACGGAAAATCGTTTGACATTACGGCGCCTCAGTTTACCGAACGCTTCTTGGGCACAAGATCCACGTCGATTAAGTAACAATGCCGTAGTTCGTCTCATAGTGCTACCGCCATTGCCACTCTTTGTCGCCGTGGACGGCGTGGCGGATGCGGACTTGGAGTCTCTAAACGCTGTAGTGTCCTCCTCAAAGACACTCGACGCGTCTTTTACACTGTCCAAGTGGTCGCGCTCGGTATCAGAGGCTTCACCGTCGGACCATTTCTCTAAGGTCGCATATCGCTGGGCCGCACGGGCACCATATTCACTTGGCAATGCAGTGGCTCTCCTGTCTTTGTTCGGCGCAGCAGGCTCGGTGAAAGGAAAATCGCTTTCCAACTTACTGGAAGAAAGACTGTCAGCTGACTTGTCGAGGTTGTCCCCTTCGTCAGGGACTTCTGTATCATCGTCTAGAGATCCCACTGAAAAAACACTATCATCGGTGCGCAAAGGAGGGCGGTCAGCAAAATTGTTTAGACCGTGTCGTCGTGGCACAGCACCCGTCGTAGCTGATCGAAGAATCGTCCCCGTGCTGTTACATGTTGAACTTTTCCTGGGACCATTAGTGAGCAACGATGACGAGGATTTTACAGACTTTGAAGGCATGGCATTCCGTGCCTTGCGACTGATACGTTCTGTTGTTGATGCTGCCCCAGTCACCGCGTCATTCTCATGCGGGATATTTAAATCCGGCATTATGGTGACATTTTTGCCAGCCTGTGAAGTGGATACTTCTTCAGGTGGTGTTTCCTTGATCGTACGAGAAATAATCGTAGCCGAGCTATTAGTAGTAGGACCGGATGTCGGACGTTGCGAGCCAGCCAACTCTTCGCAAGGTTCCATCTTCTTGTTTAATGTGGCGTTAGAATCAATGTCACCAGGCAAGTCTTTCCCCGGAAACTCTTCTTTGGAAAACTTGCTTTGTCTGATGGTATCTCGGACTTTCTTGAACATGTTAAGCTTTGTTTGGGTTTTGTTGAATGTTGAATGTTGAATGAATGAGGTATCCAGTATCCAGTATTTTAAGTTAATCGATTGTGCAGCAAAGATATTTTCATGAACAACAAATAGGATTCTACGACTAATTTTGCCAGTTATTATTGCAAGACAGGAGTAGTACCACTCGTGGTATCACTCTTTACTACTAGTAGTACCAGTATGATGGTACTGGTACCTGGTACTAACAGGTACCTGGTGGTAGTGTAGTAAGTGTTATACCAGGTACCTTGCAAGATCTCAATTCAAATTCTGCGGAATGCAATGGTTAAGTTTGTATGGAATTCTCAGTACTCGGAGCGGGCCAAAAGGTTCAGCTGCAGTCGCCAGCAACAAATAATACACGACAATTCGCGATTCTTGGCTTTCTGTGGCTCGACGCGGGGAGGGGTCTATGGTATGGTGCTCTACTACTACTACTACTACTCTACAAGAGTGGTATTACTAGTAGTAGCTAGCTAGGGTCTACTAGTACTACAGCACTTTGCAAAAAACCTGGCAACAGGAAATCTCGCGCACGAAAAAAAAAAAAAAGTGTGTGTGTCTTTTTCAACAACAACAACTTGACAAACATAGTCATATCTTCATCAATAAGACACCAATTCCATTACTTACAAGTAAACTAATATCTAGAAACATACAAGCTACCACTCTGTTGTAGTTATCTGTCTATATTTGGAGAGATACAACAA
>Ga0100402_1005735_pt1 | contig 12570 bp, 14 predicted proteins | sample CryGeyme20150102_FD_80419 | JGI IMG/M metagenome (GOLD analysis project Ga0100402, IMG submission 80419) | Groundwater microbial communities from Crystal Geyser aquifers in Utah, USA - Crystal Geyser metaG 2015-0102 | ecosystem: Environmental > Aquatic > Deep subsurface > Groundwater | place...
ACTTCTTTTCTAGCTGATTGATTTAGCTGTTGTAGAACTGCTGAGCGTTGAACTCTTGTCGCATATACTCAATTGACTCTTAATTATAATAGTCTGCTGAAGGATCCGCCAATTTAACAAATATATCAGGTTGACAGCTTTCTAACTTTTTTTATAGAAGGCTTAAGTGCGAGAGCTTGTGGGCTGGGAAATAATAGATATTTGAAATGTTTAAATTCATACCTTATCTGATCTTGGTTGGCCTCGCGATAGCTACCCTATAAGTTTATGGGCCAGCCTGCGCAAAAGATGGATTCCAAACATCATTATAATACACACTTTCGAATTTCGGGTAAATTCCTTACGCCCAGACCATCATTGGAAAGATTATTTTGCCAAAAAGCCAAGAGCTTTGCGACACGGCAAACGAGAGCCAAATCAACAATAATGATCCTACGACAAAGACCTTTTTGCTGGTGAAGAGAGGAGGATGCAAATTTACCAAAAAAGTAATAAACGCTCAGAATCTTGGTGCAGACCTGATTATCATTTATGACAACGTGCCAGGAAGCACTCCTAGTGTCATCATGAAAAATGATGGTCATGGTCATTTGGCATAAATTCCTTCGATTTTCCTGAGCAATTCAGACGGAGAGAAACTTGTGACTAAGAGCAAAACGTGCTCCTCAATGCCTGTTTTGAGAGTTCACTTCGACATGGACCAAAGATAGACATCGACTGTAACTCTTTGGCTTGATGCTGGCAATGTAGGGCTATTTTTATTCAGAGAGAAACTTATATCCTGGCTCGAGATTTCCACAAAAATGACTATTTCAATATTTTGAAAGATAGAATTGATTTTGAAATCAGGTAAAGCATAACGAATATAGATTCCGAATCGAGAATACATGCGAGGATTGGATTTGTAGCAAGGATGACTGCGTGGGAGTATTGACTGAAAAATATTGCCGTAACGTACCATAACCTGAAAAATTTGAAGCCTCATATACAAAGGGAAGCGACTTAATTAGAGAACAATTGAGAGAGTACTATCTCTGGGAAGAAATAGAAAAGCAAGGGGCTGATAAATAACAATGGTGGCGTTACATGTCGAAGTTCGATCACAACATTTGCCTGGAAAAAGCAGATGTTGAAGACTGCTCGATTTCCACCATGAAAGAGCTACCTCTTTCATAGCTTTTGATCAGCAATGTGAAGGCCAAATCAGACGAGGCTATCAGCAAAGTATCTGTTGGAGATCCCAACATTCTAAGGCAGTCATACTAGGAATCTAGATAAATGGGTATTTACTTTTACCCTGAAGTCACCATCAATGACAGAAACTTTTATGGCCTTTTCAAAGCTCCAGAAGTTTTTGAAGCGATTTGCGACTCTCTTATTGATCCTCCTAGAGAGTGCATTAGTTTTGTCAAGGAAAACCACAACGAGTAATACAATGACGAAACCGGAGGACTCTGGTTCACTGTCTTTATTATCCTGTTGGTGATGACTTTAGGCTTCTTGGTGGCTCTTTTCATCTATACTAAGGTCATCAAAAGAGAAGTGAACCAGCAACTGAGTTTGGAGGTCAACAAGATGGTGGAGAAGTATGTCAACCTCGGAAGCAAAAAGAGTGGAAACAGCAGTGCCAACAGCTACAGCAAGTTTGATTCCTGAATGAAAATAGTCTAGAATAGTTGCTATACACATTCATCTTATCAAATTAGATCGCTCCCTTTGTTTCCAAAGCCATGAAGCCAATCCTCATCTTTTTTTCCTTCCTCCTTGGTGTTTTGATGGTGATGATCGTCCAATAAATTAAACTAGCCTCTCTGATTCTTGAACTCATTTGTCTCAGATATCTTCTTGTGTTCCACTTTATGAGTTTGTGGATAGGGACTGTTGCTTTTGGTTTCATTGTGGTCGAAAAAATCGATTTGTGGATGTTTTTATGCCCCTTGACTTGCTTTTATATTTTTTTCGTGATATTGAGAGTGTAATTTCGATTCTTGCCAAGAAACTCTGGTCGCCTTCATGATCACTCTATCTTTGTAGAGAGGAATTTTTGATTAAGGATCGGGAAGGTCTAGCCAGACTTGATTTCCTTGATGATCTTGCTTAAAGCGGAAGAGGTATGACCCTTTGAGAGGGAATGATTAGTGAATGATTGCAAGGGTGATTTAATGCTTGGAAGCAGGAACTCCATATACATTGGGACATTCGGGGTCATCTTTGTCCTCAGGGACATGGTAGTATACCAGAGTCATCTATCGTTTTGCCATATTCTGGATTAGCTATCAAATTAATTATTCAGAATTACAACTATCCGAAGGCTGATTATGCAAATGGTTGACTGCACTCAAATGAAAATAATATCATGATAGTTTTAGCATTTTTATTACTCGTAGGCCCATGGGTTTTATTTTAGAAAGTATTCAATGGCTTGTTTGAGAGCTTGATTAGGAAAGATCTTTCCTGTTACTTCTTTTCTGGTGATGGGTTCAATTGGACCTTTTATCTTGTAGTGTTCCTCAAGTACCTGTCTTTAGTAGCTAAATCCAGCTTAAGAAACTACAGGATCTTCCATCAACATTAATGTGATTTTGCATATCAGATGGTCAGGAATTTACTTATTCTGTTTTGCCTCTTTTATTTGAGCTTATATACGCTCACTAATCTAAGTTGATCATTCTTTACGCTATTGTACTTTTGTTCGGTTATTTCTTGATTGTTGAAGGCCCTTTGAATGAATATCTTCTCAAGCTCAAGATCTTCAACTTCCTTTTATCTATTCCTGTACCAGACTAATTTTTTCAATCGGAACAGTTTGATTGATATTTCCTACTCGAACTGTCTAGCTGAGCGGGTTCTGCAAAGCCTCAAAGCTTAGTAAGTGGATAGTTACCTTTTTTTAGTCGGTTTTATGACTTGTTCAATTTGTTCATATCCTTCTTTCCAAGTTAGGCTAATATGCACCCGCAGATATAATGAGCTTTGATGTTCTATTCCTCAAGTTAACATGCAGTTTAGGCGTCCTTCAAACTCTTGTCAAGCATCCATTTTTTCTGATAACATTTTGAGCGATTAGAATAGAACTGACTCTCGCCTGGATTAAGCTACTAAATAGCAAGAATGATTACGATGGCCTTGGAATAACATTAAATAGCCTTGTCATAGTTTCGTTGTTTGAATGCTTAATTACCTTTCTGCTTCCATGTCTGGGCTGAGTTTGGTGGGTACTGTTGGCCGTTGGAGGTAGATTCATCTTCAAAACTACTTCTCTTTTTGTACAGTCTGCTCCTAGTATTCCGAAAGAGAGGAGAAGTGCTGCTATCAGAGTGCTGGTTGTAGTTTACGTTCATAATAAGTAAAAGGATTGACTCTAAATAATAAAAACAATCAAAGGCTGAGAGGATTCTTAATCTTGTAGATTAGATTGTCGAAATATTTCTTTGCTGCCTTATGATAGTTCTTGCAGCTGAGTCCAGAATAGATAAACCGGTGATCCCTCTCTCCGAGTTAGTTTGCCATCCAGCTCAAAATATCCTAGATAGTCACACATATACCTTTGGCTTCAGTTCGTTCTAGAGTTATAGCTTGCTCCTAATTTGAGGTTCCATCGAATCTATCAGCTTTGTTAATTTTAAAAAAGTAATTTCCTGAGAATCTTCAAGGCAATCTTTAAGATGGTCCTCACAGTAGCTTTCAAACTTATATATTGGCTGACCTTTGGAATTGGTTCTGGATGTGCAGGCAAGGAAGCAATGGAAAGGACATTCTGAATCATTTTTGCAGTAAAAATGATAACCAGTGATTTAATGTGTGTCAGGGTCTATCTCTTGGGTCTTGCATATTTTCCCCTTTGATTTGATTTCAAGGTCCCGCTTTAGATCTTTTAGTTAAGCTAAATAAAATGATGCTTACATTATGAAACAAACTTTTCTTCAGGGACAAGTATATCCTCAGGGCCTTTGTGATCCTCCTCAACCTCCATCCTCATCTATATTTTTTCATCTATCGACGAATGAGAAAGGGTTATCTCTTCGCAGGAAATCTGACGGTGCTGTCTGAGAGGCAAGAGAGGTTGACTCTAAGCATAAGCATCCTCAATTTCCTTGTGAAGCAGAGAATTAGGAAGAGATAATTTTCTCCATGACCGTTCAGTTTTCTTGGAAGGACTTTGATGGTAGGCCATTTCTAACTCAAGAAAAGCTTCTTCAGGGAGCTCATGTTTGGTTAGAGTTGACGATGTTTTTTTAGGAGAGTCACATACTTTTTTGGAAGCTATATCAACCTTCAATGGAGCTTTGCTTTTTTTATGTCTAAGAGTTTGATTTTATTGAACAAGGAGCACAAGAGCCTTGATACAAAGTTCATTGGCCTATTAGATGCTGAGTTCTTTGCTTTGCATGCCTTTCTCCAAAATTATTATAGCAGGTAAACAAAAGATATTTCATTACTCCTATGGTTTTTGCTCTGAAGTGAGCTGGCTTCCTTTTCTAGATCAATGATGTGAAGGCCCCGCCCTCCTCAAGAGGTTAGGACTTGAATTGGATAACCAGGAGAGTATGATTGTTTTTATTTTAAAGGCCTCGATTTGCTAAAAAAAGCACTCATCGAGAAAAAAGGAAAAATCTTGCTCTTTTTGTCTATTGTGATAGAATAGTCTATGTCAGCTCTGAAAAAGAAGCTTTGGTAAGTTTTTATTTCAAAACTGTCCTTTATAGTCCAAGATTCTTCTTTTCATTTCCTCAACCAACCTGATCAATGTTAATGATCTAGGAAGAAGCTTGTGACATGTCAGCTGTCATCAATAATTTTAGCAAGGCCTGGTTTCAAAGGGAGCAATAGAAGATGAAGAAGGACATATAGATATCCTAAACTAGGAAGTTTCGCAGCAACTAAAAATCGCAGTGGCAAAACAGGAGTGCTTGTATGCTATTGGGCCCAAGACTAATGGCTACCTGTCGAAGATCGAAGGAATCCATCCATGGAGAAAAGTTATCAAACACAGCAAAATAGGAAAGTTCAGACGATCAAACAATTCAAGTATTTATTGATCTTCTGTTGAGCCTATGGACAAAATTGAGGCTGAAAAGATGGTGGACGTGATTTTTTAGCCACAAGAAGCGATAAATAATGAATGGCAAATATGTTGCTTAGCCACATATTGATAAGGCTTAGAACCAAAGTCACAATAGGACTCCGTTAATTCTTATCACAATTTGGTTAACTGATCAGACAAAAATTGATGATGTAATCGTAGTAGAATGATATCGTCGAAAACTAAGGTCTTTAACCTCCGTTTTATGAAACTCTTTTCCAGAATTTCATTTGAATTCTTGTTGTAAATAGGGATATTTGAATCATCTCAGAGTTCTTCATTCTCAAGAGAGAATGTTTGCTTGAACCAGTTGAGAATCTGGGGAGCCGATCGTAGTCCAGGAGGTACGCTCTACATTTGTTCGTCCCCCAAAAAGACTAATAGCTTGGGATAGCTCACCATGTGAGTTTTGTGGTCGACGACGAACTGATTCACAAGCTCATGATTTTTCTCATCAACATGACCGACAGATACTCCAAGCTCTTGCAACTGAGGGGTAACCTGCTCGATGTGGGGCTTGAGGTTATTGCAATGTCCACACTGAATTAAAATGTGAAATACCCAGGATGCTGAGAACATGACGAGCCACAGCTTCGGTTCACTATAGACTTGCTATTTGAAGTTGGCGTCGGTAAGCTCAGTGACCCCTTGAAGGGAGAAGACTGTGATCAGAAAGAGAGCTAGAATGATGATTTTCATGATGTTGAACCGATTAATATAAGCGATGAAGCTGATATATTCAAAGGAGCAAAGTGAGGAAAATTGATTGTATGATAATTCGTTATTTATGTTTTTCTGTTAATCATCGTTCTTATATACAAAACATATCTTATGTTCTCCCTACCTGAATTACCCTACCACAAGGACTCATTCGGCAAGGCTCTCTCAGTTGAAACCTTCGAGTATCACTATGGAAAGCACCACCAGACTTACATCAACAACCTCAATTCCCTTGTCAAGGGAACCGAATGGGATCAAAAATCTCTTGATGACATTGTCGCTAAGTAAATAACATTCTATTTAGATGTCAAGACAAGAAAATCTTCAATAATGCTGCTCAGCACTGGAACCATACTTTCTACTGGCATTGCATCACTCCCAACAAGAATGAGCCTGAAGGAAAGCTCAAGGAGCTCTTGGTTTCCAAATGGGGATCAGTTGAGGAGTTCACCAAGGAATTCTCCAACCAGGCTATTGCCAACTTCGGATCTGGATGGACTTGGCTCGCCAAGAATAAAGATGATATTGCCATCATCAACACCTCGAATGCCGGAAATCCCCTCACCAGCAATTACCAGCCACTTCTGACTGTCGATATCTGGGAGCACGCCTACTACATTGACTACAGAAATGCCAGAGCAACATATCTCCAAAATTTCATTGGACTTATCGATTGGAAATTCGTCAACAAAAACTTTGAATCTGACAAGGTTGACCTCAAATTCTGATAGTTCATGCAGTCATTTATGCTGACTTATGTTTTATCTAGTTTAATTTTAATATATTGAACACTTAATTTTCGCGCATTATCAAAGATATTTGGAAGTTACCGCTTTCATAAAGGTCTTCAGATTTGCTAATTCCTATGACTCAATCCAGTCTTGTAAATCCTCCAAATCTTTTGTTTTTGACCAGGCCAAATATTGAGGAAAGTCTGCTTAAATTTGTTCTTCGGATTCAAACAGTCGGTTGACTAGGAACAAGATAATCACTCTTACCAGGCTTTCAGTGAGCTTTCTGCTCAGCCTTCGATTGCCTTTTGTTTTTGATAGATTTTTTCTTCCAATTTCAAACATCTATGACAAAGTTCCTCGGTATGCGCTATATAAAATAGGTGGTACATTTTGACGTCTTCGAAGTGATCAGGAAGTTCTTCCTTGAAGAAAGGTTCTTCCGGAATGAGGTGCTTCAGGTTAAGATATGCATTCTTGTATATCATGTTGAGGATCTTGAACTTTCTCTCGAGTTTATCTTTGACTTCATTCAAAGCAGATGAGGCTCTAACAGCCTTCCACTCTTCAGCTGATATTTTGAAGAAAGGTTCTTTTTTGCCAAAAGTTATATCGAGAAGGTCTCTACACTTCATAAGACCTATCTTCAAAACAGCAAATTGAGTTCTATATCGGAGCTATTCTTTGTATATTTAGGGACATTAGAGTAGGAAAAGTTCGGAGGTCTGTTCGATGAAGTCCAAAATGATTTATTCTTTATGAAGAAGGCGCGAGCATGGAAATTTATACATTTTACTAAGAAAGATGGAAGATTATCTTCCAGTTTCCTGAATAACTGCCAGCATTTAAGAATCTACCTAGGCACTGAAATAGCCTAGAAGTAAGGGGTGTTGTTTCATTTGGGTAATTGTGAGTCTTTTTGAAGGATTTGGATGAAAGATTCTCCTGAAGAAATCTTCAAGATGTTTATTTCCTTTTAGAGGTGGAGCGTTGAAGTGAGTCCCTTCAAGTTGTTTGTTAAACTTAAAACCTTCTCCACACTTTGCAAGAAATTACTCCTTGAAGTCTGCTTCTGAATTTCCTTTGAACTTGAAAGGATACTCATGAAGGATGAGATAGTATAAAAGAACTCCAGCAGCCCAAATGTCTACTTCTGCTCCATAGCCGTCTTCTGAGAAGAACTATGGCGCCAGAAATGAAGCACAGCCGACAATATCGAACATTCGTTCTTTTCTCTTGAGAAATTGGCTCAAAGAAAAATCATACAAGTAGAGGTCATTTCCTTTTACTCTTATTTTTTATGGCCTCACATTTCGATAAACAAGCTTATGAGCGTGAAGTTCCTCCAAAATTTCGATGACTTTTGCAAAAAATGGTAGAGCTTGTTATATCTGGAATACATGTCCTGGCTTGAGATGAGCTAATTTCAAGAGATCTTGCTCCATGTACTCTTCAACAAAGTATTTGTTGTCTTCATACTCAAATTCTTCCAGAAGAGGGACCAGGTGTGAACATTTATTGAGCTTCTTTCGTACCCTGAAAGTATATTAATCGGAGTCGTTCATTGTCTAAAACTCATGCAATAGATATTTCTTGCCGTCTTTCGAGACCCTGATGATGGAACAGTTCTCTGAAGGAGTGTCAATTACCTTTTCTTGCTTGTAATCTTTGATCATGACTATGAATAAATATCCTTAGACTACAAACAAATCATCAACCTTCTAGAGAATTTTTCACCTCGTCAAGATACTTATCCATCTCCTCACACTCTTCTAATGCCTCAGCATTCGAAGCGATAATGTCGTTCAATAAACAGTCCAAATCTTCACCCATCAAGGCCTCTAATTCTGCCTCCATTGCTTCCCCCTCTCCAACGCGGTCCAGTAATTATTCCATTTTTTTGAGCCTGTCAGATTGTTCATCAATTGTCTTAGATAGTTCACCCATAGTTTTTGGCTGCTTTGAAGGAAGTTCTTCTGTTTTCTGAATCACAGGTTTTTGCTCCAGTATTTATGAAGTGTGGAGAGGGTTTTGCTATGTGCTATTGTTCATATATCACAATCAATTACGATGTGAAACTATCATAGATCCTGTTCAGAATAATGTCCAGGCTCGTTGTTTCTCGATGAATCATCCTCTTTTGGCAAGACTCCTTCCAGTAACTCTTCAACTGTCATACCATTACTGTCTTTGTCATGGCCTTTCATAAACTTGTAAGTTCCGTCTACGAATTTCGAATCAATGTCGATACTTGCGAAATCTTTCATGTAGTCATTGTCAAAATAATTTTTAAATTCACTGTCGTCAAGATGACCGTTTTTGTCTCTGTCAAAGCGGGCAAAGGCTGGGTGATGAAATAGTTACATTTGAGAACTTGCTATTCAGTCTTGGGACCGAAAGATAACACAAAGAGGACAAGGAGATTGAGCAGAATGATAGTTTTGATCATGAGTTATATTATGTACGTGTTAAAATTATATATCTTATAGAATGATAGAACAGTCAGTTCGATACAATGTGTCAATCAGTCACCCTTTATTGAAATGCTGATTCCAGGGCTTCCTCTGTATTTCCTTGCTTCCACTACCTACTCTCTTTTCCACAGACTCTGTTTTTGTAAGCCTCAACCTGGGGCTTACTTCTTAGTATTCATTGTCAAATCCTTCATGTTCTATCATTTAGTCCAGTTTTTAGGCCAGCAGCTTCACATTTTGTCTCAATCTCTTTAAAATTTTATCAGTTGGTTCACTGTTCTTCCTCTCCCTTTAAAATAACTCAGAAGAAATACTGGCGTCTGTAGGCTGAGGTTATATTTCGACTATGTTTTCAGGGGTCGGAGGCATCTTTGATCTTGAGGAAACCTTATGTGGGCTTGGATGATAGGACAGTCTTTCTGCTGAGAATTTCCGCTGTTGAGGAGGTGCTTTACTATACTTACTATTCTTATAGTGATTAGGCTGGCGGGTATGGGACATTTATTGCTTCATTGTAATTATTTTAGTTAGTCGGTCCGTATTGATACCCAAAAAACTAATAAAATTATAAGTGTCATGATAAGGGCAATCTCTGCCTCACGATATCAAAGAAAAGTCTACTTACCTGAAAGCCCAGAACACCATGAATATCAAAACACCTTCAGCTGCATGCCATCTCCTGTTGGGGGGTTTGGTCGTTTTGTCAGCAAAAATAAGGCTAGAAATTACAGAAAATCATCTCTATTCGATGGTCGGAGTCAGCAAAGGTAAAGATCATAAATGGTTCGCTCTTTGGGACTCATGAAGACAAAGGCCAAGCTTTGTGGAGAATCGACCTTCTGCAATTGTGATTAATTGTTGGTAGAGAAGAAGGGAAAACCTGGAAGCTAGATGCACCAACTCAAAGAATTAATGTTTCAAAGACAAAAGAAAGTGACAGAAACAGATACCCAGAATATTCACTTTACAGAGTATGTGATGTCAGATAAGAGACCTGGATCATCAAGGATACTTCATTCTAGGAACCGAAGGAATTCCAAGCCCTTCACTACACCAAAGCAAAAGGTAGTCCAATAAGAGAAAATATTCTCTCGAAAAGGAATCTCTCCTGATAACTTCAAATCGATTGAAATTGCCAAAGAAAGCAAATATGTTTCTGTAACAAAGATAGGAGTTGGGAAGGTGGTTCCCAATAAGAACATCAATTAGCTAAGAAATCGACTCGAAAGGACGATAAACAGTCACAAAAGGGGTGAAGGAGGCAAAATAAAAAATGGAGACAGTTTCAAGATGGAGGAGTGCCAGCCTTGGTAGATAGAACGTTTAGATTTGCTAGAAGACGATCACTACCTGATGGAGTGACAAAGATGATAGTATAAAATAGAGTAAAGCTGATCAGTCTACCAGATAAAAGAATCATCATCACTATGATGTCCCTATCAAACATTCATCATTACCCTTATTACTCTCAGCTTCTTATTTGATGCTACACATTCGTATATTTAACTTATGGGATTTACTCTGCTCATCTTTCTTGCATTCTTGGTGCTCAGCCACCAAACAGTCCCATCAACCTCCGTGGCTCCTCCTTCTATTCTTCATATCATCAAGGATCCTCAAATCAAAGGAGCAGACACGACTGTTCCACATCAAGTTGATACTCCCACTTAAATTGGAAGTCTCGCTGAAGCCATATTTGAAGGGGACAGTGGATGTAAGATCGTCTATAATGAACCCGCGTTGCAGAAAGGAAGCTATATGGAGATTCCTGTTGACAAGTAGCAGATTGCTGGTTCAAGCTGGATGACTGAGATCATGAGCTTCACCTACAATCAAAATGCCTAGATTCTTTATGCACTACTGGATAATGGAAGTTTGATTGAATCGAAAGGTTTTTCCTTGAGCGCATAGACATAAAATAAGGTGGAAACTAAAAAGTACGATCGTGATAGTCTTCAATCAACAGATACCTGGTTCACTTCTCATCATTAGCTCATTAACTTTGGAAATGAGTTCTTCAGTTTGGCAAAATAAGAACTGAAACAGTTGAGGATTCATCAAGAAGGTTTCTGGACAATAGACGATAATTCTCTGCTGACTAATGTTGTGTCTGTTAAAATATATGAAACAACTATGTATGTGCTGACAAGTACAGAGTTGATTGCATATACCAGTTAAGGCCGTCAGCCCATCAGAAAAGGGGGTAAATTTCAGGATTTTGTGATGCTGAGTAAGGTGCTATATTTACTTGACAAAGAATCTGGGCTGATCCAGATATACAAAGGTAGATAGGGCAGATAGTAAAAAGTTACGTGGGAAATCGAGATGGTTGAGAAGGCCGTGAAGCTAGCAGGAATAAATAACACTCTGATGATCATTTACGAGCTCGAGCACAGAAATTACATTGCAGAGTATTTCATTGACAGAAGCCAAAAATTATACCGCAACAGATACTACCACAAGTAATGACGGGTTTATTGTAGCTACTACAGAGTGAAAGACCTTTATTGTTTTGGCTAATATGCTATTGTGGATGCATACAATCAATATTTCATCCTGCATCACTCTGTCAATCGAGAGGCCTTTGCAAAGCTGACTCCTCTAGAGTTTCTTTACTCATCTAATGCTACCAAAGTCAGCGGAGTACAATTGACATCAGAAACATTTTCATTATTGATTGGATCCAAGAATAAAGTTGAGCACATCAAATTATCTACTACTTCTTCAGGGCTAAGTTCCCAAAGAGTGTAATGTTCGAGCTCATAAGATGGCAAAATAGTTGTAAATATAACTTTTAGAGGTACCCTCGTCTGATATGCAGGTCCTTGCTTGTAAAATTATTCTGCTGAAAAGCTTATCTGCTCTGTTAAGATTCCTCTCAGCCTCAATTTCCAATACGACTACGAGCGAAGATATTCTGAGAATAGTGATAGCAAGCTCATCCTGAGACTGATATGGATAATATTGGTAGTCTTTAGTTGTGCCCTCTGTTTTGCTCAAAGGAGGAGGCTAATTAGACTGCATCAAAAGCTCAAAAAGGAGGCAGAATAGCTGAGATAGAAAAGAGAGCAGCATAGTGTAAATATGGAGCAAACGTTTATTCCTGGCTGATGTGATTCTTTTTGGAATAATTATGATTTAGAAGCATCGAGAATTCCTAGTCACTGAGGTGCCTTCAGAATACAATTGCTCCGTTGATAAGCATTTCTCCTCAAAGGATATTCATTTGCGAGCCGATAACGATCCTCATGGGGATTTAGGTCAGACCATTCCTGATAGTTTCTTGCTAAGCTATCAGATTCCCTCCATCAGAGATGACTCTCTTTTTAACCAGCCTGACATGGAAGCAGCCATTCCACAAAAGTATCATATGGTCGACATGGAGGAAGGGAAGGATATTCGGAGGCTGAAGACTTGTTCTGCTAAGAAGAGAATGTCAGACAAGAAAGAATCTCTGAGCAAACTTTTTCAGAGAATCCGAACAGAAATGTCGAACTAAACTTAGAAGTAAAAGGAAGAAGACGAAAAGGTGAGACGTCCTCCTCAAAGGAGAATGTGCAAG
>Ga0100402_1005736_pt1 | contig 12569 bp, 11 predicted proteins | sample CryGeyme20150102_FD_80419 | JGI IMG/M metagenome (GOLD analysis project Ga0100402, IMG submission 80419) | Groundwater microbial communities from Crystal Geyser aquifers in Utah, USA - Crystal Geyser metaG 2015-0102 | ecosystem: Environmental > Aquatic > Deep subsurface > Groundwater | place...
AACAAAGGCAACTCTTTCCATACCTGAGCTGACAGATATCATCATCACATATAGATACAACCAGGGAAATACTCAAGAGATGAAAAAATGCTGGACTAACATCCTAATTGAATTGTTTGATAATGATGATTAATAAAAGCTCAGGTCGAATTTTCCTCATATTTTCCCCAGATGCATGGATAACCTCAACTTTACTGAAGAAGATCAAAATAATATCAAATAAGAAATCAACATATAATACAATCCATACAGTGAAGAAGCAGGATAACAATAACAAGAAGATTAAGATTAATCAGGTGAAAAAGGGTTCTCAGGAGACACTCTCAGAAGGCTGACATTTATTCTGATCAGAAAAATTGCAATACAGTACCCTGAAGAACTGTGGACTATGTGGGGAACAGACATTCTGCTAGCAATGAGAAACACTAATGAACCTTCTCAAACCTAAGCAGCCATTTCATTCGTCGGAATAATTGCCTAGACCTGTGTTGACACCTTGGCACCTTCTTTAGAGGAGATTATCACTATTTTACTTAACTATGCCGCTTCGGCTTCTTATTTGTTGAGAGCCACTAGTTTATGGACCCTCTAGAAGCTTTTGCCTTAGTTCCAACAAAATAAGGCAGTTGTTTCATAATGCATCAACATTATCAGCAAAGGCTTTGATAGTACTATTGGGCACAGTGTCAACGTACATCTTATGATGTATCATGAAGCTGGCATTAGTTTCATTGATACTGCCTTATAGCAGGAACACGCTTTGTAACTCATCAAAAATGATACGGCACTACTTCGAACCATCGGGAAGGTCCTTGTCCAAGGCTTGACTCTTGTGGCTGGAAGATCTCAAATATCAGTTTTCAAAGCAATAAGTACTATTTTTGAGATGAAATCATGTGATAGACCTTAAAAAAAAGAGCTTTATGAATACATCTTAAAAGGTCTCAATCATACCTGGTAGTCAAATTTACAAAAAGATTCAGTCTTATGCCCTCTTTTTTAGTGCCTTATTTCTGCATACGAAAATAACGAGCCGCTATTGAGAAACTACACACCTTCTTATCTCATTGCAGTGATTCCTTTGCTTTGCCAACAGCATCGAACAGCTTTAATTCTTCGATGTATCGATCTTCTTTCTTCCATTGTGAACAAATCTTAACATTAACCCTCTTTACAGGCTCCTCAATTCCAATAGACCCTATATAGTCTCATTTTTGCTGAAGAAAAGCAGGTGATTCATTTTGCTTATGGTTTGATCAGTGATTACTGCAAAAAGTATGATCTCAGGTCATGCATTCACAAGTTCATTCAAGCTGTTGCCAGCTCTATTGATGATCACATGCTTATTAGTCTTAGCAATGGGCTCACTTGCCTCACAGATCTGCTTATAAAATATCCGGCTGAAGGTCAGCAGTACGCCCCTGATGTCATTCAAAAAGTCCTATCTATACTTCGCTAGAAGAGGGTAATTCAAAGTGTATTTAGATGGAGCCCATAATTGCTTTCAATTTCGCTCGGTTGTATGGACGGCTATCTCTTCTCAATCCTTCTCTGTCCAAACAATGTCTGATGCAGGATCACAGAGCGATCAAATCAATCTGTTTGTCATTAAGAACCCGCTAGGTAGCTCCGATTACTTCTGACGCCTTCGGAGGTTTGATAGCTACTTTCCAACTACTAAATCAAGCTGAGTGTGTTTCATTAGAGGAGCATTGGGCCTGTGTACTGGATGCGATGATATGCTATCCCATTCGAGACGACCCTACTCCAGTTAATAATAAACTCCTTCAAGTTTTTGTTGGATGGGTTCAGCAACTATACCGACAGCTTGGATAATAGATATGGAGCAGGATTATGTAAGAACCTATATTTTTACCAGGAACAATAAAGACCCTCAGAATGTGGGTCGGACATCAATGATTTCACTTTTAAACTGCATATTTATGTCTATGATGCTTAATATCATTCCTTAAACCGGTAAATTTGTAAAAAAGGTAGTGACTGTGACTGATCAATTTATATCCGCGGCAAATCGAGAACGATAACACTGATTTATAATTAATATAATGAGAAAAAATCAACTCATCCTAATCCTTTTAACTGTCTTGGCCCTACTTCCTTTAGCTTCAGCTTACTCTCTTGAGGGCAAATGGACACTGACTAACCACAAAGACTTTAAGCTGGATCCTTCCATTGAGGTGGAGTTCTAATTCAAGAAGGAAATTAAAGATAAAACAAGCATCACTCATTAATTGATAGTCAAGGCATGCTACTCGCTATCATACAGCTATGAAATCCACTAAAACGATATTGTATTCAACTATCAAAAAATCATTGATATCCCCAGAAAGTGTGTCGATGGAGAAATCACCTCAATTAGAGCAAAACTTGACACAGTGTTTTATTTCACCATCGATGGACCTGTACTCAAGTTGTACAATCCAACAGGCTTTGCTCCCTTTGCCTTCAGAAGAAAATAACTCACTCCCCTTAAAGCAATTAACGGTCTATGGCAAACCTTGAGAGTGCATAACGCTGTCAGCTTTGTGAATGTTCAGGTCAACGGCTCTCATGCTATACTATGCAATGGTCAAGGAGTAGCTGTGTATAGAATAAGTGGACTCAACTAGATTTTTTTCACCATATTACAGGCAAGAGGATGTTCAGAAAAATAGATGAAGGTGTTGAATGCTCTTGATTCAACAAATTTCTTCAGAATCAGAGATAACAGCATTCTCTACCTTTATGATACCAAAGTTACCCAAGTCCTCACTGCCAATTTCATTGGACCTCTTCGACTAAATTAGCCCTTGATTTCTAGAAGAGACACTTCGAATCCTCAGATTTAGCCTCTACCAACTACTCAGACTGTTCCACAAACTCAAGTACCGTAAGTTCAGCCTTCTTAGTCAAATTAAACAACATTATCTCAAAACTTTGAGCAAACCCAGTCTCCACAAGTTTAGCAAACATCTGAACAAAATATATCAGTGAATAGTTTGCCCCCTAGGCAATAAAACCCGCAGACTTCTCAAAAGTAACCTCAATAACCCTCTTAGCAACCTGCTATCAACACTTCCTAAGCATAAGTATCAAACTCAGGTCCTCGTCCTATTCGTTCGACTGGGGCAGTCCCTCCAATGACCCCTTTTGGTCCAAACCCTAACTCAACAAGAGTCAACATTCCTCCAGTCATAATATCAGAAAATCCTATTGTCATCACAAACAGGAGTATTCCCTTACCATCAACTGAGCAAAACCGCTAAAATATAACATAAATTCCTCTGGTTTTGATTCCCTAACAGGCAGAAGGCAATTAAAATTAATAAATATCCACCATCAGTGAATTAGATTAAACAGAGGAAAACGACAATACAACTGATGATAATAACACACTTTCCATTGATAGACCACCTGAAGTCAACAACACCATAGTTGAAAATAGCACATTTACTGAATCAACTGAGCCAACAGTCAATCGATCAACAGAATCCACTCCTGAGCCAGAATCACTCTCAACAGAATAATAAAATGACACAACTTCATCACCTCCTCAAGAGACCTAGTCCGTAGTTATTCTTCAAAATACTTCGTAAACTGTCAATAATACCGCCTCTTCGGCCAGTCGATCAACCCTTCAATATCCATCTGATTTGATCCCCTTTGAGGCTGACAGTCTTGATGGAAAATGGTTTTTGAGATCAATCGATCAGGAGCCTATTTCTTCTGACCTACGAAGTTACTACCTGATTGTATCTTCCTCCAACAAAAGAGCGATCCTCTACGGTGGTTGTAATGTGCAGTTCGGCACTTTTGCTCTTGATGGCAATGCTATATCATTCTCAGGAATCATAGGCACAAAGAAAGCCTGTCAGGTAAACAAAGATGGAGAAATCACTTAGCCAATGTTTGAGCAATCAAAATACATCGAGATTGTCAACTCCCAGCTTGTCTTCTATGACAAAGACCTCAAGCAGAAGATAGTTTACACCACCACTCCGCCCCTGTGATTGATGAAACCCACATTATTATCAATTCTGCCTTCCATCACTAAAATGCCAAGGTCCCCCCCCTTATTGATGTAACGGGAATATGTTGATATCTATTAATTGTTACTGAAGAACATGCGGAACGATCGACAAGAAGTTGGATAAAACTAAGTGGAGCAAAGGCCTCAAGAAGATAATATTTTCTTCTCCTTAATCGATAAAGTAGGAGCTGTGGGCAGATATCAGACTTCTACTTTTATCACTTTATGTGTTGTGGGGTATCTGGTGGGAGGCATCACCCTCATGACCCCTTTCCTCTTCTACCAAGATCCATACGCCTGCCCTCCACCTGCTACTGCCAAAAATTGCCTTCATTTTGTCTGTAAACTACCACCTGCAGGCAGAGAAGCATACATTCCCACGGCTAGCATTTACTCTCTATCAAACAAGTTCGGGGACTATCGCTGCCAATCAGATCAGTCCCAGGTAACAATGATGAAGACTCTTATGTACAGTGGTGCATTATTGGGTTTTGTGTGCTGCTCGTTATTGGGAGATCTGGTAGGAACTAAATCCTTGATGTTGGGAGGATTGCTTATGAATCTTGTTGGTCTTTTGAAAATATTGCTGAGCTAATCCTTGACATCAGCAGGCTTTGGACTGTTCTTTAGCCTGTTTGGTTTGACAGTTTCAGCCCAAGTTAGCTTCGTCTTTGTAACTGAGACTGTTGGATAATAAAAAAGAATGGGCTACAAGGTTGCCCTAGCAAGCATCTATAGCTTAGGAGGATTGCTCAATGTGATCTGGTTTTACTTTATCCCGAACTTCGAAACAATTATGATCCTGTTTTACTTCTTCCCAACCATCCTCTGCACCTTGGCTATGATTTTCATATTCAAAGATACCCCTATTACTCTCATTTCAAAACGGTCGCCGGAGGAGGCCCTCAAAGATCTGAAAATGATAGCTAGGATCAATAAGAAAGTTTTATTTGATCTCACTCTAGAAGATGTCAAGTATCTTCAGAGAAAATATAGATAGTACTATCTTCAGGATCAAGAAGTATCAAGAGTGAAATCTTTTACTGTTTTTGACCTCTTCAAATATTAATCTCTAAGGTCTCGGGTCCTTCTCTTCATCATACTGGATTGTGTCCTTAATTTGCAGTATTTTACACCTACTCTCATCCTTGATCAACTTAACTTCAGCATCTTTGTCAGTGGCTTTGCAATCGAATCAGCTCAACTAATCGCAGGTGCTCTCAGCTTCCTTCTCATCTATCGGTGCTAAAGACGCAGAATGGCAATATTTTCCTTCAGCATAATTGCAATATGCTCCATCATCCTGGTCTTCATCTGGGATCAAAGTGGCAAAGCTGAGCCTGGATTTTTCTCCAGTTTAATAGTACTCCTTTTCATCTTCGCCATTGAGTTTGCAATCAGCAACGAATTTAATTTCTATCTGGTCTATCTCAACTAAACATTCCCCACTCAGGTTCGCATTATTTCAATCGGATTCATCAAGACCTTTGGGACATTAGCGGTCATATTCACTCCTGCTCTTATAACAGCTTGTGCAAATAGTGGATTTCCCCTCATGTTGGTATTCGCAATAATGGCTGTCATCAGTGTATGGTGCTCCTACGTCCTTCCTGAAACTTACGGAAAGAAACCTGCTGAGGTCATTGAAGAACTGCGCGAGGAGCAACCTCAACCTGTTAAAATTGCCAAAAATGATGTGTTATGAATATTTGACAATATTGACATATCTGAAGGTATCAATAATTTAATGAATCTACTATAAAATATTGATGAATAAGCCTTTATTGTATTGTTTCATTAACTTAAGTTATAGTTAATATTGATGAGATCGAATAGTTATGTAAAACACAAGTAACTTATCCAAGGGAGGTAGAAATTCAAAGCCGTAGTTCAAAACATGGTCAAATAACACAATAATAAGGTCATATCTCTCAACGAAGCAATCAATCTGCTTGCTGGCTACGACATTCAATTCAGCTCTCCAGATTAGTTTAAGAAATTTGGCAGGCTATTCTCTTAAAATGGTAAAAGACAGTCTGTTGGAGTCATCTTCGGAAGATTACAATTAAAAAGTATACAGAGACTAGGATCAGAAGTCACATAGTAACCAATTATAGAAATAGTATGATCACTGTGAGCTAAAAGCTCGTACAAAATGTAAAATGGCATCCTAAAGAATAACCGGAGCATTAGATTTAGGAATGCCTTAGAGATTATTATCTTTCGATGTCGAGGAGGTATGGCAAGGAGACAAATTGGTTCAAAGTTATTGGAGGGCTCACTATAGGAATGTCCATCAATTTTACTTTGTTTGAACTGCAAACTTCCAGAATTTTAAGCAAAGGTATACACTCCAATTGCTCCAAAAGAATTGCTGAGCATTTTCAAGAAGTACTACCAACAATATCAAGAAAAAAGGAGAGCCAATCACCTGGCCTTACTTCATGAAGACCATTAATGAAATACCGAAAAATTAGCTCTTCAAAAGATACAAAACAGAGCCATCACTGTAGTAGCCCTCGAAGACAAGGTTTATCTGGCCTCAAACTCGATAGAACAGTTAGGATTGTACTCGAAACAGCTTCGCAACTCATTTTGTCAAGGGAAGAATAAAGAAGAAAAGTATACTTTTGGAAAATGCATTAACTGTGGATATTGATCAGTTTCGTCAATCGGAAGTGTAGTCTAAAAATCCTCCAAGAGCAACATTTAGTCATATGTCAATGACAAGAGGTAGTCTAAGAAGAAGCTTCCTTAAAACAACTGAAGACAATAGAGCAAGAAACATGACGAGGGATATTTCAGTCAACGGCCGTCGAACAGGTTACTTTTAGTTTTGATCATACAGCTATCATTTCACAAGGCCTTCCTTTCTCACTTTTCTCTGATACATCTCAATAACTGTCTTCATTTATTTTTCCTTGTCCAGTGATGCTCTGATGTCATCTTCGATTTTTGTTATGTTCTGAGCTCTTTTCTTGAAGTCAACGACAAGCTCCTGACTATTCACAATTTCAGTCTACTGCTTTGCATCCTGAATCTACAGTCGCAGTCTTTAGCAGTTTTACTTGATTGTGTTGATTTCACTTCTGTGAGCTTGAATTGTAGAATCGAGTCCATCGACTGTTGATTTAAGGCTGCCTCTCATTTTTTCCACAAATACAAGCTTTTCTCTTGTATGGGTTAGTATCTGAACCATTGTTGTTGTTTTCTTTTTCAATTTGTGAAGATCTTCATTCCTTTCCTCAATTTTTTCGTTTAAGGTCTGATTTTCAATTTTTAGCTGTTCAAAATCAATCAGATGCAAACCTTCAGCAAGCTCTTCCTTCTTTTTGAGAATTTTTTGATTCTTAGCCAATGTGTTTCGGGCTCTCAAGATCTCTAATCGAAGATTCTGAAGTTCTTCAGTAATTCGACCTTATCTATCCTCCCATTCTTCTATTTTATTCTGTTTTATTGGCTGTTCTGATCTGCTGTAGGTCGCTTTTTTGGCCACCTATCTTTTCAGCTCCTGGAATGCACTTCGGATATCATTACATTTCGATTGTTTTTCAGTCAGTTTATTCTGAAGTTAAAGAGACATCTTATTGTATCGATTTTGAGTTTACTGAAGTTAGACTCTTGTCTGATGCACTTGAGCTAAAATGTTGAGATATTTATGCTCATTCATGGACGCTTCGTTGGCCTTGTCAATGAAAATGTGGTTTTTGTCTCGGATTTATTTGATCTTGGACTGCATCATGCGATTGTGATCATAGAGACCGTCATAGGTATTTTTAGCTTCACTAATTGCCAACTGCAGCTCTTATTTGATTTATTTCTATATTCCTAAAATGGTACATTGGAAGTCATATTGTCTTTATGAGCTTGTTCTTTGGCCTCCTCCTCTTATTCTTCAATTTATTCTTCCTCTTCATCAAGAGCAGCATTAGACTCTTCAGCATCTTCCGCTCTTTTCTATGCTAAATCTTCTTCCTTGTGAGATTCGACAATGATGTTCGAGAGGTTGAGGCTTCGATTTCTAAATTAAAACGATAATACTGTTCAGCATCAGCTTAATCCTGATAGCACTGAATGAATTTTTTGTCTGGATAGAGCATGAACAAAGACCTCATTTTCATTTGCAAATGTCTAAAGTGATTGCCTTTGTCCTTTTCTTTTCTCGTTTTTCTGTAGCCAATTGAATCTGGATTAAGCCGTGTCCATAGTTCAATCCATCTTCGTTCTTTCCAATTTGGTTCAAGATCTAAGTAAACACAAAACTATTTTGTTTGTCGATTGAAATCGATTTTATCATAGTGAGCTGTCGCTATTTCCTTGTAGTCTCCTCCCTGAGCATTGCATATTTTGACACCGCAAATACCAATTGTATATTACAGCATCTTGCCTCTCACCTAAATCTGGCTTGTATGTTGGTTTTCATCGATTTACAAGATGGTGATTTCTCTTTGCACCACAAAAAGGACAATAGCAATGGAGGTTTCATTTCCTGCAAGACCAATACCAATGTTAGTTGTACTTGGGTCAAGCAGTAGCTAGCGCTCTTTGTCCATCTCAAAGAACAGATAACTGGTTTCGACAAAGAACTTTTCTTGATAGGTCTTTGTGACTGCAACATCTTCCTCAAAGTGAGAGACAAGTTCACATGTCTTGAAATCAGCATCGTTTCGATACTCATCACATAGCTTTTTCAAATAAGCCTAGTTAGATGTTCCAGTCTTGATGCTAGTTGCATAATGCATTGCTATGTGGGAAAGTGTTATATCCTCGTAAATTAAGGGAAGCTCACTAAACTGACGCTCTTTGTTTATGTTGAACATGACCTTTGCCTTTACCTTGGTCAGCAGATTTGGATCACGCTCGAAACTCATATCTAAATCCTCATATTCCTGAGGAGACTCTTCAAAGTGATCCATGTGATGCTCCTAATGTTCCTCGACTTGTTGCCCTCCACCAATATAATCCTAGTGGTCATTAAACTCGGAATCTGATCCTTCTATTTAAAAATCACTGCCAGCGTCAGACATGTAAGTTATAATTATCAATCAAGGAATTGCTCAGAAAAAGATCATTTTTTGGGAAGAGTTTTGAGGATACTTTAATTGAACATTATCTGGTCAATCAAATGCCAGTATCCTATTTGATGCGGCTCGAGAATTTCCAGCATTGCTGCTTTGTTGGCCCCATTATTGACTGCGTTATAAGCTCTTAGGTATTTGTTTCCTCCTAAAGCAGTCTCGCATCTATGCTTCAAAACCTTTATCTTGTGAAACAATTTGTAATAGCTTTTGTTATAGGCTTAGGGAACTTCTTCTTCCTATTATTGATCCTAGTCCGACTATTATTATTTGATTTATTCAGAAATGGGCTCAACTTATTGGGTGTAATCGTTCTCCTCCTCCATACTATAAGGCTAAAAAATAGTAAACTTCTTATTGTTATCTTTGTATTCCTCTGCACTCCTTCTAGGATCATACTTTTCCATCATAATATTCCTCTTGTGGTCGACAAATGCCTCCTTTTCATCGTTGATGTCATAGGCTAGATTCAAAGCTTTGAAGGAAGAGGAAGAAGAGTCTTCACTTTTCTTGGTCTTTTAGTATGATTCTTTGTCAAAGGTACTTTTTCTTTTGCTATGATACTGGTTCATCAAATCAATATCATCTTATTCAGTCCTTTTGGTCATGAAAGATTTATTGCCAGTGATGGTCTTTCTTTCAAGGTCTTTCAGACTAGGGTATTTTTTGATGCTTTCTTCTTCATCTCTTAAAATTCCTAAATTGAGGGCTTGTTCCCTCAAAGTATCAAGGTAAATATCATCCATATCAGTCTGAGCAGCATTTCTTGTCAGCAAGTCATTAGTGTACTTCTCGATTCTTGTCCTGATGAATGGCTTGTTTAGAACATCAATTATTGAAGGCCTATCCTGTGTTTTCTTCGACAGCATTGAAGAAATCAAATCTCTTAATTGCTTCGAGTAAGTTGGCATGATTGAAGGATAGCTTCCATTTAAAATTTTCATCGCCAGAGCGTTGTAATGCTGGGCTTAGAAAGGAAGCCTCAGATTGCACATTTCATAGAGGATGATACCGAGCGACCAAATATCACTGAATTAGAAGAAAAATACCTTTTGTATGAATAAGGGTGATATCTAAAGATCTAGGGAGCCATATAGTAAGGCGTGCCGATGCACGTCCTTGCCAGATCCTGAGTTGTATCAAGCATCTTAGCAATACCGAAATCTCCTAGTTTGATTCTATCTTCCTTGATCCTCTAGTCTTTCTTCAGAAAGAGGTTCTGTGTCTTCAGATCTCTATGCAAAATTTTCTGATTGTGGAGATAGTAGATAGCCAAGGCTATTTGAGTAAGCCAATCAAGGATCTGAGACTCACTGAAGTTTCTTCCCTTTTACTTCATCTGCTTTATCTTGGTGTGCATATCCCCAAGTTAGCAGTAAATCATGACAATGCAAAGATTACCTTTGTCGTCTGTGAATGAATCTTTGTATGAAACGATATTGATATGTCTAAGCTTCTGAAGGATTTTCAGTTAATTTTATATGTTTTATCTCTCCTTTTCATCTATCTCTAAGGTCTTGATTTTTTTGAGAGCGTAGTTATAGTTTTTGTTGGTCTTGTGTTTGCATAGAAAAACATCGCCTGATGAGCTAGATGTATGAAAATGTACCCAGTTCCGATTAGCTTGCCGATTTAGTATAGTTACATTTGTTTCTAACTATCGAATGTAGTAATTAAATATTAATAATTACTTTGGACAAATACTTCTCTAACTATTTCCCTTCTATTGTTTTTTTACAAGATAAAAGAATGTTCCTTTTTCTGTGAAACAACTTTAATATTAATAGCTGTATAAGATATGAAGTAGTTAATCATACTAGTTCTGCTTTGTATGCAAGCCTTTGTAAATACTACTCCAGCTGATGACCTTATGGCATCTTTGAAACAACTCCGATAAGAAAGAAAACTCAAAGGAATTCAAGTTCAAGTATCAAAAGATAACAAAGTGGTATTCGATGGCAATCTTGGCTATAAAAATTAAGATGGACAAGTAATCGATAGCGATACCATGTTCCGAGTGGCTTCTATTTCCAAAAGTTTCTCCAGTGTGGCACTGATGCAGTTTGTCGAACAGGGGAAGCTTAGCTTGAAACAAAGTTTGACGGATTTGTTGGGATTCAAAGTATAGAATCCTCATTTTCCAGGACAGCCTATCACTCTATAAATGGCCCTTAGTCATCAATCTGGCCTAATTGAATGTGATCCTTACTACTCAAACTTTTTGACTGACACCTACAATGCTAAGAATGGTCTGTAAATACCTCACATAAGAGAAATTCTAGCTGCAGGAGGAAAATATTACAATTAATGCCTGTACTCTAAGACTCATAAACCGGGCTCATACTTCCAGTATGTGAACCTAAACTTTGGCATTGCGGGAACTATCGTCGAAATATTGAGCAATACCCGTTTTGACATTTATCAGCAGGAGCATATATTAGGCCCTCTATCGAAGGGATTAACAGAAGAGGCAACATTCAATCCAGCGACCATCAAAAACAAAAGAAATCTTGGAGTTATCTATATTGGCAAAAATGAAGCCTTTGTACCGAACTATGACTACTACCCTGATTTTAACATTCCTCAGAGAAATCTAACTGACTATAAAATAGGCTCAAATGGAGTTATCTATGGCCCTCAAGGATCTCTCCGAGCTTCAGCTTCTCATCTTACCAGATATGCGATCATGCTTAAAAACGAAGGAAAAACTGTGGCAGGAGATCAGATTCTCAAGCCTGAGAGTGTTAGACAAATGACTAGATGGAGATATCAATTTGGAGGACTGGGCAAAGGCCATGAAAATGATTTTCACACTTACGGGCTGGGACTTTATGGAACAACATATCGCCTCAATGATCAGATAATCGAACACGAGGTTGTCAAAGGACATACTGGAGCGGCATACAATCTAATATCAGGCCAGCACTTCTGGGATAAATACACATTTACCTACATCATCAGTGGAGCTCTCGACGGTTACAAGTACGGAACCGGAACGATATATGAATATTAGCGGCTACAAATTCATAAAGCTGTCCAAAAATTCTTGTCTTCTCTGGCAAAAGATGAGTAAATCCGCCTTTATTTGCAGTGATCCATGAGGATATTCTAATTTAAGAAATGCAACAATATGCTATTGACAATCATAGTTCGTCTTGAACTCGGGTATTTATGCCTTTTGCAATTTTTTCTGCTCTCAAAAATTTTTTGAGTCTTTAGATGGTAAACATTTAACCAAAATATCTGATTTTTCCTTCACAAAGCTCAATCAATTCAGGAATTCTTTTCAGGACAAGTCCCTGAGGAAATTCCTCTTGATCGAGACCAAAAATTTGAATATGATGTTGTTTGTATTGGGGCAGCTCTTCTGCAATATTTTTAACCAGCTCATAGTCGGCAATATCACAATGTTGGCAATGTGATGAATGGAAATATATAAGTTTACATTGGGATGTTTTTCT
>Ga0100402_1005738_pt1 | contig 12568 bp, 8 predicted proteins | sample CryGeyme20150102_FD_80419 | JGI IMG/M metagenome (GOLD analysis project Ga0100402, IMG submission 80419) | Groundwater microbial communities from Crystal Geyser aquifers in Utah, USA - Crystal Geyser metaG 2015-0102 | ecosystem: Environmental > Aquatic > Deep subsurface > Groundwater | place...
ATAGCTCCAAAATAAATAACCTGAGATAGGGTTGTATGGATAATAGGTGTACCAGGTACTGGCCTTTGACTTCGATGAAACAAGTTATATTTCTGCACCCAATAATTAAGCAGTAATCCTAGAATGGCAAAAAGTGGTATAATTGGTTGCAAGCTGACGAAGAAGCAGGTGAATACAAATAAGTTAACAATATAGATATATTCATAACCTACTTCAAATTAATTCTTCTCATATGATTGATTGACCTCACATTGAGAGTAATCTAACTTATTCCTAGGCATCAGTTTATAGCGAGCCCAACAGTAGTAAAGTATAAAAGATGGGTAGATAGCCTTGGCTAGTGGATAGACGAATGAATTTGTGATGCTCAAAACGAATACATCTGAGACAAGACCATGTTAGTAGTATATATTTTGTTTGATGAAGTAGTTGGCAGTGATGGGGATGAAGATGGAGTTTATGAGTTGAGCAATGACTGATTTTAGACCCATGCTGGTCTGATAATTTGTCATCGTGTAGTCTCGTTCCTGAGCGGATAGTAACTAGATGACCACCTGGATGAGTAGGTTGATACTTGAGATGGAGACGGATATAAGCAGCGAAAGAATGGTGTCAGTTTGGTTGTGAGCCTGAGCAGTTGACAGTCCATAACAGATGACAAAAGATACCCCGAGTATAAGTATGGTGATGAAGGAGGTCAACAATTTTCTCAAGAAAATTTATTTCCTGCTTACACCAATATTCCTCCAGACGATATCTTCAGGATCAGGTGCTGGCAAAATTCTCAATTAATCATACTATTTCTCATCTTTTTTGAGTACCAGTCTTTCTTTGCTCTTCAGAAAAGGCACTAACCTTCTTATTTTCGCAGCTATTGTCTCCTAATTATGCTCTAAAATCATATTTTTCTGGGTATTCGTGCCAAAAGTAACAAAAGCTGTAGTCATATGCTCCTTATTTTTCTTCTGATATTATCCTTTTATTTTTTGAGTAATCTCTTAAATTATCATGCCTTTTCTTTTCTTGATGCGTTCAAATTATTTGTATTTTCTCAATCTGAAGGCTTTGTTGTTGTGGAAGTGATAATTGCATTGACGATGGAGGACCCAGTATCGGAATCGTTCAAGATAGGTTTGTTCTGTTTTGAGTACTTTTTGCAATTATGGGGAGGTTAGTTCATCTTAGTTCAGGTAGAAAGGTTGGCCTTAGCTATATTTTATGACTTCTATCTCTCCAGGCCAAGTCTACTCCTCATCTTCTCGTAATCTACGAACATATTGACGTAGTTGACGCTGTAAATCGGCTCTAGTCAGCCCAGTTGGAATATTTTCAATCACCACGGAAAACTATGCTACAGATTTACTTTCAGTCATGATACGTACCTCCTGTTCTTTCTGATAATATTTCAAGCCAATGAAGGCAACAGCCCACAGCAGTAACATGAACAGTCCAATCCATGCACCAACAACATAAAGCGTAGTTTTCTGTCCAGAAGCATATAATTGTTTCGATCCCAAAGAAATGGATAGAAAGTTAAGGAGAGTGTTGGCTGAGTAGCCCTGGCCCTGGGTCTACATGTTAGCTGCCACGATGTTGGTGATAAGTGAGTAGAGGGAGTAGATGATGAACATGATCAAGAGTAGAATAATGAGATTGAAACTGGTTTTGAAATATAGATAGGTGGCTATGCCGAGGTTATGAATTTATTCAAGTTTATGCCCACAAACTCCTAGTTCCTCGGTTTGGACGATGAAACCACAGCACCGACAAATATGTCTGAATTATTCACTCTCATTCGTATTCTAAATCTTATTTCTAGCTTACTTGTTTGCTAATTCTGATGTATCTCTCTTCTTTACTCACATCGAACATACCTAATTGATTGGCTTGCCGGTGCACCTTAGCATGATAGGTTGATGGATAGCTTAGATAGTAATTTAGAAGCATGTACAACTAGCGTCGGTCTTATTCTTAGCCAGGACCATCCATGACTTTCAGGTTGAGCTCACGCAATTGATGCTAGAATTATGATTGTTGTTGTGAAGTTAGTTAATGATGGTGGTGGGGGTGATGCGAGGCGGAGAGACCGATTTGATCGACTTCAAGCATTTTAAATTATACGAATAAGAGTCCATTACAAATACGGATTAATGCGAGAAAAGATATCAGCCAAGTGAAAGTTTAAAATCAAGAGTTAACAAATGTATTGAGCATAGCCTCTCGACACAGTCCACGATCTAATCTGAATCCTTAAATATTCAACAAACAGTCGGCATAAGGAGAGAGCAAGGCGCTGATCTAGTGGATTAGTATTCTTTGTTAAGGGATCCCTTGAAGCATACCGGCTACTAGGTTACCCAAAATGCCATATTTTTCCCTCACTGGCTTCCACTCTTATTCGAATTTGATCTGATCGAAGTTGCTTCCTCTGCTGAATTATGCCAAATCTTTGAGTAACATCAAAGAGGCCATGATTCTACCGATCCCATAAGAGGCCGATAGTAAAAATTTCCTAAAAAGCGGCTCTTTTTCCTATGTTGGTGCTAAAATCTATATTTTGGTATTTTACTTTAGAAGAAGGGCTAACGTGTGATAATTGTCGGTGTACTATGATAACTCAGTACCTTCAGCCCTCCGAGTTAGTTGAGCAGAACTGTCTTGGGATGGATGACGAAGGGTTGTTCTGGGGTGGAGATAGCATGAATTTCTGTTAATTATTGAGCTGCTTCGATCAGACTATAAAGCAGATACCACAGTTCTTGTTATGAAAATGGCTCAGAGTTATAGATACGTTGTTTGAGTTCATCGTGAAGGGTGAGCACGTAGTGATCGTATATGATACATACCTTGTCCTTGCTGGTTAGCACCCGTTTATCTTGACTGTTCTGGTCCTCATTCTAGTTGAAGATTTCTTCAGGAAAAAGGACGTATTCGATTCTGTATTGGAACCTAAAGATACTTTTTGCCTTTGAGGTAGGCTTTCTGGAAGGATGTGAAACGCTAGAGCCAGATTTCGATGGCTTTTTGATTATAAGAGCACTACAAGACATAGCGATTGCTGAAAATGTATCGTCGGACGAGGCCGAGATGAGGATGTTCATAGAGACCAATCGACATGTGTTATTATATGTTCTGATGATATTATAGGATTGATATCTTGATAGGGATGGATATAAGCTATATATGGTGGAGATCATTCAGAACGTGGGACCTATTTCGATCATCAGCTACCTCATGAATTGCGACATCCTGAGCCTTGTCGTTCTCAGCCACGGGTTGACTTTTCTGTTCTTGCTTCTCTTACACTTCGTTAGCTTTCACTTCCTCTAGTTGGGCCTCTTACTCTGGCTGCTTCTCTTGCCCATTCTGCTCTTCTTTCCAGTCGAGGATCCTCACGTTACCGTTTTCGTCGATTTCGACCAAATTTTGAATTTCAGGTTCCTGCTGCGTTGTATAAAGGTAGTGCAAAGGCACATTCTGGATGGTTGTAATAGTACGAGCGATCCTTCACTAAAAATTTGCCACATGGCTTCTCCTTCAACAACCAGATCTTTCTCTTGTCTTTGGTTCGGGTTGCAGTAGAACTACCAAGCATGCTTAGGGCTTACGAAGGTGACCCTTACAACATAATCGTAGATCTTTGGCCCTCCTTCAATTTGTTAAACATTATCGGGGGTCAACTCTGTCAGTTCAAGATCACCGACTGCTCCGATGTTCTAGTAATATGACTCAGATGTTTACCTTAAAGAGCATGTGTTGATAGCTTTTTTCTTATATTTCACTGGTGGATCGGAGGGTGTACCGGATGGTCCAATCGAATTCGTTCATGATAATTTTTTAGGAGGCCAACATCTATTCAAATGAGTACTTGGCGAAATTGTTCTTGAGGTAGAGGGTCTAATCAAAAAAAGCTGTCAGGTATTAATGGTGACGGGATTCTAAAAGTGATAATAATAGAGATACAAGCAGGAAGGTTCTTCTTGAGGAAGAGGATCGCTCTCATTTTGCAGACTAGAAGATTCTAGACTTTCTACCTAATTTGTTTCATCTGGAACTCTGGTTTTTTAGGCTTGTCCGACTAATCGTTGATTCTCTCATTTACTAGCTCAGCAGGCACCGTTTCTCTTTCATTGAAACCATAAGTGATAAAACTCCTGTTGAGGATAGCTTTGCCTGAGCTGACGAACCGCATGGCGTTTTCTTATCTAACGAACCTCACCATAGCGCTGCTGTCTTCATGATTCACCTTGATCTCCTTGATCTGGCCCTAGTTCTTGAAGAAGGTCATGAGTTTGTCTGACTCGTTGTAGTATTTGGGAATGTTTCGGACGAAAACGCAATTTTTACGTTCAGGTCGAGGACCTTGATTTTGTGGCCTTTGTTGGGGCTCAGAAAAAGATGTTGGAGGAACTCTTGAAGGCTGGGTGGTAGGAGGTGGCATGGAAACAGTTGTTGGAGGGATATACTTTTTTGCGTTTGGAGGTGGTGGTGGAGGCACGAAAGTTTTAGCTCCAAAGATGGGAGGAGCCATGCATACCTTAGGCGGTAGATTAGTATTAGCCTCCGCTTCGTTAGGCTTGATAATCTTTCTGGGCACGCTCTAAGGATGGGCAACTTAGTCTCTTTCACTTCTCTCATTGCCACTGTTGACAGGTTTTACTTCTTCTTCATCATCGGAAAGGGAAGGATAGAGGTTAGCGAGATTGTCACTCATGAATGTTTTAATTATAGTTTTATCTATTCAAATGACAATACTTATGCTTATCTTCAGTTAGAAAAATAATAAAATGGAGGGAGATCAACGAAAGAGCTGTTAGAATAGTTGGTGGCATTGGACTGTATGTAGGCCAATGTTGTGGGTGATGCCAGGGATTTCAACTATTTTGATTTTCTGAGGAAAACGCTCAGAAAGTCGTTTGGCACCTGTTCGATCAACCCAGTCGAGTTCACCTCCGAACACTAGAACTATTGGCAATTTAGGTTGTTCTTTTATCAACGGCTCCAGGGCCATCTTAGGCAGCACCCTTGGCTCGAAGAGTTGATAGAAAAGATGTTCGCTACCATCAGGTAAAGCTATTAAAGTTTCTATGATCCTGCATATTAACACCTTCTCTTTTGGATTCAAATTCTCTTCACTAAGCGAATTCATTATCAGCCTTGTTTTGCAGCAAGAGCAAATAGTCCTAACAGGCGATTTGTAGGTCAATTTAAAACACCAACCTATTTTATGCATCAGCAAATGGATGAAATCCCCACAGCCTCGGATCTAATTCTTGTAGTCCTCCTCTTTAGGAGTTAGACCAACAGGGGACAACATGAGCAATTGCTTGACATGTTCTTCCACAACTTTAGGATACCTCAATGTCAAGAGAAGAATGAGATAAGCGCTGAAGGAGTGACAGATGAAGGTGGCGTTGGCGACCTTATAGTAATTAAGAATAGCAATGTACCCTCGGAGGAAGTATTACTCTATGGCTTGATTTGTCTTGAATGTAACTGATTTGGGCTTTAGATTGAGGCCCATGCCTCGAAGTTCACATAAAATAACGTTACCCTTAGTAAGCAGATGGCTTAGCACAGGAAAGTACATAAGCGAAGAAGCTCCAAAACCGTGACCGATAAAGAAATTTTCAGTATACTCCAAATTTTCAGCAGTGGTTGGTATGAAAATAGTGTGTAAATCTTCATCTTCCCCTATGTGTATATTCTTCACCTCATAAGGCGTCTTGATATCATCGAAGACCTAAGCCTATATAGCGGAGATCATCGACTGCTATTTTTGCTATTGTTTCGTTAGTTTGTGCTCAACGAAAAGGTCCTAGTTTCGCATGATAGTTTGTCTACAACTTTACTATTTATTATTTATTGTTTATGACAATGTTGATACAATCCCAAGCGAATGATATTTAACGGATGGATCATTATTCTTCATCGCAGATTTATTCGATGGGATCGCAACCACTGAGGTCGCCACAGGTCACAAATTTGAATGCTTTTTGTTGTTAGCCAGTCATAGATTCCTGTTTTACTTCTCTGAAGAAGGTGGACAAGTTGATCTACTCCAATTGTTCATCTTTGTGAAAGTTCAGCCCAATCAAAAAGTGTTAGGCGCTGCTCTCTCGACTGCTGTTCGGTCTAAATAACATCATAAACTAACTTGAATATATGTATCTCCCGGAAATACAGTTTAAACTGCGAATACAAGAAGCCTAGTTCTGAACCTTTGAAGATTTTAGCCACAAAGTTGCCTCCTTTTTTGAGCACTTTGACAGTGATATTCAAAGCGGCAACAAGCAGTTGACTTTGGATGTATTGATCCATGTCGTGGAAACCGGTGATGTCTGGTGCTCCATCGCAAATGACTAGATCACAAAGCTTACCTTTGAAGGCCTGGAGTATTTGGTTGAGGGTTATTCCTTTGGTTATGTCGCCTACGATATGGTGGACATTGTCGATAGGGGCCATTTCTTGCAAATCGACTGAAACTATTCTGGCCCCTTCACTTTATTTAACCTCTTTGAACAGTCCCTTCTCTCCTAATTTCTTTCTGCAGACCTGACTCCAGCTACCGGGTGCTCCACACAGGTCAAGTGCTCTTTAGGTCTCCTCAAACAGATGATGAATGTCATCGATTTGCAGAAGTTTATATGCCGATCTTGCTCGGTAGCATTCTTCTTTGGCCTTGCGATAGTAGATATCCTAAATTAGCATGGCAGTTATGGTGTACATGGTTGGAATATTGAATATTCCTGGTTACCCTCTTATCTTTGGTGAATTTGCCCATGTTGGTATACTGTGATGTGAATTATAACAACAGTGGCTGTGATAAGGTATTTTCTCTTATATCAAAGTAGATAGTAAAATATAGGATAACCTTAAGGATAGTATGGATCAATCAATAGGAGTCGGGAGTTGAATTGCGAATTGGAATGACCTTCCTGCCTTGCCCTTTTTTCTGGTTTAAAGAATTGTTGCAATGGACCAGATGTCCTCCAGTCAAGAAGATCACCTCGATTTAATTACTGCCTACCCCTGCCTCAAATTAAGTCACTTAGTTGTCATCTTTCTTGATCTACACCCTTAATTCCTCTCGCATTTCTGGCATCTTCAGCATCGTAAACCAGTTATCTTCTTTGCACTTGACCATCAGCTTCTCTTGGTAGCCATTAACTGTGCATATTTTAACTGATGGATGAAGGTTTTAGAGATTGGCCTCATCCAGAAATTGACCATTAAGGGAGTAACAGAACTGTCTGTTATCTGCACAGGCTATGAAAAACATGTAGTAAGGGAAAGACAAGAGGACTGTAGTTTTGACGGGCGAGGTCAGTTTTAAGGTGCGAATGACCTCATAACGTTATACATCAATGACGCTGACTAAACCATCTTGCCCTGAACATGTGGCGACTCTGAGATCGGAGTGAATATGGATATTGTTGATGCAGGCCGTATGCGCCACAATCTTATGCTTGTAGATTAGTTTCCGACTGCTGTGAGTATAACCACTGTTCAGAGCAGTAGTCACCCCTGTTGGTGGATTTTTGTTGATGTACTACCACACAATTATCTAACCACTAACTGTACCGGATACGACAAGAGCAAGTTATTAGTCTGATGTGATTGCAGTAACTGTATCGCTGTGTTTGGTATGTATTTCTGTCTATTTAGTAATGAGATCGTATCTTAAAATTTTGCCACCCCACAAACCACCAACAAAGAGATGTTAGGCCCACATCGAGCATATCGGCAATCGATCCATTTCCAGAGATTCATCGAAGATGTAGACATACTAGTATTTATCAAGAAAAATCTAAAAATAGACAGCTGATGAAAAACTTAAAGGTCGGACCTCTTTGGTCAATTATGATTTTTAGTTGCTGAAGATGAGGCCTTTGCCGTCTCGACGGAGTATAAGATATTTTTTGTTGATCGGAGAATATCTGAAGTGGAGGCTGGCTTCTTCAGGGTTAGAAAAAAAGCCTGTAGGATGTCTAATAAGTTGTTACTGAATTGCAGGCAAAATAGGTTTCTCAAGTACGAATGGATCAGCTCGCAAGTATCCTTCAGTGTATTGGCTAAAACCACAAGGTAGAGGTGAATTTCTTTTTGGATGCGGTTTGGTGAAGAGCTGAGATGGCACTTTACCAAAATAGCTTATCTGCGATTCTATCGATTCCTTCTAAATTATTGATTTTTATTACATTTTAGCCCTTCTAATTTTAAAAAATGGCTTGAGCATTGTTCTCATATGAGAGATAATGAAATTTATTACAGGCTAACTCAGCTTCCTTGCCGTATTGTTTATAGCCAAAGACTAGATCGATCCATTTATGCAAATTCTGGCTGACAGTCTCACTTTCTAGCTCCTCTCTATGCGCCTAGATGAAATCATAACTATTATTAATCGAATATATACGAACTGGTGTGACCATCTGGTAGTTCAACGTTGTTGACTTCTTTATTGTTTTGTTGTGTGCCAAACTTGAAATCTTAGCAGTTTATCAAAAATTCAGGGAAGTAATAAAATTCGGGGATGAGCTATCTGACGTCAGACATCTAAGAGCTGGCATTTTTGAATGAATCTGAAATGGAAGTGAAAAGTCGATCAGGTATATCAAACTTACCTCCTTGGAGTTGCATGGCACCTTAAGCATAGGGTCGCATTCTGATAAGAAACTGCAAGACAATGGGCATGTTGGAGTAATGAAATCCGAAGTGATGCGAATGAGCAAATTCTTCCTTGAGATTTTCATCGATATTGTTCTTGATATCTATAAATTTTTGCATGCGTTAAACAGTTCCCAAACTACCCATATTCTTCTCCAAATCTCTATACTTAGCCTGATCTTTCCTTGGTTTCGAGCTGCGATAATCTGCCAGGATCCAGGGGAAAATGAAATATTGATTGAGGTCGCAGTTGGTCCTTCCGCTGAGGATATTTAAGGTTAAGATGTATTAGAAATTTGTCATTTAACGATTTTTCCATAGTTCTGTAACGATAAATTTATCGATATGTTTGGATGGGTCTATCAGCCTCAGAGCATGAGGGATCTTCTAGGGATAGGGCTCAATTTTTTTGACTTTTTGTATCAAGTCAACAAATTTAACAAAATTGTGCTAAGAACTACCATAGAAAGATATCAGAATTGAATGCTTTTCTTTAAAATAAAACTCAATGCTGTTTTGCTTCAGCATGTATCTTTTGACTTGATATGCCTAAACACTCGCCAATGGCCAAGAATGTGTCAGCTAATCCTCTGCTTTTTGTTTATTTTTGAGCAGAGAGATGTGCTGGATATGGCTGGAAGGTCGATAATGAAATTCAAGCTGACTGTTGTCGAGTTTTAGAGTGCCCGAATGAACTTGCATCGGTTCAATAAGAAGTACATCTTTGAAAAAATACTGCTAAAGTTTTTTTTCTTGTGGTGACTCCTCTTCAGATTTTGATCGAGCTAGCAAAGCAGTTTTTTTAATTTTTTCAATAACCTTTTTCTTCAGAAACTGGAAGCCGACTTGCAGATATTTATCAGAACGTCTTCTCTCTCCAGGTTGATCAGTTTGTTTTTATTCTTATTCCTGAATTTAATCAATCGTAAACACCTAGTCATCACATATCCGATCTTCATTGTTTGAATCATCTTCATAAATTGGTTCAATAGTGATGAAAGGTTTGAGCAAATATTTTGACTATCGATCTGATCTAAACCGTCGATATAGATTGCTGAGGGTGTTGTCATAGAGGAAGGTTTCGTTATTTTGGGCAAAGGAGTAAAAATCGGGATTAGCCCATAGACCTTCATATGTTCTGTTGTATTTCCATATTTTATTTTATTGATTTTGTACTTTTCTGCTTAAACTTTCATGTTTTATTCTTCGCTCTCGATTCTAGCGATTTTGTTTGCCGTTGTTTTCAAACATAAAGACGGCTATTTTTTCCTCATATTCTGTATAAATCTTACATTTTTCAGATTCATTGCGTTGGTAAGAAAAAACTGAATTTTTCTAAGTCACCTCTGATATTTTTTTATGATGCTCCAGCAATTTTTCAATAGTTTTTGATATTTCTTTTTCTATCTTTTTGGTGAAACCCAGCAATCTCTTCATTTTTAAATGCTCTTAAAGTTTGCTCTTGCATTCTTCATTTTTTGGATTGTTGCTCAAATGTGGTGACATGACCTCGCTTATATACATCAGCTCAATGAAGTGATCATCGTATTTCTTCCAAATTGTCGGGTAGGTATTCTTGATAGTATATATATTTTTATGTTTTTTCTTGGGTTTCATCAATTAATAGAAAGAGCGATGCTTGGTACTGCTAGCCTCCTAGATGTATTTCATCAGTTGAATTAGTTCGAAGAAAATATTAATGACGAGGTTTTTGATTTATTCGATGTTTTTGAATAATTTTCTTTGCATGTTGCCCTCCATGAAGTAGTACTCACAGAAAGTGTTCTAAAGGAAGCCTAAAGTATTGAGGAAAATGCCCTCGAGAGATTATTAGTATTTGTCTAATTTAAGAGAACCTGAATTTTATGCGATTTCAATCATGAAAATAAGGAATTTTTTGATGAGGGTGAGGGTGAGTTTCTTCTAATCGAGGTTGGTCTAATCGTCGTAGTTGTCAAACAAACCTTGAAGACAGACGAAAATAAAGGTCATTAGTGGCACCTCCATGTGCATCCCTTCCTATGGGAAAAGCAGTTCGAACATGATTTGATTTCTTTTGGCATTTGCTTATTCCATAAGAGTGCCATTACCTGGTGCTGCCAAGTACAGCAAAATTTCAAATATTTTCTCCAATATTTTCAAAATCAATTTATACTCTTTTTCATTTTATTCCATCTCGGACTCATCTTAGAACTGAAAATCCTCATTATCATTATGAATGAAATGCTCTAAAATGAACCGATAAACATTCGAGAGAATATTTTTTATTTGATCTTGGTACGATTGTTCACTTTAGAATTTTATGAGTTTTATCTATTAGTGAAAACTAGTGATGAGTTCTTCAGTGATTTGGAGATAGACCAAATGAGATAATTTGCTAATTTCTGGTGTATATTTGGATTTGACTGCGATAAGGATCAACTTTATAATATCCAACTCATTCTCGACAGATTCTTCCTATTATTCTATGCTGATGCGGTATATGGAGATGAGTTTGAGTAAGTTTGATTTTGTTGTCTGAATGTTTTGGTAAATTATCTGATCTGAGTGAATTACACTTCTTTCGTCGAATTCACACAAAAGGAGGCACTAAATTACCCAAGCCATCAGATCAGGCGTAAAAAGGAAAATATCATGATTTTCTAGGAAAAGAGAACTAATCTATAATAGTCAAAAATATACCAATTTCCGTATTTTATAGGTCGATCCTTTATACAAATCTGCCAGTAGTAAGGTTCCAGGATTTTAATAATCTTCAATATTATCTTCAGATATGGTTTTGGTTATTTTGGTTCCCCAGTCCCATATGACTTTGATTATATCTTCGTCATTTAGTTGTACCATCTACTCAAGTGCTAGAGGTCGCATGGCCATCACAGTACGGACACCTGTCGAGTTGAATGAAAATTTGTCCTCTGACATGTCAACTGATCTCTCGATATCTTGTGATTTGATAGAAGAGAATCTAGCGGTGAAGGTTGGAAATCTGACGCATAATGTGAGTAGATCTTTCTAACCGCCTTCTCTGAACATTTTTACACCATATATATGAAGAATGAGGCTGATGATGTTAGCCTTTGTTTTCCAGCTGTATGAGTTGGCCAAAGCTGAGAAGATGCCCATTTTTGCTGAGGAGTTTGTCTAAAAATGAGAGATGAAAATAGCTTGAATTGTGGCATCTTTTTAGAAGAGAGAAGAGATGAACTTTACTACAGCATCTGTGAAGCAAGGACTGGCGTTGATTCTGAAACAAGAGATGATGTCATGGATGATCATATTTAGCATCTCTTCATCTTCTCGTTTGATCTCTATAATGGTATCGATTATGTGAAAATATTTTTAAAGAACTTGAGGATATTTTTTGATTTTTTTCCTGTGATCGATACTGCTGGTTCTCTCATGTTCAAAGCAACAGTTGTTTCGATCATACTTATCAACAATAAAACTGACTATGTCTCTCACATTGAAGATGTTTAGACTACTCTGGATCTCCTAAATATAGAACCCTTTCACTAAATTCAGGTAGTTCTCTAACACTGAGATCTAGAGATATTCACCTGCTGGAATGCTCCATATGAACTTTTTGATAAACTATAAAATAGCTCAAATAATACCTGCTGCCTCACTACACGATTGTTGAGGGACACATAGAGCTCTTTAAGTTTGGGTGTGATTTATTCGGTGTAGCCGGCCATTTATGTTTCAATAAAGAAATTGCTCATTATTCTGAAAAAATCGATACTTTCAGCCTATTCCTGTCATTAGTAGTATAATTACGATTGTTGTAGTTTTGCTCTAAAAAATATTCTTAAAGAGCAAGATTAGCTCACTCAAAGCTTGGCTGTATAGATCGGTGTCGTTGGTGTATTTGGCATGTTGTTTGAGGATTTTGAAAAAACCA
>Ga0100402_1005740_pt1 | contig 12565 bp, 6 predicted proteins | sample CryGeyme20150102_FD_80419 | JGI IMG/M metagenome (GOLD analysis project Ga0100402, IMG submission 80419) | Groundwater microbial communities from Crystal Geyser aquifers in Utah, USA - Crystal Geyser metaG 2015-0102 | ecosystem: Environmental > Aquatic > Deep subsurface > Groundwater | place...
GGGCGCCTCGGAACGGAGAAAAGGTCGGCCCTAGTAAATTGCCGAGTTTCTCCAAACCACCCTACCTAGCCAAACGTAGCCCTAGAGAGCTGGCATAGTCGAGAGAACGCGGTAGCGTTCGCTAGGCGTCATAATGTGAATAACCCTAACGCTACTGTTTCAATTATTTACTAGTAGTACTACTAGCTAGCGAGTAGGGGGCAGTAGTAGTACTACTCGTAACAATCAACAATCGATCCCAGCACGAGTGGTATCCGTTGAGCGATCCGCAAGAATTTACACTATGTTGCATTTTGAAGTAAACCATCTGATTATTTATTTTATTCATTCCGAATGATTCAAGAACTTTCCTCTTTCGTAATCTCACATTCACAGCATAGTAGTACCACACAAACTTCCTTTGAAAGTAATCTTGCATTGTAATAAATTCATCAAAACTAATCAAGATGCCAGGAGGAGACGATGCGATTAACGAAGACAATATTGTCCTTTGCTGTGGCGTCTGCTGTGCGAACTGTGGTTACTACAGCTCTGCCGATTGGTGAGAAGAAAAGAAAACGTGGGGGGTAGCTGGTATCTTATCGTAGAGGCCACTGTCAATCGTTACATTTGAGCTGTCATTCTCTCCAGTATATCTTCCGAAATACTTTCGATACTCACAATGATATGTTCCTCTCAATTTTGTATTTACAGCGCTGGATGTTCCGGAAAAGTTGGACTATGTTGCTTGAATTGCGAAGTCTGTTGCAAGGTTGGAGCTCCTTGCCTTAGCTGCTGTTGCTGCGGGTACGTTGTCAACACATTGATCATTTGTTAAGAATATTAATTTTGCACTCTCAGATTTATCTACCATGCCTTTGAATATTTCTCTGGCAATGAAACAAAAAAAGACCCAAGTGCGAAAATGATGGTTGCTCCTTGGTTAACATTCAACTCCATGGTTTTTGTGCTGTCATCACGGCAGCAATCCCCTGCAATGATGAAGTTCCATTGACGCTAAATATTCTCGGGTGCAATCTCTATCCTAAGTGCGGCTGCTGTGTCACTATTGGGGAGGTCAAAGGCGAAGGAATGTGCCGTTAAAAAGAGTGCACAGTCTTAGGTCTTTAGTAGGGAAGGTCCTTGAAAGTTCTGCAAAATATTGAGAAAAAGGACAGACACAAGCTTTTACAGCAACATGATTAATCTAGTCTCCTTTTATTGTGTGACCATTACTTTTCAGATATAACCGCAAATACAATGGACGTCTAAATTCATACATTAAGTTCGTCGAAGCCTGATTGCCCCTTAAAAATTCTCTTTGTGGCTGTAGCGCTTATAGTGGAGTACCTATTGTAGTCGCTTAGAACTTTAGTCTGTCCGATAATAAGGGAACAGAAGAAGGCCTGCATGGGCATCATACGATTCCATTTCGACGTCAGCTATCTACTAGACTACCAGGTACTTGGAATACATTACTAAGATCTACTATCTAGGTTTAGAGCTCCTACCGTAGCTCCTTTCAGATGCAATAGCGAATACGCCTACCAGCCAACTTCTGGGAGTCTCCGTTTGCATCTGTAGAACAAGCGTCAAAGAATCGATTAAAAAACGGGCTTCTTATTATTAACCTCAACCCAATTCTACTTGTTAGCTCAATCAGAATTACAAGTCGGACGACATTTTTTGGCGATTCATAAATTGAAGAAAATGTTTTATTTTATTGTTTTCTGCCGCCAACAGACAGTCAACGAAGGATGGTTAAAACTTGTCCTTCCACCTAACCTGCCGCCAATAACAAACACAACGCAAGGTACAACTTGTGCTACATTCATTGCAGTGGGGCTAGAGACTCTATTGAAGAATAAAAAATCTATTTAGCCACTTGTGCCAGAGCAAAACAGCATGAACTCCATAGCTGAAAGCAACATTGCCTCTGGCCTCATAGAAAATAATCTTCGAGATTTCTATAATTATCTCAAGTCGGTACAGACAGAGCAGCTTTCCTCGTCTTTGATCGGAGGATGCGGAGGAGAGATTCACGAAGGTCGCGATGAACCAGCCAACGTAGGAAACAGAGCAGCTTCGTCTAGCACATCTGCTTCTTGTCACTTCAATAACGCTGGTTGCTATGACCGACCAAACGATAACAACGGAAAATTCTACTTGCGATCACAACACAAATGGGATAATAAGGGAACTAAATCGTATCTCAAACAACTGAAACGATTTGGTAATATGCTCAAGAAACAAAGGGAAAACTTTCCCACCGATCATGACAATAAGCTCGTCTTGGATATCGTTACAATGATTCAACTTGCCATCAATGATGGTGCAGAAAATACTAGCAGTGATGTTGCTCGCAAGTCTGTGGCTCCTCTGCTAGATTTGGTCTCACAGCTGTGGAATTCAGTGCAAGTAATAGACCTAGATTTGCTCCTTGATCTACTGCACAAGAACCGCATGGCAGGAGAAGCTATAGAGGACCAGGATGTGGTCATGTTTTGTGGCGCTGCAGGATCTGGTAAGACCACCACGCTGCATTATTTAGCGGGTACTATGTTTGAAGAGACCGAAGTCGATGGCTTTCAGCACATTCAACCTAAATGCGTTGCTGATCCTATCCTGGCTACGTATGAAACATCGAATGGGCGAGATACTATCACGCGAACGCTGCAAACTGCTCAAATCGAATATCATGGACACACTTTAGTACTCTGTGATACTCCGAGTCTCAATGACGCAGAGGGGTACGAGGAAAACATTGCGCATGGACTAGGCTTAGTCCGGGCTCTGCAAAAAGCCAAGAGCGTACGACCCGTTCTGGTGATCAGCCGCGACAGTATCGGCTCCCGTAGCGGAGACAGCATATTTTCAGAGACACTTTCTTCGTTGACTGATCTAATGAGCAATGGAGCTGATGACATGGATTTTACCCCCTTTCAGTATGTTTTTACAAAATACGAAGAAAAGCACAAGACCTCCATTCACAAACAATTTCAAGCCATTTGGAAGCACCCGCATGCCGAGCCCGGAAAGACTCGCATGGTCCGATCCTGCATTGATTGTATCCTAAAGCAGACGACACCCTATGCCAACATAGTGCTACCCTTGGGCCAAAAACCAGTGGAGCTTCTGAATACCTTGGTATTACCTACTCAACCAGTGATACACGATCCACATGACAAATTTCGCTACTTTGCAAGTACCGAAGCCCTCGAAAGGCTGGACATTCAACTTCAAATTACATTAGGAGACATGACAAAAGCGCTGCTACGATCGGATTACACAATAGCTCTTCATCGACTTAAACAAATGAAACAGCTTGCCGAGCTTTTGCCTGAAGCTGGCGAGTATGCAAAGTTGGGAGAATCTGCCATGCTTAGGCACGCAATTGTTTTGCAAGAGCAGGCAACAGCCACGCTTCGGTTGGAAGATTACGACTTAGTCATTGAAAAGCTTCGAGCTCTGTACAAATTCGCTCAAGAAGTACCAGAAGCTTCAGCCAGTGCACAGCATGGATTGGAATTGGCCGTCAAACACGTCATAAAACCAAGAGAAAATATATTGCACACATTGGAGGAACTTCAAGTGGCAGTGGATGACAATGAATTTACAAGATTACTGCTCCAACTAAAAAAGGACATTCTAGGAGTTCTCAAAAGCGAAGCATTACGAGAAGAAATTCGGGGCATTCAGGAGCGAATTCTATATTCGGATCCATCAAACGTCGGAACATCTGAATTGATGAATTTACCATGCATGCCACAACGAAGCGGAGAAGCGTTTTGCGAAGATCAAGTTTCGAGCCTCACAGATATGATACTGGCAGATGTCCCTCACTTTGAGGAGAATTGGGCCAAAATGGACACACTGGTAAAAAACCGGTCGGTCTTTTTGGTCGCGTTGGCTAGGTTAAAAGAGATTGGAACTAGGCTTCGGAAACTTCCTGGGGGAGACAAGGCGGAAGAAGTATGTGATACAGCCTTTGAAAAATTCTATGAAGTTGTTGATAGAGTCCTGACCCGGGAAAACATCACATGCCGATCAACAGAAGACTTGAAACTGTTTGAACATCAAGCTTGGTTCCTTATTTTACTGAAAGAAGCCAGCGAAGTCTACGAGAACAGTCTCGAAGGGGCACGCTCGTTCTTACAGTATCAACAAGCATTTCAAAAGTTCTATGGAGCAATAGAGCATATCTTATCCAATGCAGAAAAGAATTTCTTGGCGTCGGCCAATGACTTGGAGGCGTTTGAGCGACAAGCACGCTTTCTCGGACTTTTGCGAGACATCAGTGAAACACTACAAAATAGCCCTGGAAGTGCTCGTGCTGCTTCTACCTATGAGCAAGCTTTCACTTTGTTCTATGCGGTAGTTGCGAGCGTTCTATCGGAGGCCGAGAAATCTTTCCAGTCAAAGGATCAAAGTATACCAGCGCTAGAGAAAAAGGCTCGATTTTTGGCTCTCCTTCAAAATGTCAGTGCAATTCTTCGCAATAGTCCGGGCAGCGAGCGAGCTGTCAAAGCATACAAACATTCTTTTGGTCGTTTCATCGCGTCTCTTGGTAGTATATTGAAAAACGTTGAGCAAAATTACTTGTCTGATGTTCAAGATTGGGACGAAATTGAATCGACTTGCTGGTTCTTGGCTCTGTTGATTCAAGGAAAACTCAATTTTAAGCCCGAATTGGGTTCCAAGGAAGAGAGACAATTAAAGGAACTGGAACAGCGTCTCTTGACGCTGATGTTGCGAACAGAATTGGAACTGATGGATACCATGAAGCTCATTCAAGAGAAGAAAATACTTAGTTTTGTAAAGAAAAGTGGCAACGACAAGGATGAAATCATGACAGACATTCAATTTCTGAATCTGACAGAACTTGATACTCGCCGCAAGCTTTTGATGTCGCTTTTCGAGAAACCGAAAGTAAGAAAGCTACTCCCTAGTATGATCGAACCAAGCGAAATTACCGAGGCTCTTTCAAATCTAGATAAGCAGCTTGTCAAATTTTTCGCGGGTCAAGTTTTGAATGCGGTCCAAGAGTATAATATGGTCGTGGAATTGCAAAAGAAAGGTAAAAAGCTTCTCGCCACGAAGCAAATTGCTGTTTCTTTACGCAGCAACATTGTTCTCGCGAAAGAAGACTTTGCTGTCGTCCGAAGTTGGTCCCCAGAACTGGCAGGTCGGACAGAATCAAATTGGAGGCGGTTGGGAGCTCTGAAAAAATGTGTCGAGTTGGGAATATCAAAACTTGACAAAATGATTGCCAAGGATCAAAGTGCCTATAATTTTTCTTGTGGGGTACCAGGAACAACTGTTTTCCAGGCTATGTGTAGGTAGATTCCGTAATGTAAGCAAAATAAAGCACGGATTTTCTGGTCATTGTCCGCGATTTTGATCTAGAATTTCGTTCCGCGGCGATCTTGCTGCAGAACAAGTAGTCTAGTAGTCATAAAAGAGACGTTATGGTATTGTGCAATTGCGCGCAAATTGATCGATTGACAGCAATAATAGCAGGAGTAGGGAGAGTATCACTACTACTACTACTAGTAGTAGTCTACTACTACTAGTAGCTACTAGTAGAAGAATTCCAGAGTAGATTACTAGTAGCACTACTACTAGTAGTAGTAGCTACTCTACTAGCTAGACTACTGCCTCTAGCTAGGACTAGCTAGTAGCTACTACAGTATTATGCTAATGCCTGTCTACTAGTAGTAGGCACTAGCTACTACTACCTAGTAGTATGAACCCTACTACTACTACTACTACCATACCACACTACTCACAAAATTAATCTTCGGACGAGGACAGACAACCAAACATCCAATGACAAGCACTTGCCCATCAAACGATTTTAATAAAAGTGAGATATCGGCGGCAGAAGGACGTTACGACGTTATACAGTAATATCGTAATTATGACGATACACCACAAAATCATTGTCAATTAAATTTGTCGACAAGTAAAACAACACTACGTATCAAAAACAACGCAGATTGATTATAAAACAAACATTGCAAGAGGGAAAACACCCAGATAATAATGCCATCATCATCTCCCGTAGCCAGCCAAAAGCCCAACGATGCTGCTGCCACCACTCCCTCCACAACCACCACGACACCTAGTAGTAGTGCTGAAGCTACAGCCGTCACAGACAAAGGTACCAGCCCATGTCGCTACTCCATGTCCAATTTAAATACATCGGTAAAACATGAACTACTGCGTGATGTGGACATGGCAGATGCTACGGCCAATCCGAAAAGTCAGGAGCAAGCAGGGACAGCCGAGACAGATACCACAGATACGTGTTCTCGCCGCAGTAGCAAACGCCGATGCTGTGCGTTTCGATCGAACCACAGTAACAGTGCAGATCATCAGACCAGCAAAAAGTCCAAGACTTGCAAGTCAAAGCCAGTGGTATCCAAAAAGGATCAAGAGCAATCGGACATGGCCTGGATCTGCGTAGCGTGTCGAGAGGCAGAATGTGCTATTGACCCTAATTCTGATCTGTTATTTTGCGAAGGACCCTGCCGTCGCCTGTTTCATTCGGCCTGTGCAGGCTTGGCGCAGGTGCCGTCGGACGATGAAATTTGGCAGTGCCACAATTGCGTTATCAAGAAACATCACTGCTCTTTTTGCCAAGACTTAGGACAAGATAACGAGGACGTCTTTAAATGCCAAAAGCCAGACTGCGGCATGTTCTTTCACGAAGGATGTTTGGAGATGCAAAATATTCCTATCATGGAGACGGATAAGGGAATCACGGCGGTTTCTACTATTGATGCACCTGCGAGCCCTGATGACAATGATGAAGGTTACACAGAAGGTGGACTGTTGTCAACAGCGACCGGCGAGGCACCCAAAACGCTGAAATTTACTTGTCCAGCGCATTGGTGTTGGACGTGCACACAAGATGACATGTTCCACGATGCAGCTGCACCGAACGACGGAAGCAGCAAAATCAAATCGAAGGGGCGTCGAAAGAAGAAGAAAATGACCAATGCATTTGCCTCCAAGAAAGGGAGCCGGCTGTTTCCATGCTTGGAATGTCCCCTGAGCTACCATTTAACTTGTATCCCTCCTTCGGCAAAATTTCATGAACTAGCGCTCCTATGTCACGAGCATGCAAGTACCAAGGAATTGCCAGCTTTGAATGTAGCGTCCTCGTTGCAAGGGAATATGGAAGCTGCCGCGGACGAGAAGTTGCAAAAGATGCAGAATCGAGACAATCTATTAGCCAAGCGTGCTGTGGTGCAGCATTTAGTGTACAACAAATCTCGTGGGAAAGGGTCTCGCAATCCATTTTTCCCTTCTGGTGTTGTGGCAGATCGTAGAACCGACAACGAGCAAATGGTCCACTTGAAGATTTCGGAACAGTTCACCGACACAACTACTACTGACGCCGTCTCATCAGCGTCCCTGCAAGGTACAATTAATGAATTTGAGAAGAGTTCCAATATTTTAGCTGCGACCAATATGCTTCTCGGTGAAGGTAGTAGAAATGATCGGCTGTTGTTTTGTTTGCCAGCAGACGTACAGGAAGAAGTTCACGCGAAGCCTCCTCCATACAAACACATTCACTCCCTCAAGTACTATTCTGAGAATCGTCCAAAGAAGATTCCTATGCCCGAAGATATCTGCAATTGTGTCGATTTTTGCGACGATCACTGTATTAATCGACTACTTTACGTGGAGTGTTTTGGAAGCAAAGAAGGAAACTCCGGGGAAGCTAGCTGCCGAACCACGAACTGTCGCGTGGGTCCCAATTGCGGGAATCGCCGTTTGGGAATGCGACAACATGTGAAGAAGTGCAAGCCCAAAACAGAAAAGGGTAAAGGCTGGGGACTCATGACCATGGAAAACATCAGCAAGGACAACCTCGTGCAAGAGTACCTAGGTGACGTAATTGACGAAAAGACTAAAGAGCAGCGCTTGAAAGATTGGAGTATTGAGCACCCCAACGACCCCAATTTCTACATTATGTGTCTTTCTCAAGGGTGGTATATCGACGCACGAGAACATGCCAATTTGAGTCGTTTCATCAATCACTCCTGTGACCCGAACTGCATTTTAACTCGCTTGAATGTGAACGGATACATGCGAGACGGCATCTTTGCTCTCCGTGATATCAAAGCTGGGGAATTTTTGAGTTATGATTACCACTTTGACACCAAGCTAGGTGACAAGTTTATCTGCCGCTGCGGGAGCAACAATTGCCGAGGCACCATGATGGAGACGCACCTGAAGAAGGACACAGCCAAGAAGACCAAATCAGAGCTCTGGAGCGAGGCCAAACAACGATTGGAAAAGGACAAGGATTTCTTGCGAGATTTTGAAGCACGGGAATTGCGTAATTTGACTGTGCAAGAAGTTGTGCCTGGTGCTACCAAAGCTGCACCGCCTACGGGATCGGCCACCAAAGAAACTGCTCGCCAAAGGAATGGAGAAGGCACTGCCAAAAAACAGGAATGGGTTTCGAATGGTATCCAAGATAAGGATCGAACAAATGTTATTCGCAGTAGAATCTTTCTGTGGCGGAATGCGGTTGTTGGCTCGGACTTTGCAGCTCGCTGGGGACGCTACTCGGTTGCTGGAAAGGATCAATCTGATCGGGATTTTGTGGTTCGCACAAAATCGACACGCCGTAATGAAGTTGCAACTTCCTCTCCTGCCAAAGCCGTCGATATAGTCTCTTTCTTGGCAATGAATTAAAGGCTTAGCTGTGAAAAGACTTTCCAAGTGAGACAGTAACAATATATTACGCAAAACAACGGAATGCAATAGTCATGTGTTGACAAATTCATTTGGCGTACATTAAGATAATGTTAAGATATTATTCATTGATAAATTCGGCCTATGTAAGTAAGTCTTTAGCTCAGGATATTGTTGTGACCACAACTTTATTTGACAGTAGGCTCTGATAGATTCATGATAGCTTCATGAAGGGTGCTATTTCGATGAAAAACTAATCCGAGTCCGAATCGAATGCGAGAGCTGCAAAGCCATTGGATGCACGCTTTGGCGGTTCTGCCTTCTTTTCCGGAACGACGACAGCAGGAGAAACCACCGGAGTAGATTCCTTGAACTTTTTCTTATCATCTTTCTTGGCAGTATTCTTGTGACCACCGCGTCCCTTGTTCGTATTATCCTTATTCTTTCCACCGGAGCCGCCACCACCACCGCCAGCTCCAGCACCGCCAGCTCCAGCACCGCCGCCTCGTCCAGCTCGATGACTTTGACCTCCTCGACGGTTGTTGTTATGATCGTGTCCTGCATGGGTGCCTGCTCGGCCGCCACCTCCTCTTCCAGAAGTGCGACGATCGTTGCGTTCTGTACCTTGGTTGCTGGAATCTTTATCATCACTCTTGTTGACTGCGGGTGGGTGTATTTTAATCGGATCTTTGGCCTGCCACGGATTGGTATCTTTAGGCTTGGCTCCACCAAAAATATCGGACTGAGAAGATCCAGCCGTATCTTCCACTGGCTTGCTTCTAGGCTTCAACTTGAGCGACGGACGCTGCGAGGCAGGTGGTGGAGGTCCTTGTGGTTGTTCATTTGCTCCCGCAGTATGTCGCTGACTGCCTCCTCCTCTTCCTCCTCCGCCGCCGCCACCAGCATTGTTGTTTTTGTTGTTGTTTTTGTCGTCACCGTTGTCTTTCGTATTTTGAAATTTTCCTCCCCGGAATTGTCGACCATCAATTTCTGGAGCAGTCGAACGACGAGATCCACGATTGTTATTATTCGTACTACTAGTATTGCTGTTGTATCCCCCACCACCTCCACCGCGACCTGATTTTGTAGTGTGATTCGCCGTGTCCACTTGAACGTTTCGACCGGCTAGGCGAGCTCCCGCATCCATGTTCAATTCCAGGGCCAACTTCAACTGTAACGTACAGAACAGGTTCACAGATATATTTTTGTGTTGAGTAGTGAGATAACACACCATCATTTTTTCCCTTGCATACTAGTATACACAGTTCGAATTTCCAATGTTATTAAAAATCGATTGCCCCAACCAAACACAAAAACTTACTTCCTCCAATGTTGCCACTTCCACATAACCGAATCCTTTGTGGGGTTGTTGTTGCTGTTGCTGCTGTTGCTGTCCATGATTCCCTCGGTTGTTACCTCCACTAACACGACCTTTGACAACCGTAATATCTTTGTGGAGTCGATCATGGACCAACTTTGCGATGGCATCACCCAATTGTTGACCATCCTTAATACTGTAGGACAGATTGCCCACAAAAAGCGTAAAGGGAGGACCAGTGGGCAAATCATACGTACGGGGTGGTGGTGGTGGTAATGATGATGACGATGTCTCTTCTTCTTTGACATGATCGCGATGGTTCTTATCATCGTTCACTTGCAATTTTTTATCCATGTCCTTGGTCACATTGGCGCCTTCATCGTCGCTATCGTCAAAGGTATCCATCGGCGTATCCTCGTTAAAAGACTCCTCGTCAGAACTGCAATGATCGGCCCAGCTCTTCATGGTGATGATTCTTTGTATTTACTTTTATACTGATGATTTCAGGTGCACCTTTTTGCCTTTTTGTGAAGAATGCAGAATATCTTTTGCTGGTATGTTTTCACTTTGTACCTTGTAGCGTAAATGCAACGCGATTGAGGTGCGCAGTTGCAGGTTTGTACGAATGGATCTGTTCTACTAGTCTATTCTAATGCTTACTATTTGACGAGATAAACGATATTCCGGAGAATGAATGATTGAAATGAATGAATGATTGAAATGAATGAATGAATGGTTGCTGCTGATTGCTGCTGCTGATTGCTGCTGCTGATAGACTAGTTGGATGTTGGATGTTGGATGCGAATGTTCAAATCAAATGAAAGCTAAGGTAAGTTCTTTCTGTTTTGGTTTTTCTTTAAATTCTTCTATGAATGTAGAAAATGATGGCTTGTGAAACAGGTGACTTGTTGATACCTTTTGTTGCTGTAGCTTTAGTTATTGTGTCGTTGCTGTTGTGGGGTTGATATGAGAGAGGTAATCTAGCTAGTAGAGTAGTAGAGAGAGACTCTTGTTCAGCTAGAAAGTATGGCGGGCAGTCGACGACCTCATGCTGACAAAAATACTCTTCAGCGGGAATGGTGATTTGAATAAAATTAGTACCAGGTATTGAATGGTTTGGATAATGTCTCTGCTAAGGGAGAACAGTCTGTCCATCATCGGAACCTCCGAGAAGCAGAATCTCATTCCCGAATCGGTCAAGGCGTGACTCCTTGTAAAACAGCGACGAGGTAGACTACTAGTAGTAGCTAGTAGACTAGTTTAGTGGAACTGCCCGCTATTACAGCACAAGATTGTACCCTGGTACTGTAGCGTTTCTAGCTAGGAGTCATCGAGACAGACAACAACTGTAGTACTACTGCCGCGCAGCAGGCGAAAAGCCGCTTGGCCCTCAGTCCAATGCTTAGGACGGCTTTTCCAGGACAACGAGAGTCATCGAGTCCTCGCTTTCTTCTGATAATTCAAAGAACTTGTCTGCTTTTTGTGAAGTGGTACCACGTACAGTACTTAATTATTATTTTGGTCGCCTATCCATCAGCTATATCCTACCATACAATCCTACCCGCAAGATATTGAGGCAAAACACCATTGCTGGACTACTTCTTGTCTTCAGTCCCGAACTGATCTTTCAACAATCATCATGGATTCAACAGGCTCCTAAAAAAAAATCAACCGCTCCGCTAATGAATGAAGTCGCGGCGCATAGGCTTCGTCGAATTCATAATTAAAATTGTTTTCTGGCCGCTCTCAAAAAATAATACTGTACATATCAATGATCTGGTACTCTCTTTAATTTCTCCATCAAGTTTACGAGGCAGAGATCATCACATCGTTCTTGGTGACGGCTACGGTGCTACTACTGGTAGTCTAGTAATTGTTGTCTCGATCCAAGTACCTACTGCTACTGCTAGTACCGTGGTACTGCAAGTAATAAATTCTGGTAGTAGTAGACTTACTGCTAGCTACTTGTACTATTACTGGTACTGTACCTGGGGGTACTCTGGGTACCAGTACTAAGTAGGTACTGTGGTAGCTAGCATTCAATTTTTTTTTTGAGTACTACCAGGTACCAGGTACCAGGAGGTACCTAGTAGGAGCACCAAGCAGACTGACAACATGGTAGTGGTACCTGGTACTAGTAGTACCGTACACCAGTGTGAAGATATGTTTTAGCAACTTCTTGAGGATTGTGGGCGACCACTGTGATCTGCTGGAAACAGTGACAATGGCGTCAGCACGTTGGAAAGCTATGGGGCCAGGTGGAGTAGTTAAGATTCTACTGGAAACATACCAACTTGAAGCAACTCTAATACTGCTACCTGGTACAGTACTTGGTACGTGCTCTACGGTAACTAGTACTAAGTACAAGCACTGGTACTAGTACTACCAGGTACTACTAGGTATCAAAGGGTTACTAGTATATTACTGGAAAGTGTTGAATAGACACTTCAATTCAAACACTATGTCTATACTTTAGTATGGTCTTCACTTGATGATACTCTGTATTTATTATTAGATAATACTGTTAAAGTGAGAGGACTCTGATATCACTAC
>Ga0100402_1005742_pt1 | contig 12563 bp, 9 predicted proteins | sample CryGeyme20150102_FD_80419 | JGI IMG/M metagenome (GOLD analysis project Ga0100402, IMG submission 80419) | Groundwater microbial communities from Crystal Geyser aquifers in Utah, USA - Crystal Geyser metaG 2015-0102 | ecosystem: Environmental > Aquatic > Deep subsurface > Groundwater | place...
CAAATAGCTTTTTTCCATAAAGTAGGGTTTGCAAACCCTACTTTATGGAAAAAAGCAAACTATTATTTTGTCAAAAATTGGTCAATTTACAAAATTTGAAAAATGTCACTCATATTAGTATTGAATCCTAAAATGACTTTAGAGAAGTTTTGGCAAAAAAAATGCTTGGCTGTGTGGGAAGAGGACTAATTTTATTGGTTCTTTCGATAATTTAGGAATAGAAATTAATTAAAGTGCTATTATAAATTTATAAAGCCTTAGTTTACAAAGTGTTACATTCGTAATTGTTCCCAACTGGTAACTGATTACTTTTTAATCATAACTGATTTACTGGGTTTGGTCTGTCCTTCTACCACAATTACAAATTCTCCTTTTATTGTTCCTTCATTAGAAAAATAAGTTATTATTTCTTCTAATGTTCCGTTTTTGGTTTCTTCATAAACTTTTGTAAGTTCACGAGAAACGGAGGCATTTCTATCATTTCCACACACTTCGGCTAATTGTGTAAGTGTTTTTATTAATCTATGAGGAGATTCGTATAAAATAAAAGTTCGTTTTTCTTCTGCTAGAGCATCTAAATGGGTTTTTCTGCCCTTTTTAGGAGGTAAAAATCCCTCAAAACAAAAACGCTCACTTGGCAATCCTGATTTTACAAGAGCAGGAACAAAAGCTGTCGCACCAGTCAAACATTCTATATTTAAGTTTGCTTTTAGAGCTTCACGAACTAGCAAAAATCCAGGGTCAGAAATAGCAGGCGTTCCAGCGTCAGAAACAAGCGCAAAAACACTTCCTTGCTGCATTTGTTCTATCCATTTCTGAACGGTATGATGTTCATTATGAGCGTGATAGCTTTGTAAAGGCTGTTTTATTTCATAATGTTTTAACAAAACACCTGTCTTGCGTGTATCTTCTGCTAAGATTAAATCTACTTTTTTGAGCGTTTCTAAGGCTCGGAGCGTAATATCTGCCAAATTTCCGATGGGTGTCGGAACAAGATAAAGCGAAGTCTGATTTTCTATATTTTTTTCTGTATTTTCCATATCACAAAGGTAGAAATAAAGTTAGAAGTACGAATGATAGAATGTAGAAATCAACTAAAAAACTCTACTCATTTTATAAGAAACTAAAGGTCTGTAGAGTAAATAACCAATCCTTTTTCTTAAAACACCTATTTAAGTTCAAAAAAATAAAGAGAAATGATTAAAATTACCTAATTTTGATGCTTATCTAATAAATAAAATTTTATTTAGTTTCCATTTAGTTTCTCGTTCTATTTTCAAAGAAAAATCAAATTATGAAACTACCTTTACTTCGTTTGTCTTTTTTTTCTAATTTTTTCGTTTTAGTCCTTATTCTATTTATGTCTAGTTCTTGTTCTTCTAAAGAAGTTGTTGATTTGATTGTTCATAATGCTAAAGTTTATACTGTTGATACCGATTTTTCTATTCAAGAAGCCTTTGCTATTCGTGATGGAAAGTTTGTAGAAATAGGAAAAAGTAATGCTATTTTAGCAAAATATACAAGTGCAAGGGTTGTCGATGCTCAGAAAAAATATATTCTACCCGGTATTATTGATGCACACGCTCATTTGTATTGGCTCGGACAAAAACTAGAAGAAGCCGATGTAAGCAAAGCAAAGTCTTTTTCAGAAGTCATTACCATTTTACAACAATACAGAGAAGCAAATCCAGATAAAAAATGGATAAAAGGCTATGGTTGGAATCAAAATAATTGGAATCCTGCCACTCTTCCTACAAAAGAATTATTAGATGAAGCCTTTCCAGATGTTCCTGTTTTTCTAAAAAGAATAGACGAACATGTTGCTTTAGTCAATCAAAAAGCCTTATCAGAAGCTCGTATCAATCAATATTCTAAAATGCCAAAAGGTGGAACTTTAGGAGTTTATGAAAATGAAGGCGAAAAAGGAAAGCTCAATAAAGAAAAAGGCTTAAAAGGTTTAAACGGACTTTTATACGAAACTGCCATCAATCTAGCTACTGAAAAAATGCCTCCATTGACAGAGGAAGAGATGAAAAGAGCCTTTCAAGGAGCTGAAAAAGTTTGTTTTCAGAATGGTGTAACTTCGGTAGGAGATGCGCTAATGGATAAAACTATGTTTGAGCTTTTGGATAGTATGCACCGTGAAGAGTCTTTAAAATTGCGTGTTTATGCGATGATTAACCCAACAGAAGAAAATCAAGACTACTTTTTAGAAAAAGGAACTATCAAAACGGAGCGTTTGCATGCAGGCGCTTTAAAACTTTTTGCTGACGGAACATTGGGTTCGTATGGTGCTGCGATGTTAGAAGCCTATTCAGATAGTGCATCGATGTATGGTGCAATGTGGAGAAGTACGGATGAATACAGACAATTAATTAAGAAATTTGCTGATAAAGGGTTTCAAGTCAATACGCATTGTATTGGAGATTCTGCAAATCGTATATTTTTAGATTTGTATAGCGAATTTTTGGGAACAGAAGAAAACAAAAACAAAGATTTGCGTTGGCGCATCGAACATGCTCAAGTCGTTCATTCCAATGATTTAGAGAAATTCAAGAAATTCAAAATTATTCCTTCTGTGCAGCCTACACACGCTATTTCGGATATGCCTTGGGTAGAAACTCGTTTGGGAAGAGTTCGTATGGGACATGCATATGCGTATCGTGAACTCTACGAACAAAATAATATAATTGCCTTTGGAACAGATTTTCCGATAGAATCTGTTAATCCGTTTGGTACTTTTCATGCAGCCGTTGCAAGACAAGATGGTTTGGGAAATCCAAAAGACGGTTTTCAAATGGAAAATGCTGTTACTCGTGAAGTGGCATTGAAAGCCATGACAATTTGGGCTGCTTATGCAGCTTTTGAGGAAAAAGAAAAGGGAAGTATAGAAGCTGGAAAGTTTGCTGATTTTATTCTTATCGATACTGATATTATGAAAACAGATAATCGAATTTTGAGAAATACACACGTTTTGCAAACCTACGTAAATGGCCAAATGGTTTATATTAGTGAGTTTTAAGTTTTTGAAAATATACTATTTTTTTAGCTAATCTGTTGATTATCAAGTGTATAATTAGTTTTCTGCCGTTGTTGGTGTTTTAGCGAAGCGACACCAACAACAGCACTATTAAATAAACAGCTATTTTCAAATAGGTAATTAATGGCAATATGAGTAACATCTACAAAAATTGAAATAGGCTTTTCTAGCAACAGAGTTGCGTTATCTTTGTAGAAAGTTTACAGATGAGTTTTTAAAAAAGCTACAGAGTAGCGTAACAGTATATTTAATTTTTAAATAGTAAGGTTTCGCTACTCTGTAGCTCTAATGAGGGGTATTCCTACATGTTCTACAAAGGTTACGTTGCTCTGCAACTGAAAATCAAACACTTAAAAATGACACTCATATTGTAACTGATAATCAATAACTTAAAATTGTAATTATTCTTTATTGTGTTAAACATTTTATTTATTTTATTTTTTCTTTTTACTTTTTCGTATTCTTTTTCTCAAACAAATTCGGAACAGGATTCTGTAATTCAGTTAGAGGCTGTAGAGGTTCAATCGAATTCTTTAGAAGAAACGGCAGCAGGTTTTGAAGTCCAAAAATTGGATTCTTTGGCAATGTCAAGTTATCAAACTTCAGATTTGGGCAGGCTTTTATCGTATCGAACACCTATTTTTTTGAAGTTTTATAGTATTTCGGGTTTGGCTTCTCCATCTTTTCGTGGAACGAGTGCAGGACATACACAGGTTTTTTGGGAAGGAATTCCTCTTAATTCTCCTACTTTGGGACAGGTAGATTTTTCGCTTTTTCCCATTGGTTTATTAGATGAAGTGAATGTTCATTATGGAGCTGCAAGTTTGCGTTATGGAGAAGGAGGTTTTGGAGGTGGAATTTCTTTAAATCATAATCCTAAAAATGTAATTGATAGTAATAAAAATAGTAATGGAAAAAATAATTTTTCATTAAATTGGATTCAATCCATAGGAAGTTTTCAAACTTTCAAACAGCTTTTGACTACTTCTTATTCTTTATTAGATTCAAAAAGATTAACTATAAAAGCTACAAGTCGTCTTTTTTATAAATCTGCAAAAAATAATTATCCTTATAATTACAATCAAAAAACATTTACTAGAAAACGAGCAGCCACAGAGCAAAAAGGAATCGTTCAAGAATTTTATTTTTTACCTACAAATACAGCGCAGCTTTCAAATCATCAATTTTCGTTTCATTTTTGGGCGCAAGATGCAAGCCGAGAACTTCCACCACCTATAACAGTTCCTATAAACGAAGAAACGCAAGATGATTTTTCGCTTCGCAATCTTTTACAATGGAAATACAAAAAACGAAATTTTGAAATCAGTACAAAAGCAGGTTATTTATATGATTTTTTAGAGTATCGAAATGAAACTTCTGCTATTGTTTCAAAAACTAAAAATCAATCGTATCATTTGCTTTCAGAATTAAAATACGCCCCTTCTCAAAAAATTCTTTTACAAACAGGAATCCGAATACGGCAAGATTTTGCTGATGTAGATGGTTATAATCAGACCTATTCACAAGCACAACAAAGTATTTTTGCTTCGATAGAATATTCGCCCTCTCCGTTTTTTCAAACTAATTTTTTAGTTCGTCAAGTTCTTTTGGATAATGAACTTCAAGCCTTTTTGCCTTCTTTAGGAATTAATTTTATTAAAAATAATTTGGAAATCAAAGTTAATGCAGCTCGTAATTTTCGTGCGCCTACCTTGAATGATAGATATTGGTTTCCTGTTGGTAATCCTAATTTGAGAAATGAAGAAGGTTGGAATGGAGAATTTTCGGCAAATTATCATTTGATTAATAAAACTGAAAATAAAAAAACTACAAAACTCTCTTTTTCTTCGCTTTATTTTTGGGCAAATATCAATGATTGGATTTTGTGGTCGCCTGCTGTGGCTGGTTACTGGCGACCTGAAAATTTGCGTTCTGTCTTTTCGCAAGGAATTGAAAGTAATTTATTCTTCAAAAAAACGAATCAAAATTTCAATCTTGAAGCGAATATTTCATATACTTATACCAATTCTAAAAATCTAAAACAGATTAGAGATTTGGATGAATCGGAAGGGAAACAGCTTATTTATACACCTTTTCATCAGCAAAAAAGTTTTGTTTATGCAGCTTATAAAAGTCAGTTTTTGAGAATTGAACAGCAATTTGTAGGCAAACGATTTACCACAACGACAAATACAGAATATTTACCTTCTTATTTTTTGGCTAACTTTTCTTTAGGAAAAACGATTAATTATAAAAAAGCTAGTTTTGTCTTAGAGCTAAATTGTCAGAATATTTTTGATTATCAATATCAATCTATGGCTTTTTATCCTATGGTAGGGCGTAGTTTTGAGTTGGTTTTGAGAACGAAATTTTAGTATTCTGTATCACATGTTCTATTTTGTGACACTCTTAGACCGATATATTCTATGAAAAATCACAGCTTTTATTTCATTATTTTCCTGCTTTTTTGGATTTCTTGTAGCCCCAAACCCAAACCTTTTCCAAAAGAAGGGTTTAGTAATTTATCAGATTCTATGGAATTTGTATTACAAAAAAATCAATTTTATATACAAGAACCAAAATATGGTGAGTGGTTGGAACGCAACAAAGAAAGAGGACAAACTTTTACAGAATATTGGAACAAAGATGGAAATATAAAACCAATTCAACCAACAGAAAAAAGAAAGAAAATCTACTTTCAACTGTATGGACATTTCAATGAAACACAGCTTCGTTTGATGGATTCGGTGCAGCGTTTTTTATCTATTTTTTATGAACTGCCGATTCAGAGGTTAGAACAAAAAAGCCTAGATTCTACACAATTAGACACAACAAATTGGCGAGTACAGCAGCGTAATGGTTTTCAAGTAAAGACAGGTTTTATACTGGATTCTTTAGAAAAAAACTTGCCTTCTGATGGCGTTTTGTTAGTTGGTTTTACTACAAATGATTTGTATCCAAGTCAGAAATGGAGTTTTGTTTTCGGACAAGCACGATTACATGACCGAGTAGGAGTTTGGTCGATGGTTCGTTTTGGTGATGCAGATTTGATAAGTCAAGATACTGATGCTTTTAATTTGGCTTTACAACGAACTTGCAAAACGGCTGTTCATGAAATAGGTCATATTTTTTCGCTTCAACATTGTATTTTTTATCGGTGTGCCATGCAGGGTTCAAATAATTTGACAGAATTAGACGGACACCCTTCTTATTTTTGTCCTGTTTGTGATGCCAAAATTATATCAAATTTAAACCTTCCTCTATCACAGCGATACGAAAATCTAGCTGCCTTTTGGAAAAATCAACAACAGTTAGAAACAAGTAATTATTACAGAAAATCAGCTTTGTCTTTGAGGAGAATGGACTAACTTCAAATGCAGCAACGAGGGACGAGAGATTGGGGAATAGAATTTCGAATGCAATGAGCGAAAATCAGCCTAAAAAAATAAAAGAGATTTCAAACAATATACTAGAAATATAATTTCCCCCAATTCCCAATTCCCAATTCCCAATTCCCAATTCCCAATTCCCAATTCCCAATTCCCAATTCCCAATTATTCCTTCCATTCAATTTCAAAACCACCTATACCATCTATATAAATTGTAGAAAAGTTGGTGTCTTTAGGTCTTTTGATAGTGATTTTGAGGTTCTTTTTGCTGGCAGCTTTTTCAGAATCTTGTTCTACTACAATTCGTTTGTCTTGCTTATGAAATACAACGTAGCGTTTTCCTGCTGGCAAATCAAATTTGAATGAATTACCTTTTTCTTCTACTTTTTTGATAGTAGGTTTTACTTTTTTTTCTTCCAAAATTTTGATTGCAGTTGATGCTTTAGGAATTCCGTAGCCTATATAATTATTTCCAAAAGGATACAGACTAGCTGATTTTTCTATTGTTTCGAAGATTTCTTTGTTAGTTGCCTTTGGATTTTTTTGCCACAAACACGCTGCAAAACCTGTTATATTTGGTGCAGAAAAAGATGTTCCATTAAGTGAATAACAAGCCACATTGGGTTTCAAAAATTCCACAAAATCTGCCCCTATACTGCTATAACTCATTTTAAGACCTGCTCCATTTGTCGCACCAATAGAAAGAGCAAACGGACTGTCCCCCGGTGTAGAAACAATTTTCCAATCGTCCCAACCTTCATTTCCTGCCGAAACAACTATCAAAATTCCTTTTTCATTGAAAGCCATATCAACAGCTTTGCTCACAACACTTGTTTTGCCGTCCATTTGAGAGGTAACATAATTATCTTTGTCATCATCAAAACCAACCGAATAGCCCAAGGAAGTGTTGATAAGTTTTACACCTGCGCTATCCATCCATTCCATAGCAGCCACCCAAAAATCTTCTTCTGAGCGAGTTTCTGTTACGCCATGGTCAGTTCTTGCTAAATAAAATTGAGCTTCTGAGGCTGCTCCAACTTGATTTGAATTATTTTTATCATCATTATATCCTCCTATCATTTCCAAAACCGTTTTTCCATGCGAATCGTCAGAGGTTTCTTTTTCTCTAAAAAGGTCTTTTTGTTTTGGATTTACAAAATCACGCATTCCCAAAACACGGCTACTATCTAAGTGCTTTAAGTAATTACTTTTATCACTTCCATAAAAACCTGCATCAATGACACCGATTACCACTCCTTTTCCTGTTAGGTTTTCTTTTTGAAAAACTGAAAGTTCTAGCTGTTCCATTGCTTCTCCCATTTCTTTTTTTTGTGTTGTGGTACAAGATAAGGGTTTCCATTTTGTTGTCAAGGCTTGTAAATGTGTTACAAAAGGAAGATTTCTAACTTTTTCTACTTCTTCTTCATTTAGACAAATAGAAATTGCATTGAGCCATTTTGATTTTACGATTGACTTGTCAGTTACTGAATTTTCTATTTCGTTTACAAATTTTTCAGAAACTGAAATATCGCTATATTGCCACAAAGGTAGATTTTGTACTGTTCTATTTTCGATAGTTTTGGCAGAAATGGCAGCCGAATAATCGTAGTTAGTTGTATCTTTTTGAGAAAAGAAAACCCAGTATTTTGTCTTATTAAAATTGTCAGAATTAGAGGAATAATTTTGAGCAAAAACAGAAAAGCCAAACATAAACTGCAAAAATGTGAAAAATAATGCAGCCAAAAACGGATAGTTACGTATATTCATAAGAGAGGTTTTGAGAAAGTAGTTAGAAAGGATAAGTATAGCTTAATTTATAGTTTTGATGATTTGATAATCAAATTCAATTTATTTTACTTCATAATTTGTTCCAAAATGCGTTTTAGGTCAGTTAATTCTTATCAGATTAGAGAAGATAGACATCAACATTTTTTATTAGAAGAACGAAATGACCCTGTTACAGGCGATAGTTTTTCGGAAGGTGATGAGGTGGTTTTTTGTAGTGTCTGTAAATCTGCTTTTTTGAAAGATTCTTGGGGATATATGGGAAATAAACATTGCAATCAGCGTGCAACATTACCTATTTTTCCAAAATCTAAAAAATTAACGCTCAAAAAACCGATCGAATTGCCGTTTGTATTTGCAGATGCCGACCAGCGAAGCTCAGCATTTTTTGTTGATGTACTTGTCTTAGTAGGGCTTTGCATTACTATTGCAGCTATTACTGTCAGAATGCACATCGTTACGCACCCTTACTTTTATGCCGTTTTGAGTTTTATTTTATTTACATTCAGAGATAGTATTTTGATAAATCGAAGTGTAGGAAAATCATTTCAAAAAATGTATTTTATTGATGTAACTACAAATCTTCCTGCTACTTTTTGGCAAACCTTAGGAAGAAATTTGCTCTATTGGGTAATGAATGGAATTTTTGCTCTAGTATTTATGATTACAAAGGCTTTAGACAATAAAATAGAAGATACTCCTCTTTTATTCTTTTTTATTGGTTTGATAACCATTGCTACAAATATTTTTTATGTCAAAGAAAACATAGAAAATACATATTCATGGTTTGATAAATTGTTAGGAATACGATTAGTAAAGAAAAAAACAGCAATCAGTAACCAGTAAATTTCTCTATAGTGAATGTTACAAATTGAAATTTTAATTCGTTGATTATCAATAAAAAAGTAATTTCTTCCCAATTCCCAATTCCCAATTCCTAAATTTTAGAATTTGAATCGAAGAAAACCGAGAGCAAAAGAAATATTATTTCCTCCTCCTTCTATATCTCCAATAAAAGACGAAATATCTTGCGTGCTCAGTCCTGCTTCGTAATGTCCTCTACGTGCATTATACATTATACCAAATGGAATATTGATATTAAACTCTTGATTTCCTCCTGTACTAACTCCAGATGAAATTGTCAATAATTTGTTTAGACGAAGATCGCCACCGATTGCATATAAATTACTTGCTAAACTACCTGGGGCATCGGGGTTGATAGGCACAAGGACATCGAAACCTAGATGAGCTGTTTTGAAAAATTCATAACTTGCTCCTACACGAGCCATAGCGGGCAAATCATCATCAAATTGTTCGCTTCCTTCCCAAGAAAGAGCCGAACCCTCTCCTCCTAATTGAAATGTTTCTGGAGAGTAAGTAATAAAATTATAATTATCAAAACCTACTCCTTGTGTCTGTGCCAAAACTCCATCAGTTAGGTTATATACGTTGCCTGTCCAAGACATTTTTCCATAATTGACAAGAGCAGCTCCTACATATAAATTTCTTTTAACTACTACGTTGATTCCGACATCAATTCCATAGCCATTTCCGATAGGTTTAGGCAAAGCAAAACGAGAAAAGCCTTTTTTAGGCTGATAACCTACATTAGTAGGACTAGGAATATCAAAGCCTTCTACTGGAAAAGAAGGCGAAAGAGCAATCGTTTGTGATATAAACTCATTGTTTTGTGCTTCTAAATTTATTAATGAAATACCACTAATATAGCGTCCTCCAATGCCTGCAAATACTTGTACATCATAACTATCCACTATTTTTGCACCATAAGCAAAATTATATTCTCTTGTCCAAAGCATCTGAATAGTAGAATTATTCATAATTGTACCATAATTGAATAAGCTATCTTCTTGGTTACGAAACCCAAAAACTACCTGATCTCTTTGAGCTGGAGATACATCTGAGTTATTGGGGATAATATCTCCATTTGAGAGCAAAAGATTAGTAAAATAAGAAGCATTCTGACCTAAAAACAAAATTTCACTAAGTGTAGAGTTGGTTTTGCTATAAAAATCTAGCCTGTCACGAATACTAAAAGCAAAACCACCAAATTTTTCAGAACTAAAGTGTACACCAAATAAAGTAGCATTGATAGTAGCCGAAATTGGAGTATTCGTTAAATTTCTTGCAGCTTGTTCTTTTTCGCTATATGTAAGTTGATAGTTTTGACCATAGAGTTTGGGAAAATAACTCTTCAATATCTGACCAAATGTGATATTTTCTGTAAAAAAACCAATATTACCTTCCAAAAAACCAAATGTTATCTTTGGGTCTCTAAAGCTCTTGCGAATAGCTAAATTAGCAGGATTAACACCAATAGCTTGGTAATCCGTGGCAAAAGTAGTGGCTACTCCTCCTCTTCCTGTTACGGCGTAAGAAGTTAGTTCTTGTCCCAAAACCGAAACAGACAAACAAAATACAAGTAGAATAGATAAAATAAAGCTAGAAAAGGCTTTATTTATAAAAAATAATTTAGTAGAAAAATGTCGTAATAGATAAATTGATTCCATTTATTTGTTGATTAATCTTTAGCTCACATCATAAATTCTGTATCAAAATTAATAGATAAAAATACAGATAAATGAACTTAGGAAAAAGAATAGCATCTTTTTTTGTAATTAGTACCAAAAATTACTTAGATTCTCTCAAACAAACAACTTTATTTTAATTTTAATTTTGTATTTCCAAATTTAATATAATTTTACATTTATCAAATAGACTTATTCCTATTTTAAAGCCAATTATGAAAAATATTTATTACAGTATAGGACTTATGTCGGGTACTTCATTAGACGGACTTGATATTGCACTTTGTAAGTTTGAAAACTACAAACAAAAAGACCAGCAAAACAATTCTTCATTATGGAATTATAAAATTATCAAAACCAAATTTATAGAATATGATAAAACTTGGAAAAACAATCTCCAAAATGCTCATCTTTTGTCAGCCTTCGAGCTCAAAAAACTAGAAACAGAATGGACAGAATTTAGTATAGAAAATGTAAATAAATTTGTTTTGCAAAGCAAGGATTTTGATTTCTCCTCTTTAGATTGTATTTCCTCACACGGACATACTATTTTTCATCAACCTTCCCCAAAAGAGAAGAATAAAAACAAAAGTGAAAATAAAAATAAAGTTAATCAGCAATTAGGTTTTACGCTTCAAATTGGAAATGGTGCCATGTTATCCGTACAGACAGGTTTTAAAACTGTTTGTGATTTTCGTCAGACTGATATTGCTTTGGGTGGACAGGGTGCGCCACTTGTTCCGATAGGCGACGAACTACTTTTTTCTGATTATGATTTTTGTTTGAATTTGGGAGGAATAGCAAATATTTCGTTTAATAAAAACAAAGAAAACCAACAACAAAATCAACAACAAAATCAACAACAAAATCAACAACAAAACCAACAACAAGAGAATAAACTAAATACTCGTTTTGCCTTTGATATTTGTCCTTGTAATATGGTTTTGAATCATCTTTCTAACAAGCTAGGTTTTGAGTACGATAAAGGAGGAGAGTTAGCAAAAGAAGGGAAAATCAATGAAAAATTACTTCAAAAATTGAATGATTTAGATTTTTATAAACAAAATTATCCCAAATCTTTAGGTAGAGAATGGGTAGAAGAATTTATTTTTCCTTTATTAGAACCAAAGAAAACAAACGAATCAGAACAAAAACAGCAAAACATAAAAGATTTATTACACACTTGTACGTATCATTCAGCTTTTCAGCTTGCAGAAAGCATAAAGAACATTGATTTGACTTTGCCAAAAACAAAAAAGAAGCTATTGATTACAGGAGGAGGAGCTTATAATGATTTATTAATCAATTATTTAAAAGAATTTTTACCAACTATTGAAGTAGAAAAAGGAGAAGAAACCCTTATTGCCTACAAAGAAGCTCTAATTTTTGCCTTTTTGGGAGTTTTAAGGCTTAGAGGAGAAACAAATACCTTAGCTTCGGTTACAGGAGCAACAAAAAATACCTGTTCAGGAAGCATTTATTTGGCAGAATCAGAATGACCGGCACTTTCGGAACTCTGAGTTAGAGGTTTAGAAACGGTCTGAATCATATAATTTTTCTGCTGAGAATCTTGTGTACTAATCTTATCAGCAGCATTTTCAGTTTTTTGTCTTTCTTGTATCTTCACAACAAGAGCAAAAATAAATAAAGGCAAGATAATTAGAGCTGATAGTTGAAGAGTTGTTAGGGTAAACGCACGAAACTTTTTATACTGCTTTCAGTATGTTTAAACACACTTTAACTATCAGAGTAAATTCAATTTGCAAAGTTAAAAACTAGCTTGATTTGCTTTAAACGAGTACA
>Ga0100402_1005744_pt1 | contig 12560 bp, 11 predicted proteins | sample CryGeyme20150102_FD_80419 | JGI IMG/M metagenome (GOLD analysis project Ga0100402, IMG submission 80419) | Groundwater microbial communities from Crystal Geyser aquifers in Utah, USA - Crystal Geyser metaG 2015-0102 | ecosystem: Environmental > Aquatic > Deep subsurface > Groundwater | place...
ACCGGCTGGCACCAGATCAGCTTCGACGGCACCGGTCGCAAGTACCTGGACCTGTATTCCTCGACCGAACAACCGCCGCAGCTTTCGCTGCATTCGGCCGATGGCGACCGAATCGCCTGGCTGGTCGAAAACCGGGTCGATGCGGACCATCCCTACGCACCGTTCCGAGCCGATCATCGGCCAACCGAGTTCGGCGCTCTCCGTACCGCCGACAGTCAGCTGCTGCACTATCGCCTGGTTGCGCCGGCCGACTTCGACGCCGCCAGACGCTACCCGGTGCTGGTCCACGTCTACGGCGGCCCGACCTCGCGCATGGCGCTGAACCAGTGGGGCCGCCGCCACCTGATCGACCAGTACATGGCGCGCCAGGGCTACATCGTGTTCTCGATCGACAACCGCGGCATCGAAGGCCAGGGTGTGGCGTTTCAGGCGCCGGCCTGGCTCAATCTCGGCCGGGTCGAGGTCGAAGACCAGATTGCCGGCATCGAATACCTGAAGACCCTGGATTTCGTCGACCCGGAGCGAATCGGCGCGTTCGGCTGGAGCTACGGCGGCTACATGACGCTGATGATGCTCAAGCAGCACCCCGGCGTGTTCGCGGCCGGCGTCGCGGTCGCACCGGTGACCGACTGGGCCTTGTACGACACCCACTACACCGAACGCTACCTCGGCATGCCGCGCGACGAGGCCGGTGAACCGACCGAACCGTATCGACTGGGTAACGTGTTGAACTACGCCGAGCGCCTGGCCGACCCGCTGCTGCTGATCCACGGCATGGCCGACGACAACGTGCTGTTCACCCACTCGACGATGCTGATGCAGGCACTGCAGGACGGCGCCATCGACTTCGAGCTGATGACCTACCCCGGCGAGAAACACGCCATCGCCGGCGAAGGCCAGCGGCTGCACGTCTATCGCCAGATCGACCGCTTCCTGCGGCGGCAGCTGCTGGACTGAAGGGCAAAATTTCGGAAGTCCGCAGAACACCTGCGACTCGGGGCTGTGGATGCGCTTGCGCTTGTCCACCCTGCGCCAGCAAGGATTTTGCCTTGTGCCCTGAATCTCAGGCGATCGGTTCAGCGCCCTTGCCACCAAGCCGCCCCATGAACCTGCGGTAGTAGCGCAACTCCTCGATCGATTCGCGGATGTCGGCCAGCGCCTGGTGGCCGGTATCCTTCTCATGGGCCTCGGCAATCTCCGGCGCCCAGCGCCGCGCCAGTTCCTTGATCGAGCTGACATCCAGGTTGCGATAGTGAAAGTACGCCTCCAGCTCCGGCATCAACCGAGCCAGGAAACGCCGATCCTGACAGATCGAGTTGCCACACATCGGTGACTTGCCCGGCGGCACGTGGCGGGCGAGAAACTTCAGCGTCTCACGCTCGGCCGCGCGCAGGTCGGTGGCGCTTTGAAGGCAGCGCTGCACCAGGCCCGACTGGGTGTGCGTGCGCGTGTTCCAGTCGTCCATGGTGCTGAGCTGATCGTCAGTGGCGCGAATCGCAATGTTCGGCCCCGTCGCCACATCCTCGAGCTCGGCGGTAGTAACGATGGTCGCAATCTCGATGATGCTGTCGCGGCGCGTATCAAGCCCGGTCATTTCCAGATCGATCCAGATCAGTCGTGTTTCGTCCATACTCTTGTGATTCCCCAAAGGCTGCCGGCATGATGCCCGATTCGACTGTACCAGCGGTGCGCGGTTCAGACCAGCCCGATTCACCTCACGAGACTCCGTGCGAGACACTGCGCGTTATTCTGGCGCTGGGCAACCACGGCCTTGCGGCTCCGGATCCCGGGGGCGCCGCCGACGAGCCGCAGGAACTGCGCTTCCGGCGCAATGTTGGCCGGCCACTGCCCGGTGACCGCATCCGAGTGGATGAACACGGTGGCGTGACCGCGATCGAGCCGCGTCACTCGGTATTCGGTCGCGGCGGGTTCCGCGGCCAGTTTCAGCCGATGGCCGCGAACCTCGATGTGCTTTGGGTTGTGCTCGCGCCGGAACCCGCACCATCGGTCGACCTGCTGCACCGCTATGTCGCCGCGGCGCGCATCCAGGGCATCGAGCCGCGTATCGTGGTCAACAAGTGCGATCTTGGTATTCCCGAAAAACCTCCCTTCACCCACCTCGACGAACTGGGGGTAACGGTGTTTCGTACCTCGACCACCGGGGACGAGGGAATCTCGGCCATGGCGCATTCGTTCGGTGACGGCCTGCATTTGCTGGCCGGTCAGTCCGGGGTCGGCAAGTCCTCGCTGGCCAACGCGCTGCTGCCGGACCTGGAGCTGCAGACCGAGCGGCTGTCGCGCGCCACCGGCAAGGGCCGCCACACCACCACCAGCGCCCGACTCTACCGCACCCCCGGCGGCGGCTGGCTGGTCGATACGCCCGGCGTCTGGGAATACGGCCTGTGGGCCATGAACCGCTTTGAACTCGCGCGTGGCTTTCCCGAGTTCAGCGAGTTGCCACCGTGCCACTTCCGCGACTGCAGTCACCGCGACGAGCCCGGCTGTGCCATCCGCGCCGCCGTCGAGCACGATCAATTGCCGGAAACCCGCTACGAGGCGTGGCTCAGTCTGTTGAAAGAACAACAGAGGATCGGATGACCGGCGCCACGACGCGGCGCTCGGGTTTCAGGTTCGCGGCTACGACGCGGCGTTCAGGTATCAGGAACCACACGCTGCGACCGTTTACCAAACGCAGCAGAGATCACGGTACATCCTGTCCTGAAGCCTGAAACAGCCAAAATTCAGGCAACGACCCGGCAGCGACCCTGCTGAAAACCGAATCCTGAAAACTGCTCCTCTACCACGACAGACTTTCCCCATTTGCATGCCAGAACCCAGCGCTGGTGTCCAGCGTCAGCGCATCGATGCGTGCAATCAGGCCGGCAGCCGATTCGCTGGTGTCAACGTGCCCCGTGTGATCGGTCATGTCGGTGCGCACGTACCCCGGATGCAGCAGCGCGACGGCAATGCCGCGGCCTTTCAGCTCATGCGCCAGGCTGACGCCGGCCATATTCACCGCAGCCTTGGACATGCGGTAGCCATAGTAGCCGCCGGAGTCGTTGTCGGCAATCGAACCCATCCGGCTGGTGATGATTGCGACTTTTGCCTCGGGCGACAGTCGGTCGAGCAGAGCGCGGGTCACGCGCAGTGGCGCAAGCGCATTGATTTCGAACTGGAGACGGCAGTCGGACAGCGCATCCTCAATGGTCTCGAAAGCATCGCGGCGCAGCACCCCGGCGTTGTTGATCAGCACGTTGATTTCAGTCCCGTCCAGCCGCCGGGCCAGATCCGCCAGCGAGGCTCCGTCGGTGACATCGACACCGGCCTCGACGCGAACTCCGAGTCGATTCAGCGCCTCCGAGGTCTTGCGGCAGACCGCGATGACGGTGTCGCCACGTTCATTGAAGCCGGTTGCCAGCGCCAGCCCGATGCCCCGATTCGCGCCAGTGATCAGTACAGTACTCATATCGTATTTTCCTTGTTGCTGAATTCTTGTCCGAGTTTCGGTGAATCAACCGTGGATCAATTGTCCGGCCAGCTGCCGTCAGCACGCGGCTGCAACCACTGGAACGAATACCAGTAATAGTCGCCGCTGCCATCATCGGCCGGTGCAGTGCAGTTGACCTTGTTGCGCCCGGGGCGTCCGATGCCGCCCGGATCGATGCGCAGAACGGGCGGACCCAACGGATCCAGCATCCGTATTGGCAGCGCATCACCCATGGCTGCGTAGCACTGGATACGCGCAGCGGAAAAGCCGCGTTGGTCGGCCAGGCGCAGCTGCAACTCCTGAGGATTCGATACCGCGGACTTGCGCCGAGGCGGCTGCGTTTCGGCGGCCTGTGCCGGCAACGGCCGGGCGCCGACTGCCAGCGCCAGGCGTTCCAGCGAGTCCCAGCCTCGAGCCAGCGGAAAACGCGGCAGCGCCATCGACTCACTATGCCGGCCGACCGCGCCCGAGCGCTGCGCCAGGGCGTAGTGATAACGCTCGGAGACGAGTGTGTACAGTTCGGCTGCATCTTCACCATAGGGCCAGGCAAAGACTTTCGGTGCACTTCCGGTCTGCCGCTCGATCCGGCCATGGGCGCGGTCGATATCTTCGGACACGCGCCGCTTCCAGTCGGCGTCGTCCTCGTCGACACCCGCGCGCGGCAGATGGGCGTGGCTGGCCGAATGGTTGCCCAGCGCGACACCGGCTGCTGCCAGTTCGCGCAGTTCGGCCCAGCCCATGTAGGGCTTGTGTCCGGCATCGATTGCATCGGTATTGACGAACACGCTGAACGGCATCTCACGTTTTGCCAGCATCGGCCAGGCGCTGTGGTACACCGACTCGTAAGCATCATCGAAGGTGATCACGACCACACGGTCCGGCAGTTTGTCGTCCGCCAGTGCCTGCAGCGCCTGCTGCAGCGACCAGACTCGGAAGCCTTGATCCTCAAGCCAGTCGAGATGCTCGGCGAAGCGCTCCGGGCTGATGCTGGTCGAAGCTGGTGTGGCATCACTGACGTGGTGATAGAGCAGAATCACGAAATGATCGTCCGCGGCTGCGCTCGCCCAGGCCGGAATCAACGACCCGATCACAGCCATGCCAAGCAGACAGTGACGCAGCAACGCCATCAACTCGACCCGGTTGCGTCTTCGATCAGCTCGCGGTTGAATTCCAGCAGGGCGCGGATCTCTTCAATGTAGGCTTCGCGACGCTCGGAGTAGTCCAGCAGTCCGTCGACCAGCGCCGGGGTTTCCAGCGGCCGCCCTTGCCGACGCAAGGCCTCGCGCCGCTCGCGCAGCGGCCGGTAGGCCGGGTGGGTATTGAGATTATGCAGATAGCGACGGGCCGCTTCGCGAACCGAGCCGAAGACGGCAACCTCGTGACGCGCTTTGGCGCCGCGGCTTTCCGGCACCAGGCCGCATCCGGGAACATAGCACCAGTGGCCGAACAGGTTGTTGCCTTCGACCGCGAAGCGCGAACGGCCCCAACCGGATTCAGCCGCCGCCTGGACCAGCGCCAACGGTACCGGTACCGAATCGACCCGGAGCCGAAGCAGGGCCAGCGCCGCCTCCGGCGCTGCCGGGTCGAGCTCGACTTCATACTCGCGCGCCAGTGAGCGCAGCCAGCGCCGATCGCGCCAGCCGGGCGTTTGACCGTGCTCGATCGCCTCGGCCAGCGGCAGCAGGCGCGCGCGCTGCGCCCGAACTCGGGCATTGACTGCATCCACCTGGGGTGCGAGAAAGGAAAAGAACTGTCGCTTGAGCGTGTCTACGTCCTCGATTGCGGCAAAATCAGGCAGCGACGGTTCGCGCAGCTTCGGCAGCATCACCAGTGCGAACAGCAGCGCGCCGGCGCCAAGCAAGGCGATCGCAAAAGCGGTTGTCGAATTTGGCTTGCGCAGATCGATGTTCACGAGCGGTTTGGACCTTGACCGGCCGAATCGTTCCCCGGCGTATTTCCGGAACCATGCACCGAGCCCTTTTCCGAAGCGTTGTCTGTAGCATCCAGTCCGAGCGCCTGGAACGCGGTTTCGTCGGGATAGCCGTCGGCAATCAGACCCCGCTCGGTCTGGAACTCGCGCAGCGCAGCGCGCGTGGCCGGACCCAGCACGCCATCGGGCTCGCCGGGCTCGTAGCCCAGCTCCAGCAGGCGCTCCTGCAGCGCGAGCATGCGATCGGCCGACGGCGCACGCTCGATATCCGGCCAGGGTTGGACCAGGTCGCCGGCGCCGACGATGCGGTCCGCAAGATGCCCGACCGACAGCGCATAGGCCTGCGAACGATTCCAGCGCATGATCACATCAAAGTTCTGATAGACCAGGAAAGCCGGCCCGCGATGGCCCATCGGCACCAGCAGTGCGGCTTCCATGTCGGCCCCCTGCAGCGGCCGGCCATCGGCCTGCAGCACGCCCAGGCGGGCCCACTCTGCCAGGGCTCGCCGGCCGTCCAGACCACTCAGCGCGTAATCGAAATCCTCCGGCAACCGCACCTCGCGGCCCCAGCGCTCCCCGCTCCGCCAGCCCAGCCCGCTGAGGTAGTTGGCCGCCGAGGCCAGTGCATCGGCCTCGCTGCCCCACAGGTCGATACGACCGTCGCCATCGCCGTCAACCGCGTGCTCACGCCAGGTCGAAGGCATGAACTGAGTATGGCCCATCGCGCCAGCCCAGGAACCACGCATCTGGTCCGGCTGCAGCGCGTCGCGTTCGACCAGTTCCAGTGCGGTCAGCAATTGCTCGGTGAACATCGCGCTGCGGCGCGGATCGCAGGCCAGCGTGGCCAACACGTCCAGAGTCGGCATCCGGCCCAGAAAGCCGCCATAGTTGGTTTCCAGACCCCAGAACGCAACCAGGTAATGCCCCGGCACGCCGTACTCCTCGGTCAGTCGCACCAGCAGCTCGGCCTGCTCCACCAGTGCCAGGCGTCCCCGCCAGACTCGCGCTTGATTGACCCGCCCGCGCAGATAGGCGGCAAAGCTCTGGCGAAACTCCGGCTGCGCCTGATCCAGCTCGATTACCCGCGGCTGATAGATCAGCCCACCCAGGAGCTCGTCGACGATCTGCGCCGGCAGGCCGCGCTCGCGCGCCTGGGCCTGCAGCTCGATCAGGCAGGCGCCAAAATCCGACGCCGCGCGCGCAGCAGGCAGCGTCAGGAAGAACAGCACGATAGCAATTGCAGTTCGAAACAAGCCCATGCCCAGATTTGAATGACCGACTACAGTGTACGAAATCCGGATCAAGGCAACGCGACTGGCACGCTTCCTCGATGGAGCCTGTTCGACGAGAGTTTCGTGCTTACCCGAGGCGGCGCGGAACTTGTTACATTGTTACGCGGTCACATTGGCCGCACCCTGAATCAATCCATCTGGAGACCGACCTCATGAATGACCGAATCCGTACCGCCGCTTACGGCACGAACCCGGCCAGCACGGCCTCCGCGATCGATGCCGACGCCCGGCGCGTGCTGCGAAATACCTGGAATCTGCTGGCGATGACCCTGCTGTTCTCGGCCGGCACTGCTGCCCTGTCGATGAGCCAGGGATGGAGTCATCCGGGCCTGATGATCACGCTGCTTGGTTACTTCGGCCTGTTGTTCCTGACCATGGCGCTGCGCAACTCGGCCTGGGGTCTGGTCAGCGTGTTCGCCCTGACCGGCTTCATGGGACTGACTCTGGGGCCGATGATCGGGGCATATACGTCGATGTTCAGCAACGGCCATGCGCTGGTGATCTCGGCCTTCAGTGCCACGGCCGTAGCTTTCGTCGCGCTGTCGGTATTCGCGATCTCGACCAAAAAGGACTTCAGCTTTCTCGGCTCGTTCCTGTTCGTGGGCATTCTGGTCGCGTTCCTGGCCGGCCTCGGCGCGTACTTCTTCCAGCTTCCCGCGCTGTCGCTGGCGGTGTCGGCGATCTTTGCGGTGCTGATGTGCGGCTTGATCCTGTTCCAGACCCAGCAGATCATCAAGGGCGGCGAACGCAATTACATCATGGCCACGGTGACCTTGTTCGTATCGATCTACAACCTGTTCACCAGCCTGCTGCATCTGTTCGGATTTGCCTTCGGCGAGGACTGATCGAGCCGGGCCAACGCCCGAACAAACATTGCCGAGGCCGGCCACTGCGCCGGCCTCGTCGTTCTGGACCCCGGCTGGACTCGCGGAAACCCGAGCCGCCTGCTAGAATCTGCGCAATCGGTTCACACTGCACGGCCGGCATTGTCCGGCCGGCTGCATTTTCAGGAGTCGTTTCATGTCCGTACTTACCTCGCTCGAAATCCTGCGCCGCAGCGGCGGCACGATTCGCACCCATGGTCTCGACGATGCCACGATCGAGCGCTTCGAAGCAATCGATCCACGGCTGGGCCAGGCGGTCGACCAGGCGCTGGCCGTGGCCGAGTGCTGGAAGTCGGCCTACCCCGAGCTGTGGGCTGCCGACGACGAGCAGCAGCAGTTGCAACTGCAGGCCGGCTACGTCAATTTCTACGCTGACGACGCGGTCAACCCGTATGTCGCGCTGGCCGCGAAGGGGCCATGGATCATCACCAGCAAGGGTGCGGTACTGCATGACTCCGGCGGCTACGGCATGCTCGGCTTCGGCCATGCTCCGGAGCAGGTGCTGGCCGCAATGGGCCAGTCGCATGTGATGGCCAACATCATGACACCGAGCTTCAGTCACCTGAAGTTCGTCGAGACGCTGCGCAGGGAGTTGGGTCACAGTCGATCCGAAGGCTGTCCGTTCGACCGTTTCCTGTGCATGAACTCGGGTTCCGAATCGGTGACGGTCGCCGGTCGCATCGCCGATATCAATGCCAAGCTGATGACCGACCCGGGTGGTCGTCATGCCGGCCGCAAGATCATGCGGCTGTCACTGACCGGCGGCTTTCACGGCCGTACCGACAAGCCGGCACGCTATTCGGACTCGAGTCGCAAGACCTACATCCAGCATCTGGCCTCGTTTCGCGGTGACGATCATCTGGTCACAGTGGTGCCGAACGATCTCGAAGGGCTGCAGAAGGTATTCGACTGGGCCGAGGCCAACCAAGTGTTTTTCGAGGCCGCCTTCATGGAGCCGGTGATGGGCGAAGGTAACCCGGGTGCGGCGCTGGAGCCGGCCTTCTACGCGCTGGCCCGCAAGCTGACCCGAGCGCACGGCACGCTGCTGCTGGTCGACTCGATCCAGGCCGGCTTACGTAGCCAGGGCGTGCTTTCGATCGTCGACTATCCGGGCTTTCAGGAACTTGATGAGCCGGACCTGGAGACCTGGTCCAAGGCACTCAACGCCGGGCAGTATCCACTCTCGGTACTGGGCATGAATCGTCACGCCGCCGGACTCTACCGCAAGGGGGTTTATGGCAATACCATGACCGCCAATCCGCGCGCCCTGGACGTGGCGACGACGGTGCTGAACATGGTCACTCCGGAAATTCGGCGCAACATTGTCGAGCGTGGCCAGGAGTTCATCGACAAGTTCGAGCGGCTCACCGGCGAGCTCGACGGGCGCATCAGCCGCGTCCAGGGCACCGGGCTGCTGTTCTCGGTGGAACTCGACGGCAAGCGCTACAAGGCCTACGGCAGCAATTCGACCGAGGAGTACCTGCGCCTGCATGGCATCAATGTGATCCATGGCGGTGAAAACTCGCTGCGCTTTACCCCGCCGTTCACGGTCAGCTCGGCCGAGGTCGACCTGATCGTCGAGGCAACTCGCGATGCAGTGCTCAATGGTCCGACCCGAGCAGTCGATCAGGCAGCCTGAGTCCGGTTTGGCGCGGAACCCGCATCGCCGATGAGATTCGGCTCCCATCAAGAAGCGGCGTTTCGCAGAAATCGCCGCCGACACTCCGTAGAAGCCGATTCCGATCGGCGCTGAAGCAACTGCATTCGATGCGGGGCGACGGCTCAGACGTTGAAGCGGAAATGCATCACGTCGCCCTCGGCGACGATATATTCCTTGCCTTCCAGCCGGAGCTTGCCGGCCGCCCGGGCCCCGGTCTCGCCGCCACAGCGGATGAAGTCATCGAAAGCAGTCACCTCGGCGCGGATGAAGCCGCGCTGGAAATCGGTGTGAATCCGCCCCGCAGCTTCCGGTGCGGTCGCGCCGCGGCGTACCGTCCAGGCGCGAACTTCCTTGACTCCTGCGGTGAAGAAGGTCAGCAACTCAAGCAACTCATAACCGGCCCGGATCAGGCGATTCAGACCTGGCTCGGTCTGGCCCAGCTCGGCCAGGAACTCGGCCTGTTCCTCCGGCTCGAGCTGCGCCAGCTCGGCTTCCATCGCCGCTGAAACCACGACCAGGGTCGAGCCGGTCGCCTCGGCATGGGCAAGCACGGCATCGACCATCGCGTTGCCCGAAGCATGGGCGTCATCGACGTTGGCTACATACAACACCGGCTTGGCGGTGATGAAGTGCCAGTCACGCAGGCTTGCTCGTGCTTCGGCGTCCAGCGCCAGGCTGCGCAGCGGCAACCCGGCGCCGAGGTGGGCCACGACCTGCTCGAGCAGGCTTGCCAGCTTCTTTGCATCCTTGTCGCCGGATCGGGTCTGCTTGGCGACCCGCGCCAGCGCCTTCTCGGCCGCATCCAGATCGGCCAGCGTCAGCTCGGTCTCGATCACCTCGATGTCGGCCACCGGATCGACCCGGCCGGCGACGTGGGTGACGTCATCGTCCTCGAAGCAGCGCACGATGTGGGCAATCGCATCCGTTTCACGGATATGCGCCAGAAACTTGTTGCCCAGGCCCTCGCCCTTCGAGGCGCCGGCAACCAGGCCGGCAATATCGACGAACTGCATCGCGGTCGGCACCAGCCGCTGCGGTTTGACGATCGTCGATAACTGGTCCAGCCGCAGGTCCGGGACGCCAACGATGCCGACGTTCGGCTCGATGGTACAAAATGGATAGTTCTCGGCCGGAATGCCAGCCCTGGTCAGACAGTTGAACAGCGTCGACTTGCCGACATTGGGTAGACCAACGATGCCGCATTTGAATCCCATCAGGTGCCTCTCCGGGTTGCTGGATTCGCCAAGCTTGAATGATTCGGGGTGCCTCGGCGCGGCAAAGCAGCCGAAGCGCTTGCTGATCGCAGGGCCGCTGCGGCGCGTTCACTGCCTGGCATGCAGCACCTGCATCGCCTCACCTTCTCGACCGGCGAGAAAATCGGGCAGCACACCAAGCGAGCGATCAATGGCTTCGACAACGGCGTTCTCGTCCTCGGCCCCGGCCCGACCAAGTACCCAGGGCGTCACCATGGCCGCTATGCCTGGATGTCCGATACCCAGCCGCAGACGCCAGAACTCCGGCGTTCCCAGGTGGCTGAAGATGCTGCGCAAGCCGTTGTGGCCGCCGTGTCCACCGCCGCGCTTGAACCTCGCCGTGCCGGGCGCCAGGTCCAGCTCGTCGTAGACCACCAGCACGTGATCGGGCTCGATGCGGTAGAAATCCACGGCCGCTCGCAGCGCACGTCCGGAATCGTTCATGAACGTCTCAGGCGCCAGCAGCACGGCCTCGGCACGATCGATGGTCGCGCGCGCGGCGCGCCCGTGAAGCTTCTTTTCCGGGCGCAACTGCACCCGGCTGCGTTCAGCAAGTCGCTCCAGAAACCAGAACCCGGCATTGTGCCGGGTTCTCTCATACTTCGCGCCTGGGTTACCGAGGCCCGCTATCAGCCAGAGATTGGCCATCGGCGATCAGTCGTCCGACTTGGACTTGTCCTCGCCGTCCTCGCCGTCCGCCGCAGACTCGTCTGCTTCCGCGGTATCGTCGGCAAGCTCCGGCTCCACTCCTTCGGCCAGCGCGGCGTCGGCTTCTGCCGCCTGTTCACCGGTACCCTGCGACTGGCGCACGAAGATCGCGCTGACCACGACATCGTCGAAGTCGTCACCATGCTCGAGCGCCGGAACCGCTACACCTTCGGGCAACTTGACTTCGCTGAGCATCACGCGCTCGCCGGGCTCCATGGCACCCAGGTCAACCTCGATGAACTCCGGCAGATCCTTCGGCAGCGCCGCGACTTCGATCTCGGTGATCTGGTGCGAGATCACTACACCGGCCTGTTTGCCGGCCGGGCTGGTGGTCTCGTTGGTGAAATGCAGCGGCACGGCCAGGCGTACCACATGGTCTTCGCTGACGCGCTGGAAGTCGACGTGCAGGATGCGCAGCTTGTACGGATGACGCTGCAGATCACGCAGCACGACGTTCTGTTGCCGGCCATCGGCGTTCAACTGAAGTACGGAGGAGTGAAAAGCCTCGTCATCGGCAGCGTGAAGGATAAAAGCGTGATCCAGCATCAGGTTGACTGGCGGCCGGGTGCCGCCGTAAACAACGGCCGGAACCTTGTCGGCGTGACGCAGGCGGCGGCTCGCACCTTTCCCCACGTCCTCGCGCAGTTCGGCCGGGACTTCGTAAATCTTGCTCATGGCATTCTTTCCGTTGAAGAGTGATTAGAAATCCGGGAATCCGCGACCAGAACCCCGGGGTAGCCGGATATTATACTTCGCGCCGCACTGCCAGGGGGCAAGACTCCAGTCAGCCGAGGATCGGAAATACGAACCCACAAACAGAACCCACAAACAGCGATCATGCTCGGCGACCAGGACCGGCAACCACCACAGAAGAATCAAGATAAAGCGCGTACCGGATTCTTTTTAGACCGGATTATTCATGATCCGACCGTCGCCAGACGGCTCCAGGCCTTGTCGCCACGGTGTTTTCGCGACCGAGCGCACCGCAGCCGGACTCGCCCTGCTTGTCAATAACGGCAGGTGAGGATGCGCGACCGAGCAAAACGTCGCGGATGCACAGCCTGGGGGCGTCGCAGCAGGTCGAGTCATGAATCAACCGGGTTTAAGGTATTTCTGAATTTTCCACTGCTCCCCAGGTGTGCGCAGCTTTCCTGCGCACCCGCTCTCACGCCCTGAGCTGCGCGCGGCCAAGCACCGCTGTCATCCATCGCCTTCAGCGCAGATCGCTCAGCGCAGTTGGCTGTCCTTGCTGCCGCGACGATTGACCGCACTGCCACCGCCCGCTTCCGCGCCCTTGCGATCGCGGGCCTGCTGGCAGGCAACACAACGCTGGACACCGGCAACGG
>Ga0100402_1005745_pt1 | contig 12556 bp, 12 predicted proteins | sample CryGeyme20150102_FD_80419 | JGI IMG/M metagenome (GOLD analysis project Ga0100402, IMG submission 80419) | Groundwater microbial communities from Crystal Geyser aquifers in Utah, USA - Crystal Geyser metaG 2015-0102 | ecosystem: Environmental > Aquatic > Deep subsurface > Groundwater | place...
ACCTTAGTATACTTTGCGCACCAGGATGATGAATATGCGCAACAACACTGGCTTGTTCTTCAAAAATTGTATTTCTATTGGAATTCATATCAGAGAATACCAATATGAACTTGGGCCTGCGTCAACTTATTCATGCTTTTTGAAAATTGAGCTAATGAATTATCATCCATTCATGGTTATGATGCTGGCATGAATCATCAAGAACAATGGAACCGTATCAAAGATCATTTATCCTCTGTTTTATCACCCGCAAAAATGGGTGCTTGGATTGAGCCTATTTCTAGCCATTTTGCCAGCGACACTTTGACACTTAAAGTGCCTAGCCAATTTTTTATTGATGGCATTCGTAGCGACTGTGAAAAAGATATTTTGGATGCTCTACATGCTTTGGATATGCCAGGCATCAAGCTGGATTATTTTGTTGATACATCCATTGACCTTGGGCACGGAGTGGCAACGCCTGTTGTTGTTAAAAAAAGTAATATTGATGGTTTTATTGATGAGCGTTTCACCTTTGAGAATTTCGTGGTGGGCTCTAGCAATGAATTCTGCCACGCAGCCAGTCTCGCTGTGGTTGACCAACCCGGTGCTCAATATAATCCTTTGTATATTCATGGTGGTGTAGGTTTAGGCAAAACGCATCTCATAAACGCTATTGCCAACAAACTTGCTGACAAAGGGAATATCCAGATTGCTTACCGAACTGGTGAACATTTCACCAATGAGTTGATTGAGTCTATTCGTACCCAACAAACGTCGGCTTTTCGTAATAAATACCGCAAAGTTGATGTGCTCATTATTGATGATATTCAATTTATTGAAGGTAAACAAAGTACCCAGGAAGAGTTTTTCCATACCTTTGATGCCTTACATAAAGCTAAAAAACAAATCATTCTCACTTCCGATCGTGATCCATCTGCCATTAAACATTTGGCGGAGCGCTTACGTTCGCGTTTCAATTGGGGATTGGTGGCTGATATTCAACCGCCAAACTTTGAAACACGTATGGCCATCCTAAAAAGTAAGGTAGAAATTGCTGGCATCTCTTTAGATGATGATATTTGCTTTTTATTGGCATCTAAAATTTCTAGTAATGTTCGTGAGTTGGAAGGCGCACTCACACGGCTTACTGCTTATGCAAAACTCTCAGGACAGCCGATTACTATGGCTTTAGCACAAGATAAATTGCGCGATCAGCTACAAATGAAACAGGTCACCGTAAGTATTGAAGATATTCAAAAACAAGTGGCTCAGTTTTATAACATTCGTACCCAAGATATGAAATCAAAGGTTCGTAAACGTAATATTGCTTACCCACGACAAGTAGCTATGTATTTATGCAAAGAGCTGACCAAACACTCCATGCCAGAAATCGCTGAACGGTTTGAAAAGAAAGATCATACAACCATCTTGTATGCCTACCGAAAGATTCAGGAAGAGCGTGCCCAAGATGCTAATTTTGATGATGAAATTACGCGCCTTATCAAGCTTTTAAAGCAGCAATAAAGTTACATGTGTATAACAGCAGGAAAAGAACAAGTAAGCCTGTGGATAAAATGTGATTGAAACGAATATATTTAATTTTAAAAAATAAAATCATATTATCCGCAATCTATCCACAGGCTTGAGCATGGATTGTGCACAGAAAAAAATGAGCTAAGAAGTTGTTTTATATCGATATTAGAGGCTTGTACCATTTATACACAGCTCCTATGACTACGATAATTTAAAATAAATAGAGAAAGAGAGTATAACAGACATGCATTTAAAAATTTCAAGAGCCCATCTTTTTCACCAAATTCAACGTTGCCAAAATATCGTTGAAAAAAGAAATACCAATCCCATTCTGGTCAATATTCTTTTTGAAACTGTAAGTAATGGGCTAAAGCTCACAGCCACAGATTTACAGGCTACATATTCAAGCACCCAAGAAGCGGAAATTTTAGAGCCTGGAAAGTTAACAGTGGATGCCAAAAAGATTTTTGAAATTGTTCGTGAACTTAATCCTGAGCAAATGATTGAACTAAAAACTAAACCTAATTTTTTGGAAATTTTTAGTGGTGGTGTAAAGTTTGAAATTGCCGCGAAATCAGCGGATGAGTTTCCTAGTGAACCTACTGATGAAACTGATTTATCCATTTCATTACCAGGCTCGGAACTGATTCGCATGATTGGTTCTACCAGCTTCGCAATGTCCAATGACGAAACGCGTAAATACCTCACAGGCAGTTTATTTGAAGTTAGCCCAGAGCATGGAATCCGTATTGTGACTACCGATGGCCACCGTATGGCTTTAAGTGAATTTAATATAGCAAATCTACAGCAAAGTGCCTCATGTATTCTTCCTAAGAAGGCTGTGATGGAGCTCAAACGATTAGCTGAAGAAGCCGAAGAAAATATCCAACTTTCATTGGGGCAACACCAAGTTCGTATTGAGTTAAATCAGCAAAGGTTCACTTCGAAAGTGATTGATGCGAAATATCCTGTTTATCAGGATGTTATTCCCCAAAGTAACCCCCACACTGCTTTAGTGGATAAAAACCTTTTGGATCAAGCTTTAAGGCGCAGTATGGTGGTATCCAATGATTTTACCCATGATGTAAAACTTATTTTCACTGATAATAACTTATCAATAGCTGCGCATAATACAGAGCAAGAGCAAGCTGAAGAAGATATGGTTATTGCCTATGAAGGCACAACAATTGAAGTTGGCTTCAATGCTAAATACATGCGTGATGTATTGGCTGCGGTATCCTCACAAAATGTTCGGATTGTTTTAAAGGATAGTTTATCACCAGCACTTTTACTTGAAGAAGGTCATGAGCTATCAAAGCATGTTTTAATGCCAATGCGCATTTAATTATAAATATTTTATAAAAATAGGATGTAATTACAGGAAGAAGCTGTATATTGCCACCCATTATTATTGTTAGAGGGAGTATCTATGTCTATTAAGCATCCTGTCATTTCAGTTACAGGCTCTTCAGGAGCGGGAACAAGTACTGCTAAAGTTGCATTGGAGCACATTTTCCGTCGTGAAAAAATTACTCCTGCAGTTGTAGAAGGCGATTGTTTCCATAAGTTCGACCGCAATGAATTTAAAGTAAAATCTAAAGAGTTTGAAGCTGCTGGTAAGCGCCTTAGCCACTTTTCGGATGAAGCTAATCTTTTTGATAAAATCGCTGATTTGTTCAAAGATTATGGTGATAAAGGTGTGGGTAAAGCCCGTACATATGTTCATGATAAAAAAGAAGCTGAGTTGTATGGTGTTGAGGCTGGTAAGTTTACCGATTGGAGAGATGTAGGTGAAGGATCTGATCTACTTTTTTATGAAGGTTTGCATGGTGGTGTGAAAGAGGTTGTTCCGTTTGCTGATTTAATTGTTGGTATCGTCCCGGTTGTAAATTTAGAGTGGATTCAAAAAATTCATCGTGATACAGCAATGCGTGGATATTCTTCTGAAGCGGTAGTGGAAAACATTCTTTCTCGTATGCATGATTATGTACATTTCATTACACCTCAGTTCGCACTTACAGACATTAACTTCCAACGCGTACCTTTGGTGGATACTTCTAACCCATTTATCGCTCGCGATGTTCCTACACCTGATGAAAGTGTTGTGGTTATTCGTGTAAAAAATCCAGAAAAATGGGGTATTGATTTTCTATGGTTGAATGCGATGTTGAAAGATTCATTTATGTCGCGTCGTAATACTATGGTTGTTCCTGCAGGTAAAATGATGTTGGCTATGGAATTGATTCTTACGCCAATCGTTCATAATATGATGGACAAAGCTAAAAAATAAATATCACTTTTATGTAATTTTTAAAAGGGACCTTATGGGTCCCTTTTTTTATCCCTATTATTTAGGTTTATATAATCGCTAGAACTTTCAATTTGCTTTCGTAAACTACGACCATGAAAAATTCTAACCCTACGTTTCACGTGAAACACCCAGGCGGACCTGTTGATGTATTGGTGATTGGTGCTGGACATGCCGGTTGTGAAGCTGCGCTTGCTGCAGCAAGGCGAGGTGCGTCCGTACGTCTTATTACCCAAAACTTAGATACCATTGCAAAAATGTCTTGTAATCCAGCCATTGGTGGTGTGGGTAAGGGGCATCTGGTGAAAGAAATAGATGCATTGGGTGGTATGATGGGTGCAGCTGCCGATGCTTCTGCTTTACAGTATCGGGTCTTGAATCAACGTAAAGGTCCTGCTGTTCAGGCTACACGTGCCCAATGTGATCGACGTTTGTATCATATTACCATGCGCCATTATCTTGATGGGCAAGAAGGTTTGAACTGTTACCAAGGTAGTATTAATGATCTTTTGTTTGAGGGTGATAAACTTATAGGGGTACTGGATAATTTTGGTGTTAAGCATTTTGCGCCAACTGTTGTGTTAACCACAGGTACCTTCCTTGGTGGTCTTATTCATATCGGCGATCAGCGTTTTTCAGCAGGGCGGTTAGGTGATGCTGCGATTGAGGGTTTAACCCAAGAGCTTTATCAAAAAGAATTACGCTTGGGTCGTTTAAAGACGGGAACACCACCACGGTTGGATAAACGCACTATTGATTGGGTATCATTAGAGCAACAACCTGGTGATTTGAATGCTGTCCCTTTTTCAATTTTGAATACACAGGTGAAACAGCAGCAGGTCAATTGTGCGATTGCGCGAACCAATGAAACAACCCACGAAATTATCCGGGAAAACCTTCATCGTTCACCAATGTTTTCCGGGCAGATTGAGAGTAAAGGTCCAAGATATTGTCCAAGTATTGAAGATAAAATTGTTAGGTTTGCTGATAAGGATAGCCATCAGATTTTCTTGGAACCAGAAGGTGATGATCACGCAGAAGTTTATCCGAATGGTATTTCCACATCGCTACCTATTGATGTGCAGTGGAAATTTTTACGATCGATGAAGGGGCTTGAGCATGTAAACATCATTCGTCCAGGGTATGCAATTGAATATGATTATGTGGATCCAACCGAGTTGCGACCAACCTTAGAGTGTAAAAAAGTGCCAGGTTTATTTCATGCTGGTCAGATTAATGGAACCACAGGTTATGAAGAGGCAGGTGCGCAAGGTTTGGTTGCGGGTGTAAATGCTGCAGCTGTTGCGCTTGGTTTGGAGGAATGGGTTCCATCGCGTGCTTCATCTTATATGGGTGTTATGGTTGATGACTTGGTGAATAAAGGTGTTAGTGAACCTTATCGTATGTTCACTTCTAGAGCAGAGTTTCGCTTGCAACTTAGAGAAGATAATGCCGATTTGCGGCTTTATGCGGATGCTTTGAAACTCAATGTGTTAAGTGATGTTTGGTTGGAAAAAATGGCCACACGATTAAATATCATGGAAAAAGCCCAACAGAGGGTGAAAGAGGTTGTTATTGGATCGGGTAAGGTTTGGCAGGAAAAGCTTGATGCTTTGGATTTACCAACGCCTAAACAAGGTATGTCTATTTCATCTTATTGTCACCGTGAAGATGTAAATGTGGATGCCGCTATGACTTTGTTGGATCTTGGCAGTAGCCTTAACACGCGTGATTTATTATCTGTTAAAGCATTGCTTCATTATGATGGTTATTTGGATAAACAACAGTTGGAGGTTGATAAATTTAACCATTTAGCAGCAATGCAAATACCAAATAATATCGTTTATGGAGAAGTATTGGGATTGAGTACCGAATCAAGGCAAAAGCTTACAGCAGCTCGCCCAGCTACACTTGCGCAAGCACTACAAATCTCTGGTATTACCCCCGCTGCTATTAGCTGTTTAATGATTTGGATGAAATCTGATGAGAAGTTAAAAGCCCGCCAGCATGGATAAGCTACAAGTTGCATATTGCGATGAGGTGTTGCGCTTCCGAAAAGTTTTAAACCTCACATCAGTTAAAGAGTTATCAGTTTTTTACGAAACATTTATTACTTCGTCGTTGGCATTAAATCCGTGGATTGAAGAGGGTGATATTCTTTTGGATGTTGGCAGTGGTATGGGTGTCCCTGGTATCCCTTTACTTATTCACCGACCAGATATTAAAGGTATACTGGTTGAGCGCCGGAAGAAGCGAGCTGAGTTTTTAAGGCATGTTGTGCGGAAGTTAAAATTGAATGCCGATGTGTACGATGCAGATATCAATGATTTACCACCACTTTCAGCCACTATTTGTACTGCTCGTGCAGTTTCTGAAGTTAAAACATTGATAGGTATGTGTGATAAACATATGGTTCTATCAGCTCGTGCTGTTCTGCCCGTGCCAGATAATCGCCCGATTCCCTTGGTTGATGGGTGGGCGTTAGTTGATGATGTTTCGCAAAGTAATACGCAGCGCATAGTTTGTTTGAAGAAAAGTGTAATGGATGCTGTTGGAGGTGTTTCACGTGAAACATAAGAATTTAGGACCTGTTTTGGCGATAGCGAACCAGAAGGGTGGTGTTGGGAAGACGACAACAAGCATTAACTTGGCAGCATCACTATCAGCAATGGATAAGCGTGTGTTGGTCTTGGATTTGGATCCACAAGGAAATACAACATCTGGCCTAGGTATTGATAAAACTACGATTGATTATGGTATGTATGATGTATTAAGCCAAGATATGAAGCTTGAAGATGTCATTATTGAAACGGACTGTGAAGGACTGTATTTGGTCGCTGCGACCATGGACTTATCAGGTGCAGAAGTTGAACTGGTGAATGTTCCTGATCGTGAAAAAGTGTTGTTACATCGTTTGGAAGCATATGAAGGTGAACCATTTGATTATGTAATTATTGATTGCCCACCAGCCTTAAACATGCTGACCATTAATGCGCTTACGGCTACGGACCGCGTGATGATAACGCTGCAAACTGAATTTTACGCTATGGAAGGTTTGAGTCAGCTTATGGATACTATTCGCCGAGTTCGTGCGAATTTGAACCAACATTTAAGTTTGGAAGGAATTCTGCTGACGATGGTAGATCGCCGTAACAATTTATCTGTGCAAGTCGAAAAGGATGTGCGTGAATATTTTGGCGTCCAAGTTTATGAATCTGTGGTGCCAAGAAATGTGCGTTTATCTGAAGCACCAAGTTATGGTATTCCAGTAATGTACCATGATTTAAAATCAAAAGGTTCTCAAGCCTATTTACAGGTTGCCAAAGAGTTTGTTCAGCGTGAAACCATAGCTGTTTAAAGAAGAAGAATGATGCGATTTATAAGAGGGGTTTGGGGAATATGAATACACCACTACCAAAGAGAAAGGCCTTAGGAAAAGGCTTAAGTGCTTTGCTTGGCGACAGGCCCACACCTGAAATTTTAGCACAAGCGACCATGATACCACTCTCTAAAATTCAACCTAACCGTTTTCAACCAAGGTCTCATTTTGATGATGAAGAGTTAGTAGCATTGACCAAGTCCATTCGGAAAGATGGCGTATTGATGCCCATTCTTATTCGCCCTTTCGGCGATGGTTATGAGCTGATTGCGGGTGAAAGAAGATGGAGGGCTTCAAAAGCGGCAAAGCTCCGTGAAATCCCAGCTGTTGTTCGAGATGTTGATGATTTACAGGCGCTTGAATTAGCAATTGTAGAAAATGTACAACGCGATGATTTAACTTCAGTTGAGTCTGCCAGAGCATACCGTCGATTGATGGATGAATTTAACTATACCCAACAACAAGTGGCAGAAAGTATCGGAGTTTCACGTGTGCAAGTCAGCAACTTGATTCGTTTGCTGCAATTACCAGACCCAATCCAAAATATGCTGGAAACACGAAAGATTTTCATGGGCCAAGCTCGCCCATTGGTCGGTGTGGATTCAACGACTGCACTCACACTGGCTAAACATTGCGTAGAGAAAGGTTGGAGCGCTAGGCAAATGGAGCGCGAAGTTAAAAAACTATCTATGGTGGGTAAAAAACCAGTCGCAGCACCAGCTGCTGATGTGGCCGCATTGGAAGAGGAATTGACACGAAAATTGGCAATACCCGTGGCTTTAATGAAAAAGAAAGATGGTTCTGGCGTGTTAAAAATAAGCTATCAAAATAAACTTGAACTTGATGCAGTGTTGCAACGCTTGAGAAAAGAAGGTTAATAATTTTAAAACTATCTTTTATGGCAACGCTGACTAAGCTAGCTACGTATCTATCGCTGTTCTTAACGCTAATTTTTTTAGTGTTAATCAGTGTGGCTGATGGCAATGCTCAACAATCCTCGGATATTGTTCAGCATGAAGAATGGATTTCACCTTTATCTTCTGAACAGCACATCGCTTTAAAGACGCGCACAGAAACACTGCAATCAGGTGATACAGCCGGTGTAGTTTTGCAGCGGCTTGGATTTAGTAATACCGAAGCCGCAAATATCATCGCTGTGGCAAAGCCAGTTTACGCGCTAAGCAATATCTACGCAGGCAACAAAATAGTCCGGCAAGACTTTGAAGACGCAATTGCTGTTACCTACCATATTGATAGCACTGATGAGCTACACCTCATGTTTACAGAAAAGGATGGCTGGCATGCAGAAGTTGTGCCGCGCGAAATGCATATGCGCACATCTGTTGCCAGAGGCACCATTGAAGATAATCTTTTTTATGACGCAGCCAAAGCAGGCTTAGAAGACAATTTAACCATTCAACTCATGGATATGTTTGCCTGGGATATCGACTTCGCGAGAGATTTGAGAAAAGGTGACAGTTTTAAGGTTCTTTTTGAAGAAGCCTTTGATGATGAGGGTAAACGGGTTGGCTATAAAATACTCGCCGCTCAGTTTAAAAATCGCGGCCAATTATTTACGGGTATTCGCTATGAAAACAAAAAGGGTGATATTGAATATTATTCCGAAGAAGGAAAAAATTTACGTAAAACTTACCTTAAATCACCGGTGAAATTTTCCAGGATTTCATCGAATTTTTCTGATTCGAGGAAACATCCTGTATTAGGTTACACGCGCGCTCATCGCGGAATTGATTATGCAGCGAAATCGGGTACACCCATTCGAGCGATTGGTGATGGACGTATTTCTTATTTGGGTTGGAAAAGCGGATACGGTCGCTTTATAGAAATCAGGCATAATAATGGTACACATAGCACCGCCTATGCGCATATGAGAGCTTATGGAAAAGGTGTGAGTAAAGGTAGTTACGTTAAACAAGGTCAAATTATTGGTTATGTGGGTATGAGCGGTTTAGCCACGGGACCTCATTTACATTTTGAGTTCCGCACACGCGGTGTGGCTGTGAACCCACTCAGTGTGAAGCATAAACCGGCAGATCCTTTGCCGGATCAAGAAATGTCAGCGTTTCGCGTGAAAGCCAACAGTTTGTTGCGCGAAATAGAGTTTCAAAGCAAAACTGCCAAATGGGGTTAACCATGTCTGAAATGATTAGCAATAAATCTGAATGGATTCAGCAAGCCAAAACTGTGCTTGATGTTGAAATTCAGGCACTAGAATTGCAAAAAACAACAATAAATGATGATTTTGTATCAGCAGCTTCACTAATTTTAAATCTTAAAGGCAAACTCATCGTTTTGGGTATGGGTAAGTCGGGTATTATTGCGAGAAAGATTGCTGCAACCTTTGCGTCAACAGGGACACCTGCATTTTTTGTGCACGCAGCTGAAGCGCAACATGGCGATTTGGGAATGATTACCTCATCTGATGCGGTGCTGGCATTATCACATAGTGGCGAAACTGATGAAGTATGTGGTTTGTTACCAACCATCAAACGTTTGGGTGCTCCCATTATTGCTATGACAGGCGGCTTAAAATCGACCTTGGCTACCCATTCGGATTTTGTTTTACACATTCCGGTAACGGAAGAAGCTTGCCCCATGAATTTGGCGCCAACGGCCTCGACCACATCGACATTGGCTTTGGGTGATGCGCTAGCGGTGGTGGTGCTTAAACATCGCGGTATCAAACCTGAAGACTTCGCACGTGTACACCCAGCAGGAAGTTTGGGCCGGCGCTTGATGTCGGTGGCGGATGTGATGCATAAGGGCGATAAAATCCCATTGGTTAAACCAGACACCAAATTGGCAGATGCAATTTTTACGATGAGTAGCTATCGACTAGGAATTACGGCTATTGGCGAAGGTGATCAATTGGCGGGATGCTTTACCGATGGTGATTTGCGCCGACTCCTTCAACAAGATGGTAGCGTTGATATGAAACAAGCGGTATCGGAAGTCATGCATGCCTCTCCCTATACCATCAGTGATGATCATTTGGCCACAGAGGCGGTGCGCATTATGGAAGCCAAAAAAGTCACAGTATTATTCGTGACAAACACAGACCAAAAACTCGTCGGTGTTGTGCATATGCACGATTTGCTGCAAGCAGGTATTTCATGAGTTCCTACCAAACATTTCCCCTGGATATTGCCAAAGGTATCAAGATGTTAGTGCTTGATGTGGATGGCGTATTAACCGAAGGCCATGTGACCATGACCGATAATGGTGATGAAATTAAAAATTTTAATGTGCGTGATGGCCATGGTATCAAAATGCTTCAGCGCGCCGGCATTGAAGTGGCAATTCTAACGGGTAGAAAATCCACAGTGGTTGCCCACAGGGCTAGAGACTTGGGTATTGAATATGTGATCCAAGGTAGCCTGCGTAAAGCCGATGGGTTGGCAGAATTATGTAAACAGTCTGGCATTGATGCTAGTGATTGCGCCTATATGGGTGATGATGTGATTGATCTGCCAGCAATGCGTTCATGCCGGCTGAAATCAGCGCCTGTAAACGCCCATAAAGGCGTTTTGGACTATGCCATGTGGATTTCATCATATGAGGGGGGGAATGGCGCTGTACGTCAATTGTGTGAAGGATTGATTCTAGCCAATGGTGCCTGGGATTCGGTTGTGGCCGATGCTTATGGTTTGAGTCCTGCTGATTGTGGATGGGTTAGTTAACTAATTTTGAAACAAAAGTCTTGGTTATCCGCACTTAAATGGTTATTGCTCAGCTTCAGTGTTTTGAGTGTGCTTGTGGCGCTGTATTTTACGGTTTCAGCCAAACATAGTTTAGAAGAAGTGATGCAGGTTGCTGCGCTAAAAGCAGGTACCACCATTGCCAATCCAGATATATCATCGCTTGAAGGTGAGGTGCTGGTTTGGCGGCTTCAAGCGGATAGTGCCACAGAGCAAGGTTCAACAGTGGCGTTGATTGAGCCGCGCGTCGATTTATATTTAAAAAACCAAGAGCATATGCCTATTGCTGCCTCATCGGGTGTTTATGACAAAGATAAGAAACATGTTTTGCTCAAAGGGGATGTAAAAACCACCTATCAAGCATGGCAGCTATTTAGCCAATCTCTCGATTTTTTTGAAGAAAAAGATGCAGTCTTTATTGATGACAGCTTTAAGCTCATGCAAGATGGCGTACTGATTGAGGGCAAAAAACTGCAAATTTCACGTCAAGACGGAACCATTCGCGTATTCAAAGGAGTACATATGGAATTGGAGCAAAACCCTTGAATAAAATATTACTGATATCGCTTCTGATTGCTTTTTTTGTTGTTGGTGTTGCAGGTGCAGAGCCTCTGCGCGTCGATGCAGATAAGTTTGAGTTGGCGCAAGATAGCCAACAAGCTGAGTTTATTGGCCATGTCATTGCCACGCGCGATGATGTGAAGTTGACAGCCAATCGCATGACAATTTGGTACGAAAAAGACGAAAAAACGCAAAAAAACATCTTCAAACGCGCAAAAGCAATTGGAAATGTGGAAGTATTGTCAGCCGACACCAAAGCTCTGGCCCAAGAGGTCTCCTTATCAGCAGATTCAAATATCGTGGTGCTCAAAGGTGAAGCGAGTATCAGTAGCCCACAAGGTTATCTGACTGGTGAGCATATTGAATATGATACCCAAACGAAGAACACCAAAGTGTTACCTAGCGAATCAGGTGGTAAAGCCCATTTTGTCTTTGAAGAGAAAAAGAACCCATGAACGATGATGATTTAAACGCACCTTTAGCGGAACGTTCGCATTTAACTGCACAACATTTGCGAAAAACTTATGGCAACAAAACTGTAGTTAAAGATGTGAGTTTGGATGTGTATTCTGGAGAATGTGTTGGTCTTCTTGGTGCTAATGGTGCTGGGAAAACAACGAGTTTTTATATGGTTTGTGGATTGGTGGAAGCTAATGGCGGCGATGTGACCCTGGATGGCGAGTCGTTGATTCACATGCCCATGTATCGCCGCGCAAGGAAAGGCATTGGTTATTTACCGCAAGAAGCCAGCGTCTTTCGAAAGCTCACTGTACGTGAGAATCTGTTGGCAATTTTTGAGACACTGGATATGCCCAACGAAAAAATTCATGAAGAACTTGATGGTTTGTTGCATGATTTTGGGTTGGAAGAAGTGCAGGAGCAAAAAGCATATACCTTGTCAGGTGGCCAACGTCGACGCACAGAAATTGCACGCTGCCTAGTGACAAAGCCGAAGTTTGTTTTGCTCGATGAACCCTTTGCAGGGGTGGATCCGATTGCTGTTGAGGATATTCAAGCCATTATTAATGATCTGCGCGTTAAAGGTTATGGGATTTTAATTACCGACCACAACGT
>Ga0100402_1005751_pt1 | contig 12545 bp, 18 predicted proteins | sample CryGeyme20150102_FD_80419 | JGI IMG/M metagenome (GOLD analysis project Ga0100402, IMG submission 80419) | Groundwater microbial communities from Crystal Geyser aquifers in Utah, USA - Crystal Geyser metaG 2015-0102 | ecosystem: Environmental > Aquatic > Deep subsurface > Groundwater | place...
ATATAATAAATATTGTAAAACTATTTACATTAAGATCACTTAAGATTTTGGAACTATAAATATCTGTTGAATGATTCCCACCTGATGCACTTACATTTACAGCATTCATAGCATTTTGATTATTCGATGAATTTGGGGTATTCATCGCATTTGGAGCATTACTTTGTAAGGGAGTACTCATATCATTAGCATTATTCATATTGTTGCTTAGTAAATTCTCTAGTAATTTCTTTTTAAATTCATTTACTTTTATCTCATTTATATCAACTAGTTTACTTAATGAGAACTCATTTTTATTGTATTTGTCTTGCTTATCATCGTAACTGTTAGGATCGTCGAAGTAAAGTTGATTAGAAATTGAACGATAGAAATTACTGTTAGGACTTGATGAAAGGTTTTTATTTGAAATTAGTCTCTCAACTTCAATCTGGTCTGTATCATTACTATCATAAATAAACTTTTTAATCATAACTCCGCTCTGTCCTTCATCAACTGGACTACTAGTATTGTTAAAACTTGTAGACTTATTAATATTATTTAAAGAGCCAAAACTATTAAAATTATAATTAGGATTAAAGTTATTATTATAACTGGGCGCCTCTCCGATAACTCCAGAGTTAGAATTTGTTAAATAAAGTTCTGGTGGCTCTAGTAAGTCTTTACTTTGGTTTGACAAAGTAAAATCTTCTGAAAAATTAGAGAACTTCTGAACAGCTTTAGTCTCTAGTTCACGTTCAAATCTTTTTAACTCTAGCTTGTATTGTGAGTTATTATAATAGTTGTCAAGGTCATATTCTGGCTCTGGAACATTTTTTGATATTTTAAATATTGCGTCATATTGAGCTTCTTTTCGGGTTACTAGTAAAGTAGATTCTTGCTCTGTATACTTAGGATCAAAAAACACACAATTTAGCTCTTTAAGTACTTCTTCGTCTATCTGATAAGTTTTTGTCATCTTATCCATAGTTCTCGTTTTAAGTACTTCAGGATCTTCAAAACCAGTCATTTTTATTTCTGCCAATTTTTGAATTATTTCGGAAGCAATTAGATTATCTTTTTGCTTTTCAGACTCTACAAGAAGCTTTGATTCTTCTCTGTATATTTTTTCTTGAAGGTTGAACTTTTTCAAAATCATCCATTGCTTTTTTAAATGCACAGCGAGTTCTTTCTTTGAATTATATATTAACTTACTATTAACTTACTTGTTTTATTTTCATATCAATTATAAGCGATTTGATTAAGTTATCATTGGTATTATACTTCTCTAGCAACTTCTGATATTGATCACATTTTTTAAGCTTTTTAAAATAATGATCTATAATAACTTTCCACCATGTCTTTCTTGCCTTCTCATCAAAATTCGAAATTGATATTTTCTTAGTTTTTTCCTTTTCTCCTGACAATGGTTTTAAATTATCATTTCCTTTACTACTTCCGTAATTTCCATGACTTCCCTGATTTCCATGACTTCCCTGATTTCCATGACTTCCCTGATTTCCAAAGCTCCCTGAACTTCCAGTATTTCCTTGCCTTTTCAAGTTCAAACCTTTTGAACTTTCCGTTGATGTTTCTATATTTTTTTATTTAAATTTATTTACCATTTTTATTCTTTTTCATTTAGAATACTATTTATTTAAACTATAAACTATAAATTTATAATGAGCTAATTTTATTAAATTTTCTAAAGGTTTGTTTATATTAATTATAAATTAAATTTAACTGTTCTTACTAAATTATTAAATAGTATTATTGTAATTTTATTGTAAATTATAAAATATGGGTGCAGAAATATCGTACGCGTGTAATTGTAACAGCGATGCAAGGCAAGAGCCTGGTGGAGCAGTTAAGGAAGTTATAAATGTAATAATTATATTGTTGACTTATATAATTATTAAATATAATTCCAAAAGAATAGTGAATTAACTAGAAATGAAAGTCAATTTGCATTAAGAAGTAACGCTAGTCAAGGTCAATTAGGTTATGAAACTAGTTATAAAGATCAAGGTAAATTTATTATATCAATACTAAATACCAATACTAATTATCTAAAGATATACCAAGAGGAGTTCAAAGTAATAACCTTGAGTTACTTGCTGAAAAAGAAAAGAATCTTGATAGAGCTGTTGGGGATAGAACAGTACATTATGAAAATGGAGATGAATTTAAAGGAAATTTAATTGATGGTAAAAAAGAAGGCTACGGCACTTATAAAACATTATACGGTTCCTATTACGAAGGAAATTTTAAAATGGATGAAAAACATGGACACGGCAAGCTAACCGATGATAATAATCTAACTTATATAGGTAAATATTCATATTATTATATAGGTATGTTTAGCGAAGGCAAAAAATGCGGTCAAGGACGACTTCAAAATCGTGATGGCAAAACAATATACCTAGGAGAATGGTTTAATGACTTCAAACATGGGCAAGGAAAAGAATATTATATTGATGGTTCCGTATATGAAGGTTTATATCAAAACGGAAAGAAAAATGGAATAGGTAATATAACTAATACTAAAACATACACTTAATAATACTTACACTTAATACTAATACTGATACTAATCATATTAACATTTACAATATTATCCATTAACAATAGGAAAATATATTCTAAATGCTCAGTCATTCTACGAAGGGAACTTTAAAGATGACAAAATGCATGGTCAGGTAAGAGATAATATATTATTATATTATTATAATAAAACTAATATACTAATTTATATATTATCATAGGGTAAATTCAAATGGTCCGAGTCAAAGATATATGAAGGAGAATGGAGGGAGAACTGTCTCTGTGGTTACGGAGTTTTTAAAAAGCAAGGAAAGCTTTATAAAGGTAAAGAATTGTTATAATATTAGTAATATAATTACTTAATAAATTTATTAATATGTTTATGTATAATATTATTAATATATAAGGTTACTTCTATAATGATAAAAAGCATGGAAAGGGGGCCTATTTCTACCACAATAATTCCTATATGATTAGTAATTTTAAAGAAAATAATCCTATGGGATTATCCATATTTTACTCAGAAGACAAAGGAGAACAAATTGTATTTATGGAAGGAAACAAAGTTGTTAAGACTTTAACAGACCAAAAAGAAATAGACAGCGTAAAGCAAACCTCAGAATATGAAGAGCTGCAAAAATTCTTTGAAAAAGCCTCAAAAGATGAATAGAATAGCCAACAGAATAGAAGAAAGAAAGAATTAGAATATGAAAGTACTATATTTTTCTAATATATAAAATTAATTAAATAAACAAATGTAAAATGGACATACATACTATATATAAAAAGTTATTTTATATTATAATTTTTCAGCACAATTTATTTTAAATGATAATTAATAAATGTTGTACACATTTAAATATATATAAAAATAATTTGGTACGTTGCTTTTCTACAAAAATTAATTTTGATGATATTCTTCCTGATCATCTAACATATAACATTCCGAAATATATAAAAAATCCTGAAAGTCTCAATTTTCCGTGGTTGATAAACGGTGCTCCGTTACTGGAGATAAAAGTAAATTACATCTAAAATAATATTTTCATAATACTTTCTTAATATTTCTTAACATTTCTTATCTTTTATATAAATTCAATTAGGCAAGATTCTTACCTGATCAAATTTTCTTAAGATCAGAAATCCCAAGAGCTGAAGTTCTAAAACACTTTTTTAAAATATATCGGGGAGTATTTTTAGCAAGCAGCCAATATGATTATGAATTTATAAAAGAATATTGTGAAGAAAACTTCTCAGATAGACTTATAAAAAGACTAGACCAATTAAAAACAGATAACTGCAAAATAGAATTGGTAGAAGACATAAAGGCAAACCGTGGATATAGACTATTCCCAGAACTGCATTTATATGATAATATTATAATTAAAGGTATAAAAGCAAATCGAAAGCTAAATTTAAATGAAAAAAACTATTCAATATGCAATGATATAGAATCAATGGGTTTTATTTCTTATATACCTCTTTCTTTAAGTGATCCTAAAAATTTTATGAATAAAGAAAAAGCCGAAGAGTTATTACAGCAAGAATTTAAAACTGTAAGAATATTCATATATATAATATATTAACTTAATTTTGTTAAGGTTATATTCCGTGCATATGCAATGCTTAAATCTGGATTAAAGTTATTTATCTATGATGAAAACGGGAATAAATTGATTGACTATGACAAAAATTATACTTATAACCATGTTGCAGTATTTGAGTGTGAGATGTTAGAACCACCTAAATTTACAAGTTTTTCTAAAACAGAGACCTACACAGAATGGATAGCTAAGCACAAATTTGGAGTATGGAAACTAATTGATATAGATCATTGGATGAAAGGAAATTCTTACTTTATGAAAGAAAATTTGATATAAAGTTTAGTTTAATTAAAAAAATAATGTTATAGATAATTAAATATTTATTACAATAAAAATTAAACTTAAATATGATTTATAATTTAACATAATTTATCATAATTAGTTAAAAATAAATGAAAATATGAATTATTTATTGTTTAATATTTATTATTTTGTCTGATTCGCTTATGTTAAAAGATGTTCCAGTTATTTCTTCGCTACCTTCAGTATTCATTAAATTAACTTTGCAAAAGTTCTTACTAGTAAAATCACTTACAAGTAGAAAAATCTTGTTATCTTTAATCCCTACTCCATTTCTCAGGAATTTATTATCGAATTCATCTCCTCTGTTCAAATAAACTTCACATTCCAAAGCATCATTTTTGTTTATTTTAAACTTGTCTAGTTTTAAATTTATTTCTATCATATATTCCTTATTGTTTAATTTATCGTCTAAGAATGTTGAGTCGAAGTCATATACTATTTTTAGTTTATTTTTATCTAATATTCCTTCGAAAAATATGCTTTTTATATCTTCGTTTGCACCAAGCTTCTGCATTGTTAACTTTTCACCAGTAAACTTTCCTTTTATTATGTCTTTCGAGTCATTTTCTAATGTAAAGTTTCCATTTTGAAAAATATTAAAAATTTTATACTCTTGTAATACGTTTTCATTTTCACCAATTGAGTCTATTGTTGTTATTTCTAGTTTATATGATTTTGAAATAGTTTTTTTATTTGAATTTTTAGGAGAATTTTTGAAGTTATTACTCTCCTCTACTTTCTCTTCTCCTTTTTTCAATATACTCGAATAATCAAATTTCTCTACTTGCTCTATTGCCTTTTCAATTATCTTATAGTTTTCATCAATTTTTTCGTGAACCTCACAGAATAACTTATAACACAATACTTTATGGTTAAAATCTCTCACATCTTTTTCTTTATTATTTACTTCATGAAATATTTCAGTGGCTTTAACGAAGCTTAATTTAGTTTTATGCATATTTTCTAAGATTTTTTCAATATCTTGTCTTTCTTCCATTGCCTTTTTTTCTATTTCGAAATATTTTAGGCTTTCATCAATATTAGGAATTTGTTTAATAATTTCTTCTTGTTTGACCTCTAATTCATCTAATTTTCTGATTATCATTTCTTTGCGTGATTGGTGATCGAGCATGTTTTTATTTTGGAAATAATTGTAGTTGTGTTGGAAGCTCTTAGTGTTATTTATAATATCCGTTAATATTATTTTACAATATTGTTTAAGACTTTCATCAATATGACTCATGTCAACAAAAATGGTATCATGATTTTTATGTGTTTTCTATTAAAAAATTTAAAGAATATGTTAGTATTAATTGACTTTATTTAGAACTTTATAACTTACATTTTTTCTACAAGAGTTACATATAAAAACCCAACAATGCCTACAATAATACGATACATTTTCTATCTGACATTCACACATTACAAATCCGGATGAACCTCTTGAAGAATGCATACTAGTTGAGAGTTCGTTTAGTATTGGTGTTGGGTCTTTTAAAAATAAATTTTGCAATTGGACTACTTTAACTATTACATTCGGCTTATTTTTAAAATATTCTCCAATAGTCCAATTCTCATACGGAGTAAGATCCTTATTATTTCCATATAGTTTAACTTCATAATTTAGGAAAAAGATCTTAGTTGCTTTTTCTTTTAAATCCTTTATAGTTTTGTAAGGTCCTTTTTCAATATTAATTGTATTCCCATTATATTCTAGAGATACTTTTACTTTTTTTACCATTGATGACATAAGTTATTTGAATTATTATATTTATTATTTTTTATAATATTAAAATTATATTTGTATAGTAGTTATAGAAATTATATGTAATTATTTATTTATAAACTTAAATTCATTTACTTATATTTATTTTATGAAAATATGTAAATTTTTTGTTTTTATTTTATTAACTTATAATATAAATATAAAAATCTAAATAACTTTCTACACTCATTTCATCTATTTAATTAATCTTTCAAAAGCAATTCAAGTATATGTCAACTAAACTTATCTTCCCATATTACTTCTATTAATTCCACTTAAGCGAAATATAATCATATTTCTTTTCTTTATTCTTAAAGTACATTCCAAGTATTAAAATTAATACTATTATACAATAACATCCGCCAATAACCAGGGTATAACCGAAGAACGCGCTAGTCCCAAAGAAGTTGCTAGATGTCAAAACAAAAAACTTCTTTCCAGAGAAGGCTTTTACGTTATAATCTATATAATATTATATTATAACAATTTACTATTATTTATTTTCAACAAATAGTTGCCAGCAGTTAGTGGATTATCTATTCTCCCCCATAGTTTACGAAAATTAGGAAAGCTCTCCATTTGCATCCAAACAATGAAGTGTTCTCTATTTTAGCAATAATTACTAACCATTTGTGACATCTAACCATTGTAAGTCTAAATAAGTTCTATTATTGTAATATTTTTTATCAGGTGTTGGCTTTATAAAAACAAAAGATTTATCGTAATCGTTAGCAATATTTGTTTCGTTTACAAATACGTTTTGAAAGTTGTCTTTTCTGTATATTCCATATGTGTCTATAGGTAAAGATAAAGATATAATTATTTAATGATTTAATGATTTATTAGTTAATTCATGTTGAGTTGTAATATTGTTGTGACATAGAGTTATAGTTTGTATATACTTCGGTTTCATTTATGTTATTTATTTATTTATACCTGAAAATAAAGATTTTGCAATAAAACCGCAAGGATTAACGAAGTCGTAATGATTTAGTCTTACACCAGCTCGAGAATAATATTTAGAAGTATCATTATTAAACATTTCCCAGACATACCTTGCTCCTTCACATAATGAATTATTTAAATCTGAAACAAATATTTCACCTCTTAATTGTGCAAATTCTCTAGAACGGACATAATCTCTGTGATTTGCATAAAAATTATGTAACTCATAGTATATATAAATCGGTGGTTGAAGATCCTGTTTTATTTGCAAAGTCTTATCACAATATTGATTAGGAAGACTAATAAATTTAATCAATAAGAATTAAAAATTAAGAAACTATAAAATATTACCAATCGTTATAATCTATAATATACTCAGTCATAGCTTGTGTAAACATAATAACTGGAACTCCCAAACCAATAAAAACCAATACCATTATTATATTGCAAACTAAAGCACATTGAACACCACATTCTGGTGTAAGAGATATTAATTCTTGGCGAAAAACAATATTCCCTCTAGGCTCAACTAGCTTATCTTTATCTGTAAGTTTATTCTGGGCATCTTTTCCATCCTCCTTTTCTTCTTTTTCTCCTTTTTCTGAGTATTTTTCATGATCTTTATCCATAAAAATTATATTAATTAAAATAAAATTATAATAACGTTAAGTTAAGTAAAGTAAAGTAAAGCTTATATTCAAATATTGAAAATATAAATTTTATATTTATGAATTATACAATTTATTAATTTATAACAAATGTTTATATTTCTCAATCAAATTATCTGGTGCGTCATCTAATAGACTAAAAGGTGCGATTATTTCTAAGTTTTCTTTTTCTGATAAGCATATCTTTTCAAAATCTTTTGCTTCTGGACCACCCAATTGCATTAATGGGGCTTTCATCATTTGTTCTTGTTCTCTCATAAGAGAAAAATTATCTGCTCCATCAAAGTGTTGTAGAATAGGGTTTAGACCGAATACTAATATAGCACACCTAATTATAATTAGATCTATTTAATTACCATGAAATAGCTGATACATAAGATACATCTAAGTCGGGGAGATTCAGTCCTTGTTGCATCATTCCTCTAAATTTTTGAGTAAGTCCAAATGGAAGTTTTAATAGAATAAATCCAGAGAAAAGAAAACCAACACCAACAAATAATATAGCATAGTATAATCCACTAACGACATTTTTCTTTAACATGTCTGTCATCATATTTGGATTCATTAAATCTAATATATTATAATAATTGTTATGTTATATTGTTAATATTAATATTATATACCTGCTGCTTTATTTTCATATTTTTTAGTGAAGAAACCATCACCTTCTTTACAAAAAAAAGCTTTTCTTGATTTAAATCCTCGTTCTGATATATGCATAAAATTTGTTCTTAATCTGGCAGCTCGGCTGATAGCATTTTTTATTATTAAATCATGCTCACATTTATTTAATTCTGAAGAAATATTAAACTCTGCTCCTTCTTGACCGGAAGGTTTACTATTTGTTTTTTCTTTTGGTTGATTAAGAACAAAGTTTAGATACTTCATTAGTAAATTAATTGTAATTGTAAGTAGTGTAATGGGGAAAAATACCCAATTCTTGATACTAGGGTCTAATTTCAAATACATTTTAATTAAATATAATAAAATAAATAAAATAATATATAAAATAAATAAAATAATATATAAAATAAATAAAATTTATTATATAAAACATAAAATAACACAAATTAATATAAATTAATATAAACTAAGATAAATTAACACAAATTAACATTAATTAACACAAATTAAAATTAACATTAATTAAATCAAATACAAGTTATTTAATTCTCATGAAAGTTTAAATATAATATTTAAAAACAAATGTCACTTTGCATTTCATTGCTTTTATTTATTATATTGAAAGATATAATAGTAAATAGTAAGGTATTCTTAATCATCACCTCTTCTTTGCTGTTTATGCTGAAATGTTTTTTCTAATAATAAATTAATTAGTATTAAAAAAGTCTTAATATTTTATTATTAAGAAAGAAAATATTAAGTAAGTATAAAGTAAGTATTAATTATTTTGTAATTACCTAATAAGACATCCTGAGAAAATTCATCAATAAATGCTGTTTTATCTATTTGTCTCATTTTAGTTGTTATTTTTTGATCACGTTCTTGTTTGTGTTTCAAGTCATTTATGGAACTTTGTCCTCCGAATCCATATACTTCGATGTTTAATATCTTAATTTAATTTATAAATAATTTATTACATCAAGTTTTTCATGAAAACTTTCATAAGGAGAACCAGACTGAAATACATCATCTTCTGTAGTAAAGTATGAAGATCCAAACAAGTCGTTGTTGTCAATCCATATTTTATGACCTTCGTTTGTTTTTCCCATTCCTATTCCCATTTTTCTTGACTTATCGCTTAAGCTCTTTGAATTAATGATAAAACAAAATCGACGACTGGATCCTTTAGGTTTATAAATATCCATTTTATCAGAAAAACTATATATTGCTGAGCTATCATCACCACAGGATCCTTCATAACACTCTTTAAAATTAGAATTAATAAAAAGCCCAAGCAAAACATCTTTACCGCTTTTCTCTACAGTGCTTATAAATATAGCCATTGGATTTGTGAATCCTACCATATTAGTTATCATAGTAGAAACATTATATCCATTATTAGAGCATTCATGTAGTCGGAATGCAAATGATCTATTAAATTTGCTATTTATTTAAAATAACTTACTTTGACATAACATTAGAGTTAGATAGGCAAAAGATAAAATAGTTCTCTAAAGAAATAACCTTTGGTGGTTCCAGAAGAGTTGGGAAGATGGTGGCGAATGAGTTTTGTGTATTTAAAAATATTTTACCAAAATACATTCTCATATACGGATCCAAATTAGGTAACTTTGCCTGGCAAAAACTCATTATATCCCGCATATTAATTTTCTCTAATTCTTTGAATGTATGCTTTAGTAATGTTGAAATAATCATTTTCTGCATTTTTTCTTCGTTTACATCCATTTTTACTTCTTTTTGGAAATGTTGAAAGATTTTATAGACATAAGAAACAATTTGTAAAAAAATTTTGGTATCAATTGGATTTTCATCTCTTTTTAATGAAATATCTTCGTAATTCGTTACTTTTCCAATGAAAAAATCATAGAGTAATACAACTATGTTTTTTCTTTGGTAGTTAAAAAAGTCATCTTCGTCGTTGTAATTATAGTTTGTTAGCATGTAAATTAAAAAGTTTAAATCTGTATTATCATTCAAATTAGTTATCTTCTTTTTAATTTGCTTCATTTCATAAACACTATTTATCCATTCTATCACTTTTATTGGGCATTCAAGAAAAACTACTAAATCGAATTTTTTATAATCAAAGACATTATCAACTATAAAATTTTCTCTAAATACTTTTATTTCACCTAGTTCCTTTTCTTCAAAGTTGAAATTCCCTCCGTTTATTACACTATTTTGAGTACTTTGATTGCTTTTATTTCCCATTTATTAATAAATAATAATGATTATTTAATATTATATTAAAAAATAATATAGTTTATTAATAAAAATTACCTTTAAAATTAATTATTTTAATATTCTTTAATATATTTTAATTATTATAATTATTTATTGAAGTTTATTAGAAATTTATTTAACTAACTTTCAATAGTAAATATCTTTCTATTTATCTACATAAGTCAATTTATCAAATAATTATTTATTTATCAATAATTTAATTGAAATCAATCTTAGTCCATAATCCATAATGGTTACTTATTGTTTTGACATTAGCCATATTCTCAGCAACTTCTTTGTCTTCAATTTCCTTTTCATATTCTTTCATTTTGTCTTTATCTAGTTTATCAATTTCTATTTCATCTCGCCCTATTACTTCAAATTCTTTAATAGACCATTTTTTGCTTATTTCTGAATTAAATTTTACTAGGATTTTGTCAGGTCTTATAGCTTTACTTTTACTCTCCATTTCTTTATTTTTTGTTCTTCCTTCTTCGTTTAAGGTTTTTTGATCTGTAATTCCTTTTTTTTCTTCCCATATTACCCATAAATCTTTAAAATCGCTAAAGCATTTTACAATAACTTCTTGCTCACTGCTAGTAGAATCAAAATTGAAATCTCCTGCTAATACGACATTTTTGGGTTTCTTTACAATATTGTTGATTAATTCTAATTGAGATTTTCTATAAGTAACCATCTGCTCTAAACTTTCCAAATGGAAATTTCCTATCAATAAAGGAGTTCCATCTTCCAAAAATGCCTCAGCTAATATAATCTTTCTACCCATTTCAGTCGAAAACTTCTTAACGAAGAAGTTAGCATTCATTTTCGATAATATTAACACATCATAAGGTCCTTCAAATGTTGCAGAAATAATGTAATTTTTCTGGATTAATTCGCAAGCTTGTAAGAAGTTTTTGAAATCATGAGTTACTTCTTGTAGGCAAATAATATCAGCATTTTTATTTGTAATAAGATCTAAAAAGGCTTTTTTCCTATTTAATAAATTATGTGATGAAAACCAAACATTAAAACATAAAATAGAAAGTGATTTAGATTTTACTACTCCAGGATTGGTTATTGTTGTTAGATTAGATTTCCAATTCTTAGTATCTGGATCATATATAAGAGAGTCTGCCTCGTAGTAGTCAAATTCCCCTAAAGAGTCGACATCCTCTCGTAAAATACTTTTGTAAGAAGGTTGTTTGATGTTAGTGTCCATGTATTAATAAAATTATTATTTTATAAAAGTGTCATAATTAAATGATAATTTAATTCATAATAAATTAATGAGTTAATTTTGAAGTAAAATGTCATAGTTTATGTATTAAATATTACATTTAATGTTAATTTAATATAATATTAATAATTATATAACTTTAATAAAAATTTCTTATAAATGAATAGTAAATATAATACTTTCCTAAAGAAAAGTAATAAATTTGACGACGAAAGTAATTTAGACATATCACAATCAATTTACTTATATAAACTACCGAGAAATACAAACCCGAAAAACTCACAAAGAAGAGAAATGTCAGCTTCGTCCCAGTTAAATCAATTTAATCAAACTAATCAAACTAATCAAATGAATCAAACTAATCAAATGAATCACAGCAAAAATTTAAATCACTCAAAAGAAAAAATTAAAGATGAAACTATACTTAGTAATATGTTAAAAATAACTAAGCTTGAAGCAGAATTAGTTCAAATTTGTAAAGAGAATGAGCAGTTGAAGAAAATAAACAATCATTTGTTAAATACATTAAAGTTTAAGGATAATGCATTAGAAAAATTATCAATGGAAGTATTATTTCTTAGAAGAGATGTTACTAACTCTAATTACTTTTTAAGAAAAAAGAAAATGAACGA
>Ga0100402_1005762_pt1 | contig 12535 bp, 10 predicted proteins | sample CryGeyme20150102_FD_80419 | JGI IMG/M metagenome (GOLD analysis project Ga0100402, IMG submission 80419) | Groundwater microbial communities from Crystal Geyser aquifers in Utah, USA - Crystal Geyser metaG 2015-0102 | ecosystem: Environmental > Aquatic > Deep subsurface > Groundwater | place...
AAGTCTGACCAAGTTAAAATACGCATTTCTGATTCCAAAAGGCTTATTTTGTCCAAGTCAGACCTAAAGGTACAGACTTGAACAAAATACAAGATGGCATTTGTCGCTAAAAAGTCGGAAGACTCAACTTTTTTGTGTTATTTCAAATCAATTATTTTTCAAATAAAATGAAAGTTACTGAACTAAGAAAAAAACTAGCTGAACTTAAAAAAGATGAAATCATCAAATTAGCTGTTGAGTTTTACAAACTTGTTCCGAAGAGCAAAAAAGAAGATAATAATCTTGATAATTTAATTGAAAATCCGAACCAACCAAAACCTACAAAACAAAAAAATACGCCTTTAAATTGGGAAGAATTAGAAAAGGAAATTAATCTTTTTATTACCCATGCAAAGGAGCAATATTATGTCTATCCCAACAAAATAGTTTCTAAAAAGGAACGTAGTACATGGAGATTTAAAGTGAAAAATTGGTACAAAATACTTATTAATCCCAAACAAAAAGACGTAAAACCAGAGCTACAAATACGACTTCTTACTAATTTATACGAGTTATTATGTGAAGCTTGTGATTATGTGTATTTTTCTGGTGATAATCCTTTTCAATCTATACAAGTAGAACAAACTGTATTTTTTAAGGCATTGATAGTACTTATCCAAGAGAAGATAGGAAAAACAGAATCTGTAAATAAGGGAATTGAACTCATCATTAATAATCCAATAGATAGAAATACATTAGAAACATATTTAGCTACTGAATTAATTTCAACTCTGCAAATTCCAGATTTGAAACAAGCAGGAATTGATAAAGTAAAAAGTATGTTGGAAAAACGAATTGAAAAACTTCATTTATATCAAAAAGAACTGAAAGAGAAAAGAAGCAAAACTAAAAAAGTGAGTCATTCTTTTACGTATGATAGTTTAGAATATAAAATGAAGAGCAAAATCAATGATTTGACACTAATAGGATTAATGTTTTATGAGAGTTTGTATAGAATAAAAGACGGAATCACTTTTTATAATGCTAACTATCTTGATACAGATGAAATAAAGCTATATGTATTAGTTCGTGAAATTTTTAGAGATGAATACAGAAATGAAATAAAAAACGAGATAGAAACAGCTATAAAAAATGGAACTGAACCACGAAAAGGATTACTAAATACATTGAAAATTATCAATGATGGCGAAAAACTACCTAGATGGCTATCTAACTAAAAAAAACAGCTTGTAGCATTAATAAAAATACTACAAGCTGTTTTCTTTATCCCTCAATCTTATCTTTATATTTATTGTATAAGAATGAAATGATAACAAGAAGCGTTCCTAGAGAAACAAAAACAATCGTTTTCGAAATCGTGGATAGGGCTGCAATATCATAGAGAAAGAGTTTGGCAAACGTAATTCCGAACCAAACCAAACCACCAATACGCAAGTATTTTTTCTTTTTCCAAATTCCCAAAACAACCACAAAAAGCGAATACGCTCCCCACAAAATACTCAAACCAAGTTTGTATGTATCTGCATTACTTGTTAGGCTCAAAATATGAATAAGTTCGGCACTAAGTAGCCACAAAACAGAAACATGAAGGATAAAATCGAAGAAAGGAATAAAATCAAATTTCAAGAAATCTCGTTTTGCAAGTTTGAAAAGTGTAACTAAAAGACCAGCCACAAGCGCAAAAGAAATATAACGAATCAATAAATTAGAAATTCCTACTTCATAATATTTACCTAAATTCTGTGAAATATAACTTTCTCTAAGTTCGCTAAGTTCATACAATCCTGCACTCATAAAAATAAAGAGAACAAGAGCAGAAGCCAAATAATAGAGAATAACTGGCATCTGAACGTTTACTTTTTTGATGCAATAAAAACCTAATCCAATAAAGAAGAGAAGCGTATAATTGAGAAGCCAAACAACTTGATAATGGCTCAAATCAGAATCATAAAATGTTTCTATATAATCATATTCTCCCATTACTTCAATTTTTGAAAGCGAATAAAGTTGATTGAAATAAGTAGAAATTTCAACACATAAAGGCAAATACAACGCAAAAAGCAGAGTTATGGTAATCACAACCGTTATAAAACTCAAAAAACTACTTGCTTTTTCTTCTAAAGCAGAAATGTATTTATCACTTTTATTCAGAACATCAATAAAGAAAAATGAAGCTGCAAAAATAACCGAAGTCAGAAAAATTACATTGAAAATTGGTAACACTTCATTTATAATAGTTTTTCCAGTTTCATAATCATACGTTCCTGTTGAAGCATATATTGCCAAACTCCAATCTTGAAGGATACTAAAAGAAGCCAAAACCATCAAAGGAAAAGAAAGGGATTCGTAAACCCCAACTTTTTTGGTTCTTCCAATCCAAAACAGCAGCGCAACCTGTAACGACCAAATCAAAGTTACCCAGTTTCCATCCAGTTGAACAGGAACAGCAATCGTAATAAAAACCAAAACTAACCCTGAAGCGAGGTAGAATAAATTTCTATCAGCTAATTTATTTTTATATAAAATTACACTTACTCCAAAATGAATAATTGCTTGTCCGAGTGTAAATAATCCTACCAAATTCTCTGTCTGAACGTTTGTAGCAAGTGTCGCAAAACCAATTCCATAAAAAATAAATGAATTGATGAGCATCAAAATAACATCTCCAGCATTGAAAATTTCCTTTTTCTTAATTTTGTACGCCAAAAATGAAATGTAAAAAATAAGGAAGAAAAGCGTAGAGAAAATTAAAGTCAAGCTAAAATGTTCTTCTTGATTGTATTTTGCACCATACCAAGCCAAAACGACGAGCCAAGTGAGCGAAAAAGCATTTATATAAAGCCATTTCCAGTATTTTTTGATAGAAATAGCTAAAATTCCTAAGTTGATAATTGCCATATAAATAAACAAAACCATCACTTTTCCAGAGCCATCACTAAGCAAAAACGGAACAGCATACGCCCCCACAAGTCCGATATGAGCAATAATTTGTCTGTCATAATTGAGGGAAGCTACCACCGTAAAGACCGTAAAAGCGACCATCAGACCAAAAGCCATTTCTTTGGGAAACAATCCATAAAAATCATACCCCATAAAAGTAACAAAATAGAAAATTGCCATTGCACCACTCAAAAGACCAGCACTAAACTTCTCATATTTTGTCTTCAAACGAATAGCAAAACCTAAAAGACCAGCACCCACAAAATACCCTAAAATGATTCTTGTAAGAGGACTAATCATGTCGTTATCGATGGCATATTTTACACCAATACCAACACCCAAAACAATAATCAAAACACCGACTATATAAATTACATTCTCACCAATGAATTTTTCAATACTTGATTTTTTGTAACTTTTTGGAGTTTGAGTCTGTCTTTGTTCTTCAAAAACAGGTTTATTTCTTCGTATAGGTTCTTGTTTTTCCTGTGCTTTTTCGTTTTCAGATTCTGAAGGAAAATCAGAGGGAATATCTCTAAAAATTGGTTTTTGTCTTAAAATCGGTTCTTCTTCTCTTGATTCTTTCGTTGTGTCTTTTTCAAAAGAAGTTTCAGTTTGTAATCCTTCAATTTGTACACGCAGTTTTTTTATTTCTCTATCAAAAACGGTTTGTTTTGATTCTACAATGTATAGCTTTCGAAAGAGTTCATTTATTTGTTGCTTTTTGTCCATAAGTAAAGTAGGTAGTTTGGTAATTCCTTATTTTAGAAAAATACGCATTTTTTTTGAATATTTTACAGTTATTCACTTTACTTGTTACGAAAAACGCAAAGTAAAAGACAAAGTAGTTTTTAGCAAAACTGACTTTCAAAACACACAGATTAGAAATAAAAAATGCTATCATTACAAAATAGTAACGATAGCATTTTTTAAAACTGACTTTTTATTTTTCAATAAATAGCTAATTTTAGTTTCTTTCTGACTTCTAAAATCTAACTTCTAAACTGGTTCGTGAGTATCAATTAATTCCAAAGCCTTATCGACCATATTTGCAGAACCCACATAATACGTAGTTCGTTGATGTAAAGATTCGGGTTCAATATCCATAATGCGTGTACGTCCATCGTATGCTTTTCCACCTGCTTGTTCGGCAATAAAAGCCAAGGGATTACATTCATACAACAATCTCAATTTTCCTTTTGGTGTTTTTTGTGTACTTGGATAGATAAAAATTCCACCTTTAAGCATATTTCTATGAAAATCTGCCACCAAAGAACCAATATAACGAGCTTTGTATTCATTTTCTTTACAGAAATCAATGTATTTTTTTACACCTTCTGTAAAACCTAAAAATCCACCTTCATTACAAGAATAGGTTTTGCTATCTGCTACAATTTGCAAATTAGTATGAGTAAGCAAAAAGTCGTCTCCTTTTGGGTCATACGTAAAAATATGAACACCATTTCCTGTTGTGAAAACGAGTGCCGTAGCCGTTCCATACAAAACATAACCTCCAATAAGCTGTTCCGTTCCTTTTTGCAAAACGTCTTCTACTTTTGGCTTTGTTCCTTTTGGAGATTTACGCTTGAAAACTGAAAAAATAGTTCCAATCGAAACATTTACATCAATATTTGAAGAACCATCTAAAGGGTCCATTGCCACGACATATTCAGCGTCGTTGTTGTCCATCAAAACAATTTCTTCTTCTTCTTCTGAACCTACCACACAAACCAAATTACTTTCTCTAAAAGTGGTTACAAAAAGTGTATTGGCAAGTACATCTAGTTTTTGCTGTTCTTCGCCTTGCACGTTGCTAGAACCTGCCGTTCCGTACAAATCCGTAATGGCAGCACGAGAAACATGGCTATGAACCGTTTTGGCTGTACGAGCAATAGAATGTAATAAATGGTCTAATTCAGAAAGAGGTGCAGGAAGGTTTGCTTCGTTATCTTTCAAAAATTGGCGTAATGTTGTTTTTTGACTCATATCTGTTTTGTGGAAGTTTTAGGTAGCTGACACTTTCCAAGTGTCAGAAATACAGTAGTTTATCGACAGTTGAAAACTGTCGGCTACTTATGATTTAAACTATTTTTGTGGATTAATCAGCAAAGTAGCAGCTCTAATAAAAATGAGCAGCTAATTCAACATGAGTGTCATTTTAAAAAAGGCAAATAATTACCAAATTTTATTCTGTGCAATGCTCGTTTTTTCCATAGAATAGGGTTTGCAAACCCCTATTCTATGGAAAAAACAAACTATTATTTTGTCAAAAATAAGCTCATACACAAAATTTAAAAAATGACACTCATATTGCTAATTAATATTATTTTATAAAACAAAATTAGCCATTTCTAAAGGTTTTGCAATCCTACTTATAAGATTTTCTACAATTACTTTGCAACATTTTTAAGTTTTTTTACGAATAGGGTAATAAAGAAAGCGATAAAGATTTGTATAAATGTATTTTGGAAAATGCGCCCAACGCAAAAACGAACGATGAAGAAGGTTATAAAGGAGAATTTATTCGTCTTGTCAAAACGGCTGAATCGTTGAAGAAGTAATTTTTAATTCTAATTTCCAATTCAATAGTGAGTCTGTTTCTCCAACTACAACAAAATTATTCTTTTCAAGCACTTTACAAGAAGCTAAATTTAATTTTTCTGTCGAAGCAAGAATAGATTTTACTTTGGGCTGTGTCTTTGTCCATTCGATAATTCCTTTTACAATTTCGGTCATAAATCCTTTGTTTTGGAACTCCTCATACGTTTCGTACCCAATTTCTATTTCTCCTTTCTTATTTGGTTCGCCTACGATAGATAAATCGCCTACTATTTTATTTTCAGCGATTGAAATGGCAGTCCAAAGTGTTGAATACAAATAATTTTTACTTTTATTGGCTACACTTGGAAGAATGGTTTGTTCAAAAGTCTCTCTCAATTCTGGCGATATTGTTCTTGAATTTGGCTTCAAGTTGAGTTCTTCTTCCAATGAATTATTGCAATTTATATACTTTATCAACTGATTATAGGTCAGTGGTTTTAAAATAAGTCGTTGAGTGGTTATCATTTGTTTTTTTATGAAGCTTTGTTCTATTTTTGTTCTATTTTTTTGGTGATTTAAAAAAGTCTTACAAAGATAGGGTGTATAGATTAAAAAAAATAGGCTGGTTTAAACTTACACACTTTATGAAACAGAGTTTTTTTGCGTGAATAAACTTCCTTTTTACTGATTGACTTCGTAAGTAAGACCTTGAAATTTCTTTTCAAATTTATCAATAAGTTTATAGATATTATTTTTATCCCAATTTCTTGCAACAAAATAACTTTTCCCCTCAAAAATTAATTCAGGTTCATTGGTAGTCTTATATTTGCGATATTTTATTTCTGTTTCTGTAAAATCTTTCTTTTCCTTTAGCAAATCAAAACTACAACTTTTATCTTTCTTTAAATATTTAATACTAGTTTCATCAATCAATCCTTTTTGTTCAAGTAATTTTATCGTTTGAAGTCCAATGTCAGATTTTTTGATACCTGTTACAAAACTTTCTCCTTTGTATTTTATATTTAATTTGCTTCTGTCTCTATCACTTGATAAATTGTCTAAAGCATCTTTTATGCTATCTCTTGTTTCTTTTTCTTGTTCTGGGTCAGAACTTATAGCATACAGAGAAGCTAAAATTAATTTTTGATTTTTATCCCAAAAACTTGAGAGTAATTTTCTTTCTTCATTTCCAAGTGCCATAATTAATTCTTTCTTATGTCCGTCCACCTCTACATCGATAGCAGGTTGACTTAATGATTGTAAATATTCTTTTAATATGTTTTTTGTTCTGATTGATATATTTTGATTTAACGCAGGTTCTATTAAATAATCAACAATAGATTGATAATTTATTTGGATAAATTCCTTACAATTACATTCAGGCTGAGTCAATTCAATTAATTCAAGAGTTGAAATAGGTGTTAAGTAAACGTATAATATGATATTATTTTCTGATTCAAATGAATTAAAATAATTATAATATTTATTGGTTTGGTCATTGTTTTCTTTACTCTCAACTTTATTTTCAATAATTAATTTTATGCTTTTCTCTTTTTTGTCAATGAGTAAATTCAATTCTACATAAATATCAAGTCGTCCTACATTTTTTATATGATACTCTGGTTGAATAGCCAAATTTTCTACTATATAATCTTCTGTAACGAAAAAGTTATACAAATCAGAATATTCACTTTTGTGTTTATCATTGCTAAACTTCAAAATTATATCTAGAAATTTTTTTATCGGAAAATCTCCTAAATTATGGCTTTCTTTATTTCCTAATAACCAAGCTAAAAAATTACTATGACTAATTTCTCGCCTACTAATTCCCAATATTTCTGAAAAAGATTTTGAGTGATAAAATTTTTCTAATTTCTGAAAGTCAATATCATTTTTAAACTTTATTATTTCATCTCTTATTTTATCTAAGGTGTAATCTTCCATTTCAAGTATAATTAAATGATATAAGTAGTTAGATAGAAATAATAATGTATTTAAGTTTTAATAAGGCTACATAAAGTTATTTGATAATGTAGTTAGCTGTGGTGATTCGTAAAATCTATAAAATCCGTGTTCCAATTATCTGTTACATTAATTATGTCTTATTACTTAATTCAAAACAAATAAAACATTTTTATTTTAAATAGCCTAAAAAACCCACCAAATTTCCAAAAAAGCAAATTCAGTAGGTTTTACGTAATTCTTAATTAAACAGTTTTTTACTCAGCCAGTTCAGCATCAACTGTTTTTATAAAATGGCTCATAAACTCTTCAATATTCATCGAACCCAAATCACCTTCACCTTTCTTACGAACTGAAACGGTATTTGATTCGACTTCTTTTTCGCCTACTAAAAGCATATAAGGAGTTTTTCCGACTTCTGCATCACGAATTTTACGACCAATTTTCTCGTTGCGCTCATCTACACTACCACGAATATCATTCTGACGTAGTTTTTGTATAATTTCTTTTGCATAATCATTGAAACGCTCCGAAATTGGCAAGACAACAAGCTGGTCAGGAGAAAGCCAAAGAGGGAAATTTCCTGCTGTGCTTTCAATCAGAATAGCTACAAAACGCTCAATCGAACCAAAAGGCGCACGATGAATCATAACTGGACGGTGTGGCTTATTATCCGAACCAATATATTCCAATTCAAAACGCTCTGGAAGGTTATAATCTACTTGAATTGTTCCTAATTGCCATTTTCTACCGATTGCATCACGCACCATAAAGTCTAGTTTTGGTCCATAAAATGCAGCTTCTCCGTATTCAATGACTGTATTTAAGCCTTTTTCATCGGCAGCTTCTTTGATTTGACGTTCTGCCAAATCCCAATTTTCATCAGAACCTACATATTTAGTTTTATTATTTGGGTCACGAAGTGAAACCTGTGCCGAATAATCTGTAAAACCGAATACTTTAAATACATAAAGCACCAAATCAATAACGCTTTTAAATTCGTCTTTTACTTGGTTTGGCATACAGAAAATATGCGCATCATCTTGCGTAAATCCACGTACACGAGTAAGTCCGTGCAGCTCTCCACTCTGCTCATAACGATAAACTGTTCCAAATTCTGCCAAACGCAACGGCAAATCACGGTACGAACGTGGTTTTGTCTTATAGATTTCACAGTGATGAGGACAGTTCATTGGTTTCAAGAAAAATTCCTCGCCTTCTGTTGGTGTTTTGATAGGTTGAAACGCATCTGCACCATATTTTTCGTAGTGTCCAGAAGTGATATAGAGGTTTTTGTGTCCAATATGAGGCGTAACAACTGGATCGTAGCCACGTTTGATTTGCTCCTTTCTCAAAAACTGCTCTAAACGCTCTCTAAGCATTGTACCTTTAGGCAACCACAAAGGAAGACCCAAACCAACACGTTCGGAAAAAGTAAAAAGTTCTAATTCTTTTCCTAATTTACGGTGGTCTCGTTTTTTGGCTTCCTCTACTTGCGTTAAATATTCTTTTAATTCTTTCTCTTTTGGAAATGTAATTCCATAAATACGTGTGAGCTGCTGACGGTTTTCATCGCCACGCCAGTATGCACCTGCTACATTCAAAAGTTTGACTGCTTTTATTGAACTTGTGTTTGGAATGTGAGGGCCACGACACAAATCTGTAAAATTTCCCTGTGTATAAAAAGTGATTTTGCCATCTTCTAAGGCTTCAATCATCTCTAATTTATAGGGATCTGCTTTTTCTGTGAAATATGCCAATGCATCAGCTTTCGAAATTTCTTTTCTAACAAATTCATTTTTTTGTTTGGCAAGTTCTTTCATTTTCTTTTCGATTTTTGGCAAATCGTCAGAAGAAAAAGTTTTTTCGCCAAAATCAACGTCGTAATAAAAACCGTTTTCGATAGGAGGCCCAATAGCAAATTTTACATTTTCGTAAAGGGCTTCTAAGGCTTCGGCTAAAAGGTGGGCAGAAGAATGCCAAAAAGCCATTTTTCCGTTGTCATCGTTCCACGTAAGGAGTTTTAAAGCTGTATTTTCTGGTAAAGGACGTGTAGAATCCCACACTTGTCCATTTACTTCGGCAGCCAACACATTACGTGCAAGCCCTTCACTAATACTTTTTGCTACATCAAAAGCAGTTATGCCTTGTGGATATGTTCTGATACTTCCGTCTGGAAGAGTTACATTAATTTTGCTCATAAAGATGGGTTAGTTATCGCTTACAAATGCAACAACCTGTTTTTTTGAGAGGGTTAGAAATAAATCAAAGCTACAATTCCTTGATTTTTTTAGTAATGAACTACAAATATCTAAAAATAAATGTAGAATGATAGAATTATTTTTCTAATGAATCAGTAACTTCTTTAACCTAGCTCAAAAATCAATAAATCTCGCCCTTCTACTGCAAAAGAAGGTACATGTTTTTTGACTTTAAAACCTTGTTATTCAAAAAGTGAGATAAGTTTCTTTACCCTTGTTGGTGTTTTAGCGAAGCGACACCAACAAGAAATCAGCAATTCCCAATGTAACACGATTTTGATTTAAAATCGAAAGTTTAGTCGTTTTTCAGCTAAAAAAATCAACATTTAAGAGAGTTTAAAGCCCTTGTTTCACATTATTAAGCCCTAAAAAGACGTTTTATTGCTAATTTAATTTACATTGGGAATTGCTGACAAGAAATAACCAATCCCTACTTCAATTTATCCTCCAAACGCCTTCTTTTGGCTGCATTCATCAAATGCCCTTCGCTCTCAAGTAGTCTTTTGATTTCTTTTTTACTCATTGCTTGTTGCGTTTCGACGGTTTCTTTGGCTCTTTTTTTAGAGGCTCGTCGCAACTTATCTCTATGTTGAGCAAGAAGTTTGTTTTTTTTCTAATCGCTCTTGTCTTTCTTTTTGTGAGATTTGTTTTTTGAGTTTGTAGGCTTCTAATTTTTGTTTTCGTTCTTCCTCTTTTTGCTGTTTGGCTTTTTCTTTTTCCTCTTCCAAACGCCTACGCAGATACGGATTTTGTTCTAATTCTATTTCCAAAACACACTTTAAAGCCTCCTTGATTGCTTTTTTACGTGAATAGACCTTATTTTTACTGGTCGCCTCTGCCAAAACCTGCGTAGGAGTTGCTACTTTTGTTTGATACAAATCATTTTCTTTTTCTACTTTAACAGTTAATTTTTGTTCTAAAACTTGTTTTGTTTTGTAACGCAGTTGGGAAAGTATCGTATTGAATAGCCGAAGGAAAAAGATGTTGATTAGGCGTAATAATTTCGCTTCCAATAAAATGATAGAGTTGTTTTTTATCAGTGTGTTTCAAGACAAAACCAAAAAGTGCATACGTAAAAATATGCTTGTGTTGTTGGCTATCAAAATTATCTCCTGCACGAATTACGGTAGCTAACTCATAATCGTCGAATAGCTGCTCTAAAATAGCATTTTTGAATAAATTACCCAAAAAATGCTGAATTTGTGTTCCTGTTCCACTTATCCAATCAAAAAGATACTTTGCCACCTCCCCTTTAAAACCATACTGTCCCAAAAAAATATAGCGACTTCCAATAGAAGCATTTTTATCTGCTGCATCTGCATAAAAAGAAGAATGCGTAAGAGCTTTTTGAAGTTCGGTAGCAGAACCCTTTAGCCAAAAACGACGAAGTAGTTTTTCTAAATGGAAAGAAGCAGACATAAAAAAGGGTAAATAAGAAACAATTACGAACTGAAAGACGACGAAGTCAATTACGAATTAAAAATTACGAAAGCAGCGAAACTAAATAGTAGGGTACAGTATTTAACTGGTAACTGTTTACTGATAACTGAAAAGAGCGAGAGATGGGAATCGAACCCACACTAGAAGATTGGAGTCTTCGCTTCAAGATCTGAAGTCTTGCGTGCTACCATTACACTACCCTCGCTTGTACTTGACTTGCACAGGCAGACGGACTCGAACCATTACAGAGGGGTTGGAGCCCCCTGTATAGCCCCGAAAGCTATTGTACTAACCCTTACACTATGCCTGTATATATTTTCAATAGCTGAAAATAACAAACTTGTTTTACTTTTGCAAAATTTATCAGCTATTATTTATTGATAAATTTGATAAGAATATATTAACTAACCTCAAAACACATCTAAAAACCCTTATTCTACCCTTCAAATACCCTTGTTTTTATTACAGCGACACCAATAAGAAAGCAATTAAAGTAATTGCAAACCTTGTTTTGTGTACGAATCAAATTTAGTATCGTAAGCGATAAGAGGGATATTTTTACTTATAGATTGTGAAATTATCAACCTATCAAAAGGGTCGCCATGATGAAAAGGGAGAGTTTTCAGAACAGATAAGTCAGCAAAATCAAAATTTTGTATAGTAAAATTATGATTTATCAAAAATGACTCTAATTCAGAAAAAGGAATTGAAAGCTCTAGTTTTCCCAAACTTGTTTTGATTGCTATTTCCCACAAACAAACACTACTCACAAAAGGCTGATTAATTGCTTCATTTATAATTTTGGTGTGTTTGGAATTCAAACGTTTGTTGTTTTCTAAATACCAAATCAAAACGTGTGTATCTATAAAAAAATTCATGGCATATATTCTTTAAAATCATCTAAAGGCTCATCAAAATCATCTGAAATATATGTAAATATCCCTTTTCCACAACCTGCATAACGTTTATTTTCTTTAGATAAAGAAGGTTGTGTTTGAGTTAATAATTTATCTATTTGAGAAAGGATTTGTATATCAGTCAGATTGATGATTTTGTTTATAAGTTCGTATTTTAATTCTTTTGTATTCATAATCAATTTTGTTTTTTTATTAATATACGTAGAATTTTGAAAATTTGTTTTTGCTTAATTTAGACAGTCAAAATACACAAAATCAGTTTATAAAAAAAACGCAATTCCTCAAAATAAATTGAAAAATTGCATTTTTTACCCTTGCTGGTGTTTTAGCGTAGCGACACCAACAAGAGACAATCTTACTTTTTAAATTTATCTAGCATTTCATTCATATAATTTATTTGTTCGTCGGTCAATTCATCATTATCTATATCTGTATCTAATTCAGAAGAAACAGGACTTTCTAAAATCTGTTTTG
>Ga0100402_1005763_pt1 | contig 12534 bp, 17 predicted proteins | sample CryGeyme20150102_FD_80419 | JGI IMG/M metagenome (GOLD analysis project Ga0100402, IMG submission 80419) | Groundwater microbial communities from Crystal Geyser aquifers in Utah, USA - Crystal Geyser metaG 2015-0102 | ecosystem: Environmental > Aquatic > Deep subsurface > Groundwater | place...
AGAAAAGCATTGTTTTATAAGTAAAAAAATTTTATAATTTTATTATAAAGTAATCGAATACAATAATGAAAATTATAAAAATATCATCACAAGGTCAAATAACATTACCAAAAACAATTAGAAACAATTTAAAATCTAAACAATTCATTATCGAAACAAATGGCACCAACATACTCCTTAAACCAATATCAATTAATGTCATTAATGAAGCGGATGATCTAACCAATTTCGGCCAACTAGCAACAAAATCATTTGATTATTGGGATAATCCGTCCGATGACATCTATCAATACTTCTATAATGAATAATTCAATAATACAAACTGGCGACATTGTTCTCGTTCCATTCCCCTTCACAAATCTAAAATCGAAAAAAACACGCCCCGCTATAGTTATATATACAGAAGAACAAAACCAAGACTACATTTTAGTCGGCATCACGTCACATTCACACAAACAAAATGAAGTTCAAATAACTAATAAAAACCTACAGATAGGGCGATTACCAGTCACTTCCTATGTTAGATATACCAAAATAACCACCCTCCATAATTCATTGATAATAAAATCTGTGGCAAAATTAAATCAAGAAACTACAAAACAAATTTTAAATAAGATAAGAACTCTATTTGTATAAGAGCCGTTGCGGGTTTCATCGCATGAGCCTTGCGGCTTTCGTCGCATGAGCCTTACGGCTTTCGTCGCATGAGCCTTACGGCTTTCGTCGCAGACCGTCGCAAGGCCCTCGCTTTCGCTCGGGCTGTTGGCGGAGAGAGAGGGATTCGAACCCTCGAGACCGTTACCAGTCTACACGCTTTCCAAGCGAGCCCATTCGGCCACTCTGGCATCTCTCCGTGTAAGAAAATAGACGCAATCACTTGCGCCTATTAAATATAACTTAAGAACTTCTTCACGTCACCTTAATTAACGCACCACTTTAATAGCTAACTCTAGCAATTTTTTTGAATTTTTCGTGATTGTTCTTAGCGCGCTGGTTGAAATTTTTGCTCTAAACTTTTTACCCGTACGTGGATCAATAAAAGTTTTAGTAAACAAATTAGGCAGAAATCGACGCTTAGTCTTGCGATTTGAATGACTTACGTTATTACCTGTCGTTGGTCTTTTTCCTGTAAGAGCACATATTCTTGACATAAGTTTAGTTTACATTTTATCTAAAAGCCCGCAAACTATATTAAAAAAGATCAATTAACACAAGCTCAAATTATGGAATTATACAACTTGATTCACTTTATTATCGCCATCCTCTTCGCCCTCACCACCCACGAAGCCGCCCACGCCTGGGTAGCCAACCGTCTTGGCGACCCCACAGCTCGCCACATGGGCCGCGTTTCCCTCAATCCCCTGCGCCATTTAGACCCCCTTGGCACCCTCCTCTTTATCTTCGCCCACATTGGCTGGGGCAAGCCCGTACCCGTCAACGACCAAAACTTTAAACACCCGCAAAGAGACAACGCCCTAGTAGCCCTCGCCGGCCCCGCCACTAACCTCATCGCCGCGGTCATCTTCGCAATCCCTTACAAATACCTTTTTGGCACCACTAATTTCGCCCTTCAACAATTAAATCTCTTAAGCATCAATATTGTTGAAGTTAGCCTAGTTCTCTTCGCCCTAAACTGCCTACCAATCCCACCACTCGACGGCTCCAAAATTTTCGGCATCTTAATCCCCCGCCAATACTACCTCCGCTACCGCCATTTTATGGAAACCAACCTAGTCTACATCCTCATTTTTTTCCTGGTCGACATCTACGTCCTCCCCGAATTAATTCATTTTTCAATCATTCAAACCGTCCTCGGCTTCATTGTGACCAGCCTAAAAACAATCATTTTTATAGGTACATAATTTGACAAAGGGGCAACACTAGATCCTTGCATGCTCACAATCCATATGATAAAAAGATACACACTCTGCTTTTGTCGTAAGTAGGAAAGCACATACATTCTCGTCAATCATTACGTTTAGGGAGACTTACATCAGTTACGGACATGTCCATGGCTTGCAGTCACCCACCTGAACCCAGGACGTAAGTATGTTCCCCCAAACGCTCCAGCAGAGTTTTTTTGTAAAATAAAAACTTGCTTCAACCCCCTTCGCTCATTACAATGCAGCTACTTTTAGGTAAATTCACCAAAATGCCATCATAGCTCAGTTGGTAGAGCGCATCCATGGTAAGGATGAGGTCTCGGGTTCAATTCCCGATGATGGCTCCAGATAGGGGAAAACGTACTCCGAGGTCTAAATACTTTTTAGCCCTGTTTTTGAGATGTCTAAGATCTACTCGTTAGTCCACAAATCCCTTTTCCGCTCACACATTACGCCATTCCTTCACAACCTTAATGCTCGAAACGTCAGTTGTGGAAATATTTATTAAGAAGCATTTGCCTAAAAATATTATTTTTTGTAACTGGCAATTACCCCCGTATTTTATAATTTATCCAAGTTCTTTAAAATTTTATTTTTATTATCTACAAGATCCCTTTCATCAATACTTATGTTTTCTGGGTACTTCACTTCTATATCATTGTTTTTATGTCTTCCAAATACATGTAAATGGAAGTGTGGTACATCCTGAAAGTAACCACTTGTTGCCTGAATATTGATTCCATCAAAATCAAAAGTTTCTTTGAGTACATCGGCTAGAATTTTTGCAGTATATAATAAATGTTTACAAGTTATTGGTGAAAGTTCATGGATATCCTTAATATCTTCTTTGGGTATAATAATCATGTGACCATCAGAGATAGGATCAATATCCAAAAATGCAATAATAATATTATTTTCTAAAATAATGTGTGCTGGCTCCCTATGATGCGCTATTTTACAAAATATACATGATACCATATTATTACAATGTAAGACGATTAATATCTCGAGGAAATGAGGAAATAATATCGCTTCGCGAATATTATTCTTATCTAACAGTTTGAGTATTAGTCTTTCAAGACCTATACCACACCCACCATGAGGGGAGTGTACCATTTTTATGTAAATCTAAATACTCTTTAAAATCATCTGGATTTAACCCCTTAAACCTTAAGGCCTCTATTTGTTTATCATAATCATGAATACGTTGTCCACCCGTAGTAATTTCTAATCCTGGCAAGTACCCATTTCTTAAAACAGGTTGTCTTAATAGACTAAATATTGTTTGGCATAGGTAGCGGGAGGCATTTTAAGGGCAGAATGGATCCTACGGTGGTTGTAATAGTGGATTTGTAAATAAATTGCTTCTACTAACTCGCCTAAAGTTTGAAAACGGGCAAGTGTCCCTAGTTCCAGCTTAAACTGTGAATAAAATGATTCCTGATAACCGTTCCACCAAGGTGAGCCTTTAGGAGCCATAGAGATGGTAATCCCTTTGTATTGAGCAAAATCAATGTATGCTTCAGAGTTATATTCAGACCCCTGATCTGAATGAAGATATTTAGGAACTGTATTTCTGGATAATGCATCCACCAACGCTTCCATAACCAGCTCTTTATTATGAAAAGGACTAAATGCGATGCCTAGTATTTCCCTTGAAACAACATCAATTATTGTAGCCAGATAGTAGAATCGACCTTCAAACCACAAATATGTAAAATCACTGGCCCAAAATATACCTGGTTTTAATGGGCAAACTAACCCGGCCCAATTTAGATATTTACGTGGTTCATTACCTAAATCTGCCAGTTTCACAGGTCTCTTGGCACGACTTCTACGACAAACAATATGATACTTTTTCATGATCCTCAAAATTCTTTTCTTGTTGTACCCTAAAGCAATAGCGATACGCTTATGACCATATGCAGGATGTTCATCCTGTACAGCTAAAATTTGCTCTCTAATTAACTGATCTTTTAGATCTAATTTACTTTTATAATATAGACTGCTCCGTGAAACCCCTAGTTGCAATGCTAGGGCACTTTTATTGGCTTTTGGCATTTTTTTCAATAATTCCCTAGTTTTTTTTTGTTTGCTGCATGCCCAACGTGATATGTCCGATAATTTCTTTCAACTGCTTATTCTCCCGTTTTAATTTGTTGTGTTCAGCCCATGATACTCCTGATTTATGGGTCTCTTTAGCTAGCCAGCCGTAAACTGTTTTTGGACTTAATCCCGCCTCTGTTGCTGCACAATTTGCATTAATGCCATCTACTTTAATACGTTCCATAACTAAATTTCGCACTTCTATTGGTATTTTGTGGCTCATATGTATTTTATTATATTTTAGATTTTAGCTCTTTTCAGAACTACTGTCTAAAATACGGGGTACCTGCCACCTTCGTTCCAAATACGATTCTATGTCAATTGTCTTTGCCACAATTACAATCCTTAAATTATATATACAACAATATTACTCTCTTCGCAATAATAGTCACTACTCCACCACAATCTCCACAACCTTCCCCACTACACCCTTCCCCTCTTCAACATTATAACCAACACTAGCCCAACCAGGTCCACTAGCAATAACCCCAACAGCACCACCAGATAAAAGCTTAAACTCAATAACGGTTCCCAATAATCCCGACAAACTCCATCTTCCTTGCTGATTGCTAATACCACCTGTCTCGCACACAAGTGGAGTAATAATTGCTTCATCCCCCACCCGCATTACCACATTTTCACCTACTACACGACCATTTATCAATAAGAAAACAGCTAACTTGACTGCACCGGCCAAATCCGCACAAATTTCTGCAGGCGTCAACGGCTGCCCATTCAATTCTGGAAAATCACTCGCATCAACTCCCACATCTGCCCCTTCGTAAACAGTAACTGTCCCACCACCACTCACATCCTCAACACAAGCACCCGCTCCTACAGCTAATGTAGCAGCAGTTAAAATTGGCAGTATTGTGAAATTTCGCTGCTCCATGATTACTAAATAAAAGTTAGACACAATTAAATCACGAAAGCCACATATTGTCAAATCTTGTTGAGTTGGCCATTTACACCTTCCCACGCTCTGCCCCAAATCTCTTCCACAACCCCTCCATCTTCGCTCTTGTACCTCCTCTCACAGTATCAATTCCTGCATCAACTGCCATTTGATCTGCAGTATCCCTAAAAGCCGCTTGCATCTCCGGTGGCAACTTACTCCATTCTCGACTAGCACCATCAAACATCTTATCGCCATCAACTCCCGTCATTTTATCTAATGCCCAATTTGCAAGATCAGCTCCTTTATTCAAAAAATAATTTGGTGGCTTAAAAAAAGTTCCTGCAACAGGAATTCCTGCAAGTTTCGGTAAGATATTCCATTTTTTAGCAGCTAAATCAATATATTTCCGTGTATTACCTCTCGCTTTACCATCTTTTAAAAAAGTGTCATAAAAAACCGCCCAAGCTTCTGGCCATTTACCCGCGCCCGCATAGGTACTAATTTTAATAATAGGTTGAACATATTCAGCCATAAACTTACCATCTCGCTCAAAAGACCCCATTTGCTCCTGCTGCTTCTGCTGCTCATGCAAAAACCCCTTATTCTCATCAGGTGCCTTAAATAACACCAACCTACTTTCAACAAATAATGAATTACGCATACATAAAAATTAACTTATCCGAAAATTATACCACAAAACATTAGTAATATCCAGCTAGCCAAGCGCAAAAAAACTTGTTAACCTCCTTCTGTAAATAATCATTAACAAAACTCACTATGTGTGACTGCAACCACGATCATAACGATCATCAAGACAATCTCGCAATTGGCGCAATGGCCCCCGACTTTACTATTCCCGCCTACTTTAACAAAGCAACTGACAAAAAAATCTCTCTTTCCGACTATAAAGGTAAATGGGTACTACTTTTCTTCTACCCTCTAGATTTCACTTTTGTCTGCCCAACCGAACTATACGAACTTGGTGCCAACCGTGAACAGTTTGAAGAAGCCAACTGTCAAATTTTAGGTGTATCGGTAGATTCCGTTTATGCACACCAAGCTTGGTCCGAAAAAGACGCCAAAATTGATGCCCTCGGTTTCCCCCTACTGTCCGACCTAAATTGCGAACTATCTTACCAATATAACGTCCTTCATCCGGACGGCATGAGCCTCCGCGGCGCCTTTATTATTGATCCGGACGGCTATTTACAAGCATACACAATTCACAACCTTAACGTTGGTCGCAATGCCCAAGAGCTTCTACGCACAGTTAAAGCCCTCCAAACCGGCGATTTATGCCCCGCCAACTGGAACAAAGGCGAAAAAACATTAGGCAAAGCCTAGTTCACCAGCTAATCAATCCAACGTAATATCATCATCCAATGCTAAAAGTCCCAACTCAAAAAGCCAAAGATTTTTGGAGCAGCTTCCGCGACTTCGCCTTTAAAGGAAATATGATCGATTTAGCTGTTGGAATCGTCATTGGTACCGGCTTCAACAACATCGTTAAATCGCTTGTAGACAACATTATCATGCCAACCATTGGCAACTTAATTGGCAACGTCGATTTTTCCGAACTTTACATAAATCTAAATGGCCACACCTACACCACCCTAGCCGAAGCCGATGCCAGTGGTGCCCCAATCATAAAATATGGTTTATTTTTAACTCAACTACTAGACTTTATCATTCTAGCCCTCACCTTATTCGTTGTTCTAAAAATCCTCTTCCGGTATCTCCCCAAAGTAAAACCAAAAGCCTAAAAAAACTCGTCCAACTCAGCCAACAAAGCACGATCCGCACTATCCAAATCTTCTACATTAGATTCCAACATATAAGTCATATCAATAGGAATCACGCCATCATCAGCGGCATCATCCATCCCGTCGCCATCTTCAATAACCTCAGTATCGTCATCGTCGTAAGCAACATGATGATCATAAATCGGATCGTCTGACATTTGTTTATAATAAAAACTATCCCAATATATTAACACAACTTTCTGCAAAATTCAACCACCTACCCCTTAGGCTCTTTTAAAATGACTAGCCGCGAATTAAGCACACCACCCAACAAATATAAATACGCATTTAATTTAAGATAAAACAACACCATAATAATTGCTCCCAACACCCCATAAGTCTTATTATAATCAGCAAAATTACTAACATACAAATTAAACAATAAGCTCATAATCAGCCACCCCACAACAAAAAATAAAGCACCAACAAATTGATATCGCCAATGCGTTTTTCTCAAATTTGGAATAAATAGATAAGAAAAATAAACAAACAAAAACATAACCGCCATTGCAAGCGGCCAACGCCAAAACAAAACCTTAAAATTAATAATATAAACACCAAAAGTCTGCTGCACCAAATTCACCAAATTATCCGTAATAAAAATTAACTGCACAATCGCTAGCCCAATCACAAGCCCTCCCGCCAACAACAAAAATGACATCAAAACCCGCCGCCAAAACGACCTAGTCTCCTTTACATCATAAATCGAATTCATAATATTCATTACCTGCCTTGGCAAAGACTCAATCGTATAAAGCAAAATAACAAACCCAATACTAAAAACCGCCACCGATTCCCCATCCAAAACATTTAAAATGTTCGATTTTATTAATTCTAAAACTGCTCCTGGTACAATGACCGCAAGCGTCTCAAAGCTTTGAGTCAAAATCTGATTCGCATCAAACCAAAACCCAATTAATGTCATCAAAACCAAAACAGCAGGGAACAAAGCCAACAAAACCCCCATCGTCAATTGCGAAACATACGCCCTAAATGCCACCTTTTGCACCTGTACCTTCGATTTTTGTAATAACTTATAAATCAGCATAAAGATATGCTACCAATTTGCCTTCAATAAGAAAATCATTAAAGCCCGCTCGCTATTGACAGGAAGGGTAAAAGAACTACAATAACAACGCTAATTAAACTTACTATGAATTCACTAAACAACAGACCGCAGGAAGAGATAATACAACCTAAGACCTACACGACTCTTGAAAACGCAACAAGTAGGATTATATATCACTTCAAAGATACAAATGCTGTTCACGCATTTAGGATAATTACACAACTTATTAATGACGATTTCACGAACTACGCAGAAGCTCCTGAAATACAGAAAATCATTCTAACATGTCTCGAATCAATTAACCCTCAGGATTATAACACTGAAAGTTTCAACGCAATTCTAGAATATCTTCTAGAAGAATTACGCCCTCTTGTTATGAAACAATTAGGTGTCATCGCTGCAAATACAAAGAATCCAAACCAAATAAACCACACTCCAGAAGCTCAACTGGTTGCAATATTACTCCAACAAGACAATCCCACCAATTCCGATCTCAGACATTTATATCTCGGCATCACAAGCGCATTACCTGATATAAACGCTGCTAACCAATTTTTTCACGATCTATTGTCCCAAATCATGGGAGATGAAAAAGCTATCGAAAGCACAGAAAAGAGCATAGCAATGGGGATTCTATACCAATCCCCAACAACAGGGGTCATGCATCATGCATTACCAAATATTGAACTAACATTACGCGCAGTTTCTACTAATATTAGTATTGCACAACGATGTTTGGCAATTGGCGATAGAAGTGGTGCTAGAGAAGCAATTGAGAGGGGTATAAAAATTATCAACAGAGCAAAAATCCAACGTAACAAAAAAAGACATTCTGAATTAACAGCCTTACTAGAAACACTTAAAGCACTTAGATCGCAACAACTACACTCCATTAGAACTCCCAAAAAATCCTCACATATTGGGAAAATAACAGCCGCCATTGGCATAGCTGCGTTTACGGCCATAGTAACTAGCACGGTTAATCAATGTATTCCAGAAGAGACCGTACCAATGACAACAACAGATAAAACACCTCTCCCCTCAACTCCCGCCAACAGTTACACAAATGCCACAATCGACAAAAACATAGAAATCACCCCACCAACACCTCCAGTCGACGACATCTCTTTCACACTCGCAGAAGCAGATACTACAATCCCACCAACGGCTCAAATCAATAACGACCCATCTTTCACAATCGAAGACACCCACACACTAACCATCGCCCACAAAGGGCTCATACCCGCACTTAAAGAAACATATGGTCTAACCGCCCTACAACTTGGTAAACTCTACCGCCACCCCAGCATTTTTAAAGGCACACAAAGCTTTGCCAACTTCCTAAAAATCATTGCCGAAGCCAACATAGAGCAATTTGCCAGCGTCGATTTAAACTCAATGCCAGCACTAATTAAACAATTTGAAGAACGAGACACACTGAACTTACCCCAATTGATTATCGATTTAATAGAAGAAGTAAAAAACAACGAAGACTTCCCACTAGCCATACCTCAAACCGACGAACAAATTGAAGCAATCCAGCAAAAACAACACAAAGCCACATCAAAAGAAATTTCCCAAGATACAAGCATCGAAACAGACGCAGGATGGTTCGATATCAATATTGACCCAGTCTCCCCAATTGAAAATATTTTCGCGCAAACAGAACAAGAAATTCAAGATACTATCGCAAGTACACCCCTCAATCTAGCCACAGAAAACACAACAACAACAGCAGAAACAGATGAAGAATGGAACACCTTTGATGCAACAGCCAGAATGGATGAAATTACACAAACCTCCACACCCCCAGCCATTCCAAAAGCCAAAGGATTCTGGAGTAAAGTTAAAGAAAAAGCTAAAAGTTGGTTCGGCTAGAAATTTCCTCTTGCCAAAACCACAACTTTTTCTTAAGCTAGCGAAGCCTTAAACTGATCAGTTACTAATAATTACCAATATGGCTCACGGAAAGAAACAATTCGCTCGACACTTTTGTCCAGATTGCAATCTCGCTATCGGCACATTTGACTACCTTAAAAGCCAAGCCACAGTAAACGACTTTAATTTCCCAAAATACTGTAAAGCCTGCCGCGCACGTGTAGTCCCAACTGCAAAAGATCAAAAGAACAAGAGTTAATTCACTCACACTTCAATATTAAAACCGATTAATCAATTAGTCGGTTTTTTAGTTATATCCGTGCTCAAACTTTGTTTGCCACCAATCCGGTTGCTCATTTTGACTAACCGCTCCCCAACCTTTATTTAAAACTTCAAACTCTTCGCCTAACCAATCACCATTAGCTTGCACAACCTTATCATCCAAATACATACGTCCTTCTTTATCACGCAACATGGTTGTTAAGTCCCAATGCACACCTGTTGTACTACGATTACCATTATCTAAATTAACTTTCCGTCCACAATATTCTGTATATTGATAGGCATTACCTAATGCAACATGAAAACTACCGCCAATTTTCTCGACCAATAAGCCATTAATCACATGCTGACGCAAGTGTGGATTTGTACCAATACCCAACTCCCCCAAATACCTCGTTCCTTCACCTAATAAATCGTCCACGGTAATCAAATCACTTAAATCGCCTTGTCCTCTAGCAGCTGCAAAATCAACAATGCGACCATCCTTAAACTCCAAAGTAATATCCTCAATTACCCCACTACTACCTTCCTGAAACTTCCCCTTTGCCACAATCCGCCCATTAACCCCTGTCCTGTTTGGCGCACTAAAAATTTCGGCACCGGGAATATTTTTGGCAACCACACTGTTCACAAACGTAAAACCATCAATCTCAAAAGTTACATCCGTACCATCATTATTTGTAATCCGCACCTGCCGAGCCTTATCAAAACCTTCAATCAGCCGATCTTGAGCAATTTCAATCTGTTTCCAAGGCTGATTACACAATTCAAAAAACAATTGTACATACTCATCAAAATCCACTCCATCCAATTCTGCATCAATGACCGTCGGCAAAACCGTTAGAGTATAAAACAAATCTCCATTCATAATTCGCTTCTGCAAAGGCCTAATTAGCTTTTGCCAATAAGTCCATCTTTCCATATCAATCAACTGCGTCAACTTAGGATCAGTATTATTTAAAATCTTAATTGTTTTTTTCGCCCCTTCGTACTTTTCTAATTTTTCCTTTGCAAACTCATCTAATTTATCCAAAGACATGTCATTAATTATTCTAGGATTCTCATAAAAAGCATTTGTATCCAAAAAAACCTTAGCCCCTCGCACTTCACATTCCGCCATTACCATTTCAGCAATATCTCTCCCGTACTCAGACACTGCCACAACAACAACCTCATCTCTTTGTGGATCCGAAGAATACACTAATTGCTTTGCCAACTGAGCCTTCTGCCGGCTTAAATTATTCATATCACCAGAATCATATTTATTTTGATTTTGCGAGACGTCGCTTTAAAAAGAAAATCGCCAATACCAATAACACAACTGTACTCGCAAACCAACTAATATTACCAAACGATGGATTCCTTAAAGCCACCATCAAACTACTCTGAAACAAATACAAAACTGCTGTACCAGGCAAAATACCAAATAAAGTTCCTGCCAAAAAAGTCTTAACATTAATTTTAAAAGCTCCCGCCACCAAATTCACAAAAGCAAATGGCGCAACCGGCACAATGCGGGTCACCAAAACCGAAAACAAGCCGCCTTGCTCCAACAAATATGCCACCTTTCTAAAGGTACTACTCAATAACTTACTAACCACCTTACGCCCAAGCACAAAACCAATTACATAAGTCGCAATTGAGCTAATCAATGCCCCCAAAATCAAATACAAATAAGCATCCATTGACCCAAAAATTGTTGCAGATGCCAATACTAAAAAGTTAAGTGGCACCATCAACACACCAGCCAATGCAAAAATCAAAATAATGGCAATCGGACTAATCAAATAAGCCCCTCCAAAACCAAAAATAATTCCGCCAATCATAATTCCCCCAATCAACCATCCCATGCGCCAAACATCATTTCTCATTTTTACCAATTCTATAGCAAATTTATCAATATACTTATCTATACTTAAAGGCCGCTCCAAGTCCAAAAACTCTGCTTCATCTAAAGAAAAATAATACGCGGCGACCTCCCCAACTTTAAACTCCCTCAAATGTTTACCAAACTGTTTCCCTCTAATAAAAGCATTCATATCCTTAGTCGGGACCACACTCACATCAACTCCCAACAAATGAGCAATCGACCATCTATAATACCAATTAATATATTCCGCCATTGTCTGTCGATCACGGCCATCCACCAAAATATCGCACTCCGTATCCAACGCCATCGACCGACTAGCTTTATTAGATGACCCAATTCTTAACAAACAATCATCCACTATCATCACCTTGCTATGAATAATAATATTCGTCTTTTCATCATCAGCCAACGCAAAATACATACCTAACCTCTTATATTTATCCGCTGCATAAAGATGGATAATCATTTCATCTCGCAACACATCCATGGCTTGTACAACAAAAATTCCAACCGATTTCCCCGGTAAAACAACTACAACCTCCGGTCCTTGCTCTTTTTCCAAAGAACTTATTAACGCCTTTTGCACAGCTTTTGCAGATAAATACTGGTTTTCAATATAAATATAATCTTTAGCTTCATTAATCATATCAATATACAAACGCTCCACTTCCCTAACCTCATGTCGTCCTCTATATTCTGGCTCTGTTCTGGCAATCGCGACCTTTGTTTGCCCAAACTGCCAATCC
>Ga0100402_1005766_pt1 | contig 12532 bp, 17 predicted proteins | sample CryGeyme20150102_FD_80419 | JGI IMG/M metagenome (GOLD analysis project Ga0100402, IMG submission 80419) | Groundwater microbial communities from Crystal Geyser aquifers in Utah, USA - Crystal Geyser metaG 2015-0102 | ecosystem: Environmental > Aquatic > Deep subsurface > Groundwater | place...
GGAGGAGGCAGGCTGGAGAGAGTTGGTGGAGTAGGTGGTGGGAGGATGTTGCTTTTGTTGGTAGGTGGAGGTGGTGGCAGCTGTATGTTATCAGTCTTGATTTCAAGGGCACTAATGTCCAATTTGCTGATGTCTTGAGCCTTACTTGTGTTGGCGTTAAGAGAATTGTTGTGGATGTTAGACTTGAGTTCATACAGTTCTTTCTTGATAGTTCTCAGTTCTCGATCTTTTTCTTCCATTTTATTCCGTAAATTCTATGTTTCATTGCCGTTTCGATGGGTCTTCATCCCCTCGTTGACAAATACCTCCAACTTCTTCCATTAGGATTTCTAAAAGTACTGTAAAGCCTTGAAGCAAACAAGCATTATATCCTCACAGCCATTCTTAAGACAACTGCCTTTTATTCTCTTCACGTATTCCTCAATGCTGAGCCCCTGCTTCTTCATTTTTTCGATCTCATCATTGACGTTTTATCCCTGATTCTAACCCTAATCAATGATGATAGTGTATTTGTAAAAATGCTGAATTTCTGAAAATGTGTCAAGGACGAACTTGTTGAAGCCTTTTTTGTCATTGTCAGGAAGGTAGACTGTGATGTAGTTATCATCATCGTCGGATTCTTGGACTTCGGCAATTTAAATATTTTTATTGGAGCCCCCCTCAATGAAGTGGGTCAGAATGTGATGCTGGAGCATTTGAAGGTTGAGGGTCGATCTGTTGGCCAGACTTTCCTGTCTTTGCTCAGGTCCTTCTTTCTTATTTTTGGTGGCATACTTATAGATAGCTTGACTGACGTGAATGAAGGTGCTGTTTTCTATCTTGAAATAGTTCTCCTGCAATTTGCTCTTGATATCTTCGATCAGCAACTCATAGCGGATGCTTCTCAGCTCCTCCTCAAACTCTGTCTTTTAGTCGTCATCAACGATGGATATCAGGATTTCGTTGACGAATCTCAAACTGTAGCAGCACATGAGGATGTTATCAGTGTTATAGATAGTCTCAGCAAAGGGCTCGAGGAGGGAGTTATGCCCATTTTACTCTTTGAACAACTTGAGACTCTACATGATGGTGATGCTGTTTTCAACCTTCCAGCCGTAGTCCTGAAGCATCAGCAGAACATATGCTGTGACTGCTATGTTGACCGGATGGTAAGCACGCAGAAGAACGATTGCATAATCGTGAATATTAGCCACGCATGCGAAGTACTACTTGGGGGTGTGGTCTGAAAGAGATTTAAGGAACTTCAGTATTTCAATCTGGTTCTGGAATATTGTTTTGGTGCCTTGCTTATTGCTTAGAATTGCCTTGTCCAGAATTTTGATTAATCTTGCGATGCCGTCGATCTTTATGAATTCAGTGTAACAGTTCCTGCCTAGGTTTAGAGGTACTTTTCGGATATGAAACGATCAATGCTGCCGAGGTGCATCTTGATGGCGGTCTCATTGTTCTCCAGCAATTTCAATTTATCGTCCAGCTCTTTCTTTCGTTGCTATTAAATAGACTTGAAGCTATCTTCGTCAAAATGACGGGTTCTTCTGAGCCTGTAGAGCTAGCTTTTTTCCTTGTACTATTCAACCTTTCGACCGTGCATGATGACAAACCTGAACTGATACTTGGAGTTGAATTATCGAAGGATTTAGAGCTGATCGGGGGTAGCGTCGATGTTGCATACAACTTTACTGAACATCGATTAAACTGGATAGGATGGATTGTACTTTCCTTGTCGTTAGAGGGACAGGAGGGAAACCTGTTTTTGCCCTTGAGATCGTAGTAGATGTATTCTACTGGCACCTTGTCCTTCGTCATGTACGAGATCTTAGTCGAACCAACGATGTTGCTGCCCATATTTTATATTTATTGTTCCCCATCCAACCTTATTAAGCCTGATACCATCAAACAGCCCAAAGCACATCAATCATCATACTACAGTATCAGTTTCCACCCTCAAGAGCTGCTACTTTCGAACGAAGACGTTGCCTGAGCCCCCTGCTCTTTATCTGTGAAAGATGAGTTCTCATTTTCTAGACATCCGGTTGGGATTTCTTGAGCTCTTCCTCAATGAAAATACGATGAATTTTTTATGCTTATTTTCGCTGTTGCTTGTTTTGCTGGTTTTGCTGCTTGTGAGTGACTTAGGGAGCCAAGGGTACAGGTGTTGATCGCTTGCCACTTCGACCTTCCTGACCTCTTCTGGCTATTTTGGGAGGTCCTCTTCCTCCTTTCTTAGCCGGTCTTTGCCCCCTAGCCTTGGAAATTTTTCCTGCCTTTTCTGGTTTTGCTTTGGAAAAGCTGGATCTTTTCATCGGCCTTCGTCCTCCTTTTGGTTTCATGATTAATCAAAAATATAGAAAATAGATCATGTTCTGAACGATTTGGAGACATAGTCGCATCTGGGATCAGAAAGGAAGGTCGGATGGCTGGGAGTATTATTCCAGCTTCTGTTGCCTGTAAACCTGGTTGACATTGACTGATCATAAGCCTGCCTGATTCTGTAAGTAGGGATTATCGCCCTCATTGACTGTTATTTTGTTATTTTTGACCAACCTGCTTCCACTGTTACTCAGAACTGAATAATTTCTGGTCCTCTCAGGTTAGTTGTTATTTCGCTTTTTAAGGCTTTCATAATGCATCGAACGCGACAGCCCTGTATGCTCACTAATGAGTTTGATTGTGTTCCGAGCAGGTTATCGGGAGTAATCTGGCTTGGGGGCTTTGGGAAGAGGGACGAACCATTAGTTATGCTATGGTGGGCTTCGCATGAGGACATCTTCGTGTCGCTGTTTGTAATAATTTTTGGTGAAGATGGTCAGTCGGGGCTTGGTGCCTGCTTTAGCAAAGAGTTACCCTCGATATCCTAGGTATAGAGCGACCGCATATGTTAATAAATTTATGGGTGGTTATATGGGAAGTAACAATAAGGACAAAGACTGATAAATTGAAAGGAGTTGAGAAGATGAGAGGAGGAGAGCCAAATAAGTTGGCTATGATATAAAGTAGGATAGATGGTGTAATATAATTCAAAAAATGAGGACCTTGATCGTTGTAATGACCGGCGTTTGCGGAAAAATAGCTTATTCTTTGTTTAGCTCACTTGGAGGGGGAGTTGTGTTTGGACCTTAAATCGAAATCGACCTCCGACTGATCGACGTGGAGAGCAAGAGGGAAGCCCTCACCATCCTCAGAGAATAGCTCATTGACTGCTGCTTTAGAAAGGTTAAAAAGATTTCCATCTATACCGACCAAGACTAGGAGATGCCCTACCACTAGGCTGATGTGGCCATCTTCCTCGGGGCAGTTCCCAGAAAACCAGGACAGGATAGGAATGATGTCTTCCAGTAAAATGCAGCCATTTTCCAGAAGCAGGGGAGATATTTAGACAAGTACGCCAAAAAGACGTGCAAAAGTCTGGTTGTTGCCAACCCCGTATCTTTCATTCGATATAGACCTGTACCAATTGTTTGGTCCTCGCTCATAATGCTCCCAGCATCCCAAAATCTAACTTTACAGCCTTGACTCGTCTCGACTACAACCGCTTCCTTGGTCAAGTACCTATCCTGTTACCCAGACTGCCAAATACTTCAATTGTAAGCCCTACTAAATCACTAACCTGGCTGTCTGGGGAAACCACAGCAGAAAATAACTCTGGGATGCCTCACGTATAGAAGTCGAGGGGCTGTCTAGTGAGGAGGTGAGGTAAAAAATGAAGGGTCTCGACCTCGATTTGCTGTAGAAAGAGGTGTATGAGAGGGGAGGCTTTATTCAGGAGAAGACAAAGGGGAATGCCTACATATCTTCGACCAAGGCCATTGCTGACCATTTAAGGGACTGGTTCCAGGGCAGCGATCGACCTGTTTCGATGGGAGTTATTGTCCCTCAGAATATGTACAATGTTCCTTCTGGGCTGTGCTTTTCGATGCCAACGTACTGCCTGGGAGGGGGAGAGTTCAAGGTGATTGAGGACATAAAGTTGAGTGAATAACAGTATAAGCGTTTTGCTGAGAATTTGAACGAGCTTTCTAAGGAGATGGAAATCGTTGCTAAGTATCTACCTGGAACTATCGCCATCTGATCTATTTTGGTATGAACTAATAATATCAACATCAGGCACTCTTCAGACACTTCAGGATCTCCTCGTTGCTGCTCTTCTTCCACTAATAAACCAACTGACCCTTTAGCCCTTGGACTCTTTCCACTGAAGCATTGAGCTCATCATCTAGTTTCTTCTTCTTTTCCTTCAAGTCCTATAAAATGCTCAAGTATGCCTCTTTGAATTTTTTTGTGTCCTCAAGACCCTTGCTGATGCGGCTTGACTATCTCTAATAGATGACCTTTAGCTCCTTACGCTTTTATTAGTATTTTTGGTGAACTTGCTGTCTGTGCTTTTGAAACAGAAAATCTATCTTTTTCCTTTCTTCCTCTTCATACTCCTGAACAACTTGCTAGTATTTCTCTTTCTTAAAGTTTTCGATGCGACTAGTTAGGCTCAGGCACTGCTCGAATATCAAATCTTCATCCTATGGCTCAGTTGGAGGAGGAGCTGATGTTAGTTTGATAGTTGATGATTTTTAGCTGTGCTTGCCTTTCGACCTTGACTTTGCTCGGGTTGATTTGGGAGATGACTCTAACAATGATAATTTGGTATTTGGAACATTGATTTCTTAAGTTGGGATTGATGAATGACCCTAGTTTCTGTCTTCGGGTTGGTACTTGGGGCTGTTTTAGTATTTCTGGAGCTGGAACGAGAGGCTTCCTGCTTTTTCATATTTGTCGTAAGACTTCATTATTTAAATCAAAAATTTATCATATTCTGAATGCGAGTTCTCTCCTTTCGAGCCCGAGCTTTTACTCCCGAAATGTTTCCCTTGAACGGTTCTCCCAACTGTTTCAGCAGAATCGAGTTTGTATATTCATGGCTAATGTTATTATTTATGTATCCATATTTTGTGTAGGCATTCTTTTTGGGTGGACTTTGAAGGTAAGGTCCATCGTGGCTGCCTTTGCCAGAAGGCTGGAAAGATGGGTTGAAGGAAGTGAATGAAGTTTGGAAATTGGACCTGGCAGTTGGAGTGTCAGCATTAAAACTTTAGCTGTCATTGCAGCTTATGATAGTTTTGATGCTGCGCATTTCGTATAAATTTTTGAGATTTTTCAGTGTCTTTGTCTGAGGTTCTTCAAAAAGTACCTAGGCTTCCTGCTTTAAGGATGCCCACTTGTTCTCGCTCTTTAGACCTGGCCTGGCATTTCTGAAAATATTTTAGCTTTCTCCTGTGTCTACAAAACTGATGTGGTCAGCAATGCTATCCTTGTATCGATAAGCTGAGAACATGTAGCTATCCTAGTATTTTCTTTCGACATAAGAGGCTCCTCCAGGAGTAGCCAAGGGGCTTGATGCATTTTAGAGTTCCATTGGTACTTCTTGGATTTCGAAACATTTTTTCATATTAATATACGGTTTCAAGATACTATTTTTGTCGTTGATATTCTACTTTTCGAGTATTTTATTGGATTTGATGAAGTTGAGACTCTGTAAACTACTGTCCTCTCCACTCCCCAAACCACTCAGTTTTAGTTAACTTGGCTCTTGTGTGCTTTTTGAGGGCCTAACATCCTGAGTATGGGAGTAGTCATACTCGATTTACTAGCTTTCATTGATGCTATTTCCTTGCTTAGAGATATCAAAACACTCCTCTTCAGCTGCAATGTCGATCTCAGAGACCATTTGTCTGACTGAACTGATGTTAAAGGCATCTTCTTCCTCAGATTGATAGTATACTTCAGATGCCGGCAAGGATTTATCGCTTTATTTGGGAGTAATGAATGCCAGGTATATTTATGAGGCTGTTTAGAAGTAAACAAATATATCGGTGAGGTTGAATTTGATGCAGTTTGTGTAATAGGTAACACCGACCTCGAAATAATCTGCTAAAAACTCATAAAGTTCAACTGTATCGATGCTTTAGTCAAAAGACTGGCACATGTCTCCCAGAAGGAGGATGGTTTTCATGAATATGACAAATATTTTGTCCATGATGGGGTACTTCACAAGCACTTCGGAGACTCCTGCACTTCCTTCGCCCAGTTCATCCAAAAACTACTGAATCATTCTCTTCATTTTGAAATCTGTCAACCCCACGTGATACTTGTGTCCCCTAGGTGGAGATTGCATCTGAAATTCAGGGTTATCGATGAGGTCATATATCTTGGCCAGATACTTCTCGAAATATGTTTCCTCGGTCTCGTAAATAAGCTTAAGCAGCTGAAAGTAAAAGATGGTTTAGTGAGCGTACTGTTGGTGGTAGAAGAGTTTGATGGTGCGGTCAGAGTCGACCAGATTGTCCTGGAAGAAGGAGGGATACTATTCTGCCTCAGTGAAAATGTTAGTGAGGGAGGTCGATTAGCTTTGGATATATTTTTGAAGCTCGCTGTATTTTCTCTTGTTTTTGCTCAGGGTTCTTTCCATTCTTCGATACTCGATATAGAAATTTAAGCAAATAGACTCTATAGCCTTCCACCGAAATATAAAATCATTCAGACAGACTCAAAGCCCAGCTTGGTGATCTCTGAGATGTTGTTGCTTATCCTGAAGCGACCGTAGCTAAAAACAGGTTTCTCTGGGTCTTTGATAGCAAAGTCAAATTTGCGCCCTTTTGCTTTGCTTCCGAATGAATCGTGCCTTCCATTTTTTGAAGTCAGCTCGATACCTGTAATTTTGTTGTCACTGATCCAAAGGATCACATTTTCGAGATAGTCATTTCCTGTTAGCCTATACTGGACTGGGTTGATCGACTTCGTGACTAAGTGAAGGTGCTGGCTGCTTTCTCCCATTCTGTGCAGAAACTGGATTCCCACCAGGGAGCCATCGAACCACAGGTTTATACCAGCTATCGGAGATCTGAGATGAGCGTCGTTCCACTATATTCCATTTGTGCGGTAGTTAGCTGACTCCCACTCTATTTTTCTAAGTTTTCTAGGTTGATAGTTTTTGTCGTTGCTTCTTTCGAATTCTTTCGGGCCGACATTGAGTAGCCTGGGAGGACTATGGGCCCTAGAAGAGTTGATACTTTGATTAAGTTTGACACTATGATTACTGTCCACAAGGGTAATTTTTTTGGCCACTCGAGGATGCTAAATTTAAGGAAGGTGAATGGATTTATTGAACTGTTCGGCATCCTGAGAGAGTTATGCGAATCTGTTTTTCAGCAGAAGGTTCTCATTTTTGAGAGAGCCGATAATTCTTTGCTTCTATCTTTGAAGCGTTTACAACTCCTATTTTACTTTGTTGTAATTTTATTATGTGTACTACATGTGCCATAGACCTTTCTGGGCTCGGTTCTCGTCTGGGTGCACCACCGGATGGCTCTATCTGCCAATGTTCTTGTATTGTCGGGTCTTCGTGTTCAAACCGACTACATAGCTCTGTCTTTTGATTGCTGACCGGTCCACCTGATCCCTGTTTCTCTCTAGCTCTCTTATGCTCTTCCTTGTCTACTACAGATCATGCTCAATTTGCTTGAGTTTGTCGCTGTGGGTGCTGATCCTGAGTGTGCTTTGGTGGAGGTCCATGGCCTGGAGTGCAAAATTTTTCTGTTGCTGCATCTTCTCATACCTTTCGATTTATTTCTTGAAAGTCTCGATTTATTTTTCTTCCTTGCGAACTTGATTGGTGAGTTCAATGCATCTGATTTCCTGATATTAGTTGATTTCCTCTTTGTTCTTTTTGATTTAAAGGGTGGTTTTTTCTATCTCAGAATACAGGCTCTTCATTTCTTGTTTCAGCAAGTTGAGTCGATACTCATTGGGCTTTTCTGGTGAAGCAGAAGGCGCAGGAGGTTCTTATTTTTTGGCCCGGATATCCGCCAACCTCTAAGTCAGAGCTTTGATTTGTGCCTTAAGTTGCTCATTTTAATGTTCGTAGCGATAGAGCATCTTTTTTAGTCCAAGTTCCTGCTTATAGGTTTACTCTTCCTCCTCTATTGGGTTAAGTGGGTCACCTTAGGCCATCAATATAATAAAACTGCTTATTATAGATTTATCTAGTACATAAATCAAAATTAGTCGGGAGGTTGGTAACCTTTCTTAGCGGGTCCGATGCTGCTCTTCAAAGGGTTCGGACTCATCAGTTCAGGAGTACCTGACAGTTGCTTCTCGATCAGTTGGAAGTAGTAGCCTTGCTGTTAGATAAGTTCACTGTGCTTGCCGACTTCAACGATCTGTCCGTTCCTCATCACGAAGATACGGTTGGCGTTGATGATAGTCGATAATCTGTGGGCGATCACGATGATTGTTGGCTTATCTACAAGCTAATTTCCAGCCAGGCTTTAGATAGACTGTTGAACCATGTGTTCGCTGTTGGAGTCAAGAGCTGAGGTTGCCTCATCAAATATTATTATTTTTGGCTTTCTGAGGAGAGCTCTTGCTATCGATACTCTTTGTCTTTGTCCACCGCTAAGTTGGTTACCTTTTTCTCCGACTTAGGATTAAAACATATCTGGGAAGCTTTTGTTGTTGCTGAGAAACTCCATGCAGCCTGCCTTCTCAGCAGCATCAATAATATCTTCCTCAGAGGGGTTGTCGTAGCCATATACTATGTTAGACCTTATTGTTCCCGAGAAGAGAGTGGCTTCCTGGTTGACAAGGCCTATTTGTTTTCTAAGGTGGGCTGCGTTGATTGATTTCTGTTAGTGATTCCCGTACCTGATGCTGCCTGATTCGATTTAATAAAATTTTTCGATGAGTTTGATGATGGTTGATTTTCCTGAGCCGCTTTATCCAACAAAGGCGACATACTATCCTTCATTGATTGCGAAGGAGATATCTCTCAATGCGACAGTCTTCGATAACGGATACTTGAAAGTCACATTTCTAAACTCTATCTATCCTGTGATCTTATGGTTTTCGCCTTTACTCTCATCCACCAAAGGCTGATAGTCAAGCATTTAGAAAACTTTTTGGACGGCGTAAGTACCATTGATGATGTTTGTATAGCTGTTGGCAAGACCCGAGGAGGAGCTGGCCAAGCTTTTGCAATAGAGGATAAAAGAGGTGAGCTATCCTGCTGTGAGTTCAGAAGAACCTGAGATCACCATTTATCCTCCGTAGAAAAGGACCAACATCATTCCGAGGTAGGGCAAAAATTAACTACAAGAGTTGTACATGGCCGAGAGGTAGATCTTTTTCTTGTTGATTTCGTAGCCCTTGGTGATGGCCTCTCTATATCTTTAAGTCTCCATTTTTTCAGTGCTGTAGGCTTTTACCACCTGAATGCCTGAAAATTTTTAGGCAACAAGTCCAGCGATTTAGGCCTGAACATCCTGATACTCCCTCACCAGCACCTTGTTCCTTTTGCTGTAGAACATGGTGATTGCCAGATAGAAAGGGACGATAAGTAGCACCAGGAGAGTCAGCTTGGCATTGATGGCAAACAGCACAAATATGCTGGCTGATATCACCACGAAGTTTCTGATGAAAAAAGTTAGATTGTTGCTGATGGCTGATTTTGCTTGGTTTACGTCAGAACTCAGCCTACTCACCAATTCTCCAGATTTGTATTGCTCGAAGAAGTATAAATCATTCTCGATGAACTTCTGATAAAAGTCGTTTCTCATGTCCATTGCCAAAAATTCTTGAAGGAACTGCAGACTGAGGAAGCGGGTGAAGGTGGCGATGGCGAGGAAGAAGGTCATGATGCCTAATACAATAATGCTGGACTTGAGAGTGTCGAGGTTGCTTGGCGACTCATCGTCAGTGGCAGCTGTGATCTAATCAAGCACTTGTCCCACCTTGAGAGGAAGAAGACTGACTGCCATGGCAAATAAAACATTAAGAGTCAAACCAAGAATAAAATGGTATTTTCTTCTCATCGAATAGCGAAAGAGTTTCTTCCAGATCGACCAGGAGAATTTTTTCTTTTCCTTGGCTTTTTTGTGTTTTCCTTTTTCCTTGGAAGTTGAAATATTATGCTCAGAAGAGTCATTGTCTTCCTAGTCAAGAGGCTTCTTACTTCCTATCGATTTCCTTTTGAGCTTGGCTGACGTGGTGTCATCAACGAGCCCTTCGTTGAGGAGGGAATTTCTGAGGCTTTAGGTGTCGGTGGTTTAGAGTTATACTTCCTGTTTTTTTCTGTTCATTATCAAAATTTATCAAAGAAATTAAAGCTTTGAATCATAGCTTAACACATCGAGTATAAGAAATGAATAGATATGAAAATGTCTTAAAGCAAGGCAAATAATTGTGTTCATAAAAGGTGATAGATATCATTCCTTGGAAGGTGGGAAGTAGCCTTTCCTTTTGGCAGCAGGGCTAATCAATTCAGGTGCATCTTACAACTGCTTCTGAATCAACTGATAGTAGTATCCCCCCTGCTATCTCAATTAACGGTGAGTCCCTATTTCCTCAATCTGCCCATTTCGCATCACAAAAATGCGGTTAGCGTTTATTATGGTCGATAGTCTGTGAGCTATGACAATTATGGTGGGCTTGTCTGCTCGATTGTTGATTGCGAGATTCTCTATGGATTATTTGACCATATGCTAACTGTTGGAATCCAGAGCTGATGTTGCTTCATCAAAAATGATCACTTTTGGGTTTCTAAGGAGAGCTCTGGCTATTGAAATCCTTTGCTTTTGGCCTCCACTGAGTTGACTGCCCCTCTCACCAACTTCAGAAAGAAATTTCATTGGGAAACGTTTTGAGTTACTGAGGAACTCCATACAACCTGCTCTCTCGGCAGCATCAATGATTTCTTAGTCGGTGAACTCCTCCAGACCATAGGTAATGTTATCTTTAATACTTCCTGAAAAAAGAGTTGCTTCTTGATTAACAAGGCCTATTTGTCGTCGGATGGAATGAGCGCTCAGGCTGTTCTGGTCTTGTCCTCCAAAAGTGATTGTTCCCGATTCGATTCGATAAAACTTTTAGATGAGCTTGATAATGGTTGACTTTCCTGAGCCACTTTCGCCGACAAAGGCGACATACTATCCTTCATTGATTGTGAAGGAGAGATCTCTAAGAGCCAGGGTGCTTGAGAGAGGGTACTTAAAAGTTACATTTTTGAACTCTATTGCTCCTGAGATGTTTCCTTCTTCCCCCTTTTTCTCGTCCACCAAAGGCTGATATTCGAGCATTTCAAAGACTTTTTGAACAGCATAGGTTCCATTGATGATGTTGGTGTAGCTGTTGGCAATTGTCGATGAAGAGGTAGCTAAGCTCTTGCAGTAAAGGATGAAAGAGGTGAGCTACCCTGCTGTGATTTAAGTCGACCCTGAGATGACCATTTATCCTCCATACCAGAGGACCATCATGATGGCCATGTAGGGAAGAAACTCACTGCAGGAGCTGTACATTCCTTATAGTAGAATTTTTTTTCTTGTGATCTGGTAGCCCTGCCCGATGCTATCTCTGTATTTTTGAACTTAACTGTTTTATGTGCCGTAAGCTTTTACGAGTTGGATTCCTGAAAATTTTTCAGCCACTAGACCAGAGATCTCAGCTTCAACATCCTGGTACTCTCTGGTGAGGATTTTCTTGCGTCTGCTGTAGAAGACGGTAATTATCAGATAGAAAGGAACAAGGAACAACACCAAAAAGGTCAGAAATCTGTTGATCGAAAAGAGCACACACATGCTGGCTGCAATCACCACCATGTTCTTTATGAAAAAGGTTAGGTTTTGGCTGATGGCTGTCTTGGCCTGCTTGACGTCTGAAGTCAGGCGACTCACCAATTCTCCAGATTTGTATTGCTCGAAGAAGTGCACGTCGAAGCTCATGAATCTTTGGTAAAAGTCATTTCTCATGTCTACTGCCAGTAATTCCTGAAGAAATTGCAGGCTGAGAAAGCGTGACAGGGTGGCGATAGCGAGGAAGAAGGTCATAATTCCCAAAGAGATGATGTTGTTTTAGAGACTGTCCATGTTACCAGCTGATTCATCGGTGCTAGTCTTGGTGATCTCGTCTAAAACTTCTCCGACCTTTAGGGGAAGTAAACTTGCGATCACAGCGAACCCAATATTCAATGCCAAACTGGAGAAAAAGTGGATCTTTCTTTCCATCGAGTAGCGGAAGAGTTTTTTCCAGATAGGCCACGAAAATTTCTTCTTGGGCCGCTCTTTCTTCTTGGCAATCTTTTTCACATCCATTTCTTGTCCTTCCTTTTTGAGTTAGAGATCACTCAAAGGATACCTTTATTTTCTGCTTCTGGACTTCCGAAGAGGATGTTTGACGGGGGAAGGAGATGCTTCTTCGACAAGGGGTGAGTTGAGATCCTCGTTGAGGGAGGAAGAGCATGCGGTGAGGTTGATTTCAAAATCGGTATGATTTCGTTTCATGCTGTTCAAACTACAGGTATAATATAGCTCATCTCCTATATTAATATCACTTATATTGATAGGGTAGCTTACTAGAGAGCTTAATGCACCATCAAAAATACAAGTATCAACCCAAAAATCAAGAGCAACCCCCAAATGTATACATTCGATCAACGGGGCACCGAAAAATTATGTCTCCCCCTCAATCACCGACAGCCAGAAATAATGCA